>MDSW01041002.1_pt1 | contig 14818 bp, 8 predicted proteins | sample 811171 | NCBI WGS metagenome assembly MDSW01 (sample SAMN05326641, study PRJNA326480) | marine metagenome | isolation source: seawater | place: Atlantic Ocean: North West | collected 2012 | reverse complement strand
AGTATCAAAAGCATAATAAGCAAAGCCATCATTAATTAATTGCTTCGCATAAGGGTAATATATTGCCTTTCTTTCTGATTGTTTATATGGTCCATAATTACCACCATCAACTGATGATTCATCCAATTTAATGCCACACCAATTTAATGCCTCTAATAAATAATCTTCTGCACCTTTAACATATCTTGACTGGTCGGTATCCTCGATTCTAAGAATCATTTTTCCCCCCATTTTTCTAGCAAAAAGATAATTAAATAGTGCTGTTCGAACACCTCCTAAGTGCAAGGGTCCTGTGGGGCTAGGGGCAAATCTTACTCTAACTTTTGACATATTTTATAGATTCTAAAAGGCAAAGATAATATTAAAGAAGAAACGACATTTTATTAGGCCTAGTTAATTTTGTACTTTTGTAGATGTGATTAATAAAGATAAGATAGCAATATATAAAAAACTAAATACTTTTATAAAAAAGTATTATATAAATCAGCTAATTAAAGGGGTTATATATTTCATTACCACATTAATTGTTTTTTTTATTGTTTTCTCTATAGTTGAATTTTTTTCTGAATTTAATGTGCAAAACAGAACTGTTTTATTTTGGAGCTATATTATTATAAACAGCATTATTGCATCAAAATACATGCTTCCCCCTATACTTAATTTAATTAATTTAAGAAAAGGTCTCACATATAAAAACGCCGCAAAAATTATTGGCGAGCATTTTTCAGAAATAAATGACAAATTAATAAATCTTATTGAGTTAGATGAAGTTGATGAACATGAAAATGAACTTATTAGTGCAAGCATTAAGCAAAAAATGCATGAAATGCAGCCTCTTTCATTTTCAAATGCAATTAATCTATACGATAATAAAAAGCATCTAAAATGGATTGCTATCCCTGTCTCGATAATAGTAATATTATTTGCTTTTAATTCAGAATATATTATAACTGAAAGTTCCGCTAGAATAATAAAACATAATACCTTTTTTGAACCAAAAGCCCCATTTAATTATTTGATAATTAATAAACAATTAGAGGTTGTTCAATATGAAGATTTTACTCTAAAAGTTAAAATAAATGGCAATCAAATTCCGTCAGAAGTTTTTTTGGTTGATGGAAATAATCAGTTCAAAATGATTTCTCTTGGTAATGATGAATTCTTGTATAGATTTAAAAATATATCAAGTGATATAACATTTTGTTTTTTTGCTGGAGGATATAAAAGCATGCAGTATACAATCAAATCTATTCCTCAACCTAAAGTAATAGGTCTTAAGACTACTATTATACATCCCAAACATACTGGTAAAAAAATTGAAAAAAAAATCTCTACTGGAGATATTATAATAAGTGAAGGGAGTGATTTGAAATGGGAAATTAAACTTAAAAACTCTAAAAAATGTTTTTTTATAATTAATAATGTAATTATAAAATCCAGTAAAAAAAATAGCTTTTTTGTTAATAAGCGTATTTTTAAATCTTCAAAATATTTAATTGTTACCACAAACGATAACGTAACTGATACGCTCAGCTATAATATTAAAGTAATTAAAGATAAATTTCCTGCGATAAATGTTGTCAGCTCATATGATTCTATCACTAATAGATTTAATTTCGAAGGAAAAATTGAAGATGATTATGGTTTTTCTAAACTTAATTTTATATGTCAAAATGACTCGAACAGTATAATTGATTCTAATAATATCCCTGTTCAGAATGTTACAGAAGAAAGATTCTTTTTTTCATATAATTTTGATGATTTAAAAATTAGTGATGAGCAAAGCCTGTTCTATTATTTTGAAGTTTGGGACAATGACTATGTGAATGGGCCCAAAGGAACTAAGAGCATTTCATATAGTTATAAAAAAGCTAGTTCTGATGAGCTTGTACACTATAATGAGATGATTAATAAAAAAACAAAATCTAACTTTCAAAAGTCTATTGTTATAGCTAAAGAGCTTGAAGAGGATATAAAAAAATTAAATGAAAAATTATTGGCCAAAAAAAATCTTGGTTGGGAAGAAAAAAAAGATCTAAAAGATATATTGAAAAAACAAAAGCTGTTAGAAGAACAAATAGAAAAAACACAAAATAAAAATAATCAAACCCGAATAGATCAAAAAAACCCTGAGTTATTAAAAAAACAAAAAGATTTAGAAAAATTAATGAATTCTATTTTAAATGAAAACACTGAAAAACTTATTAATGAATTAAAAGAATTGCTCAATGACCCAAAGAAAGAAAAGCTAAAAAGATTACTAGAAAAATTTGAACAAGAAAACAGTAATCTAGAAACAGAACTTGAGCGAGAGCTTGAGCTATTTAAACAGCTTGAGTTTGAAGAAAAAACAGAACAACTTGTTAATAAAATTAAAGAAATTAAAGAACTTCAAAAAAATCTTCTTAAACAAACAGAAAATAAAGAAAAACCCTATTTAGAACTTTTTGATAAACAGAAAAAAATTGCAGATGAAACAAAGCAGATGATTAAAGAGCTTGACGAATTAAATCAGAAAAATAATGAGTTAGAGAACCAACATGATATACCTGATACTGAAAGTAATGAAGAGCAAATACAAAATAATATGAAAGAAAGTGAAAAATCATTACAAAATAAACAAAGCAAAAAATCTAGTAAGGCGCAAAAAAAAGTTATTGAAAAATTAGATGAATTAGAAATGCAAATGAAAAGTATTCAAAAAAGTGGAGAAGCGCAAGCGATTGAAAACATGGACATGCTTAGGGAAATTCTTGAAAATCTTATTACACTATCATTTAGCCAAGAAAGTTTAATTAGTAAAACATCAAATGCATCTACAAATAGTACTGAATTTATTGAAATCGCTCAAAAACAAAATAATTTAAAGGACGATAGTAAAATTATTAAAGATTCATTAATTGCTCTGAGCAAAAGAGTTGTTCAAATACAAGCTATAATTAATCAAGAAATTTCCTCTATTAATGATCAAATGCAAAAAACAACTATTGAATTAGAACAAAGAAAAGGTAAAAAAGCTGCCGAAAGACAACAGTTTGTAATGACCTCTGCAAATAATCTTGCCTTAATGCTATCCGAAATTCTTGAGCAGATGCAACAAGATCTAGACAATCAGTCTAATTGTAATAAACCCAAAAACTGTAATAAGCCCAAATCTAATTGTAATAAACCAAGTCTTTCACAAATAAGAAAAGCCCAAAAAAAGGTTAATAAACAAATGCAAAAACAAGGTAAAAAAGGAAAAGGTAAAAATACATCTAAAGAGCTAATAGAATTAGCTAGACAACAAGAGGAAATAAAAAAACAGTTATTAGAAATTAGAAATGATATTGGAAAAAATGGGGAGAAAGGAGAAATTGATAGGGCTATTGAAAGCATGGAGGATAATGAAAGAGATATTATAAATGATGAAATAACACAAGAAACCATAAATCGCCAACAAAAAATTCTCACAAGATTGCTTGATGCTGAAGACTCAAAAAGAGAACAAGATCAAGAAGAGAATAGAAGTGCAAATGAATGGTATTTGGATATAACAAAAGAAAATATTAAATATATTAAGTATAAAAAAGAAAAAAAATCTGTAGAAGAAATGCTTAGAACAACTCCTATAAACCTTAATCCATTCTATAAAAATAAAGTGAAAAGCTATTTTAAAAATTCATTAAATGATTGAATTTCAATATATTAACACGGAAGAGTTAAATCTAGATAGTTATCGTATTTGGTTAAAAAAAATTATTAAACAAGAGAAAAAAAAACAAGGAGAGATAGTTTATGTTTTTTGTAATGATAATTACCTAATAGAAAAAAATATTAAATTTCTAAATCACAATTATTATACAGATGTAATTACATTTGATTATTGCAAGGAAGATATTATCAGTGGTGACATACTAATAAGTGTTGAGCGTGTATATGATAATGCTAAAAAGTTTGATATTGAATTTTTGTCAGAATTAGACAGGGTAATGGCTCATGGATTATTACATTTGCTTGGATATAAAGACAACACGAATTCTGATCTAGAAGTTATGCGCCTAAAAGAAAATTTTTATCTATCAATAAAATGACTTTAGAAGAAATATATGATACTATAGTGATTGGCGCAGGGCATGCTGGTTGTGAAGCTGCACATGCTGCAGCAAAAATGGGATCAAAAGTCCTTCTGATAACACAAAACCTAGAGACCATAGCTAGGATGTCATGCAACCCAGCTATGGGAGGAGTTGCTAAAGGGCAAATAATAAGAGAAATTGATGCCCTTGGCGGAATGTCTGGCATAGTAACAGACTATGCAGCAATACAGTTTAGAATGCTAAACAAAAGTAAAGGTCCTGCAATGTGGAGTCCTAGAGCTCAATGTGACAGAAAATTATTTGAAAAAAAATGGAGAAAAATATTAGAAGCAAATAGAAATATAGACTTCTGGCAAGATACAGTAGAAAAAATAATTGTTAATGACAAAAAAATAAAAGGGATAATAACAAAGATGGGTATAAAAATTTTATCTTCTAGTGTTATATTGTGTAGTGGAACATTTTTAAATGGGATAATTCATTTAGGAGTTAAAAACTATAAAGGGGGTAGATCAGGTGAACCATCAGCAGAAGGAATTACTAAACAACTAATTGAACTAGGCTTTCAAAGAGGGAGGATGAAAACAGGGACTCCACCAAGATTAGATGGTAGATCTATTAACTACAAGTTAACTGAAGAACAAAAAGGAGATAAGGATAATGTTGGCTTTTCTTATTTAGGAAGCAAAAAGATAGAGAATCAAGCCTCATGCTATATTACCTACACCTCAAAAGAAGTTCATGAAATACTTAAATTAGGATTTGATGATTCGCCAATGTTCAATGGGAGAATTCAGGGAGTTGGACCGAGATATTGTCCCTCTATAGAAGACAAAATAGAAAGATTTGCCTCTAAAGAAAGACATCAGCTTTTTATTGAGCCTGAAGGCAGGGATACAATAGAGATATATCTAAATGGATTTTCTACATCACTTCCAGAGTCAACCCAAATCAAAGCACTTAAAAAAATCAAAGGTCTTGAAAATGTAAAGTTGTTTAGAGCTGGTTATGCAATCGAATATGACTATTTCCCGCCTACACAGCTTAAACATAGCCTAGAAACTAAGCTAATTGAAAATCTATTTTTCTGTGGTCAGATTAATGGCACTACTGGTTATGAGGAAGCAGCTGCGCAAGGCTTGATAGCAGGTATAAACGCGCATAACAAAACAAAAAACAAAAAACCATTTATACTCAATCGATCGCAAGCATATATTGGGGTTTTAATTGATGACCTAATAACAAAAGGAACAGATGAACCATACAGAATGTTTACATCAAGAGCAGAATATAGATTATTGCTGAGACAAGACAATGCCGACATAAGACTTACTAAAATTGGCAACAAACTTGGTTTGGCTGAAAATATAAGAGTTGAAAATTTAGAAGAAAAAGAAAGAAAAACTTTAATGCTCTTAAATTTTCTAAAAAAACAAAGTATAGAGCCCTTGATTATCAACCCTGTTTTAGAAAAAAATAACAGCTCTAAAATAAAACAAAAAGTTAAGCTCAAAAGTATTCTTTCTAGACCTCACATTTCCATTAATGATCTTCTTATATGTGAAGATCTGAAAATTTATATCGAAAAAGAAAAAATAAGTAAAGAGGTTGTTGAGCAAGCTGAAATAGAAATAAAGTATAGTGGTTACCTTATAAAAGAAAAAGCATCAGCAGAAAAATTAGTTAAACTTGAAAATATAAGAATACCTCAAGACTTTGAGTTTAAAAAGCTTCACTCCATCTCTAGTGAGGCAAAAGAAAAATTTGAAAAAATAAGACCCTCCTCGATTGGACAGGCGTCTAGAATTAGTGGAATCTCTCCATCTGATATAAATGTTCTTTTAGTATATTTAGGACGATGAAAGAATTAAAAAAATGTCCTGTATGTAATGGGGCTCGATTCCATAAGAAGCTTTCATGTAGGGACTATTCAGCATCAAAAGAGTTTTTTGACATTGTTTCATGTGAAACATGTGGATTTCTCTTCACAAACCCTGTTCCAGAGCAGAATGATATTTACAAGTACTATAATTCAGACAGTTATATTTCACATACAAATAGAAAAAGAGGATTGTTTAATAGGCTATATCAAATTGTTAGAAAATACACTATTAAGAAAAAAACAGGACTTGTTAAAGGTTTAATAAAAAGAGGGCACATTCTTGACATAGGTTGTGGAACTGGAGAATTTCTTAACTCTTGTGTAAAAAATGGCCTTTCCGCAGAAGGTGTAGAGCCGTCAGAAAAAGCAGTCAAAGAGGCAAAAATAAACTATCGTATTAATATTTCTAAAGATGTTAGTCTTAAGCAGTATGATGATCAAAATTTTGATTGTGTTACAATGTGGCACGTTCTTGAGCATGTATACGAACCTGAAGAAACGATTATAAACATAAAAAGAATATTATCTGAAAAAGGGTATCTAATACTAGCTCTACCAAATAATGAAAGCTGGGACGCAGAATACTATAAAGAGTTTTGGGCGGCATGGGATGTTCCTATTCATTTATGGCACTTTTCCAAAAAAAGTATTGTACAAATGCTTGAAAAGCATAAATTTAAACTAGTCTCAACTAGAGCTATGCTTTTTGATTCGTTTTATGTGTCACTATTAAGTGAAGAGTATAAAAGTGGAAATAAAAATTATTTTTTAAGTTTTATTATCGGGCTTGTCTCAAACATTATCGCTAGAACCACTAAAAAAGGCTATTCAAGTCAAATTTATATATTCAAAAACAGTTAATACTGAATTTAAAGCGATTTAAAAGAGTTTTTTTTCTTTTTAATAGTATGTGTTCTATTTGCGATTATCTTTGAACACAGAAGGAGCTCTTAAGCTACTGTAAATCAACGCTTTATATTTTTGCTGGATTATTTGTCATATATTTGTTATTTTTGATATTAAAATTGTTAATGAAAAATTTTATAACTCTTATTCTAGTAATTGCCTGCTCTGTAAACTCCTTGCAAGCACAATGCTTTGCGCCTACATCTTTAAGCTCTTCAAACGTTAATTATTACAACGCGCATGTAAATTGGGCGCCTGCATTGAACGCGCATCATTACAAAGTTCGCTATAAAGAAATAAATAGCAACATTTGGCTATACAAATATAATATTGATGCGGCTATAAATACAAAGTTGCTAAATGGGCTCTCGCCATTAAGTGAATATATTTGGCAAATCACAACACATTGTGACTCTACAAACACACTAGTTTCTAGTTGGTCAGTACTCGACACATTTTTCACGCTCAACATCAACTGCCCTAATACAACGAATTTATTCACAACAAATGTCAACTACAATAATGCATTAGCAAGCTGGGATACTGTTAATGGAGCAAACAGATATAAAGTACATTACAGAAAGTTAGGCGACACTACATGGTCAAACCTCTCATTTGTATATCATCCAAATAACAGCACCACTATTCCGTTGCTGCAGCAAAACACAACTTACGAATGGCAGGTAATGACATATCATGATAGCACAAATCTAGCCACATCACTTTGGTCAATAAGTGATACTTTTACTACATTAACATTTATTCCGGCTCCATTTAATCCGTTAGTGTCAAACACTCTGAGCAATGTACAGTGTAACATGCCAACCGAGTTGAATCTAATTATAACGCAAGCTGCTAATGAGCCCGATATTGGAACAAGTGAAATAACTTCAGATGGCGGATATTTTGACCTAGGATTATTTTCAACGGGAGATTCAGTAGGTTACGCAATTATGACAACATCAAATCAAACTATTGAATCCACACTGCGATATGGTATAAATCTTGGCTCGTTAGCAATAATAAACTCATACGATACATCTGGCACATTGATTGGTTTTTTTACAATAGAAAATACGAGCGTTGGCATCAAGGTTAGCTCAACCTCTCCAAATGACGGAAACAATTATACAAGTGGTTATACGAGTATAATAAATTTTACAAACTTATTTGTTAATCCAATCAATGCTTGCATGCTGCGCTTTTTTATAGATATTGAATCTGAGCTTTGTGATCAAGTGCAACAAACAGACTCAACAGAAATATTTTGTAATACAAATACAATTAATCTTAATAATAAGCAAAAGAAAATTGTTGAAATATATGATATAAACGGTAAAAACACTCAGCTGAATAGTAATAAAATATCGCTCATTAGGTTTTCGGATGGTACAACAAGAAAATCTATATACATAGAAAGAAGATAAAAAAATTAATGGCTTAAACTGTGACCTAGAGAGGATTCGAACCTCTAACCGTCAGAGCCGAAATCTGATATTCTATCCAGTTGAACTACTAGGCCGTTTGACAAAATTAATATAACTTTTTAACATACAATTTTCTTATTTGAAAGAAGTTATGTTAGTCTAAAGTATTATTATTGCTTTTGTAAATATGAAAAAAATATTACTACTTATACTGCCAGCTATTTTATCAGCACAAGACGTAAAAATTGGTAGCTGGAAAAATTATCTTGCATATAATTCTGCCTCCTATATCGCGGAATCTAAAAACAATATCTATTGTATTGCTAGTGGATCTCTGTATTATTTAAATAAAAGTGATGAATCGATCAGCAGAATGTCAAAAATTAATGGTCTTTCAGATGTTGATCTAAATAAAGTATCTTACTCAAGCGAGCTAAATCTTTTAATTATAACATATAATAATTGCAATATAGATATCGCAAGCAATAACGAAATAATAAATATTTCTGATATAAAAAGAAAGGAGGTTGCCGGTTTAAAAGAAATAAATAATATAAATCTTAAAGATAGTATTGCGTATCTTTCAACTAGTATGGGCCTAATATTAGTTGATTTAGAAAAAAAAGAAATAAAAGACACTTACAGAATAAGAGAGTCTAGTGAGGGTGTTAATGTGAATGGCTGCTGCTTTATAGGTGACACAATTATTGTAGCTACAAATAATGGCCTTTTCTTTGCTGATAAAAAAATTTCAAATCTATCTGATCATAATAATTGGAGAAGATTTAATAACACATATAACAGTTATGATAATATTATTTATAATAATGGGAGTTTATTTATAGACTCACTAAATGAACTTATAAGCATTTCTGTTAATCAAAATATCATTGTAACCGCATATAGTGACTCGGTGTGTGTTAATAATAATTGTATAAAAGATGTCCGCTTTGAAAACATTAAGTATAGCTGGATTGATAATAACTTAAATATTTGGGTAGCCGACTCTACGAGTGGCCTCTTAAAATTTAAAAATAATAGTTACCAAACATCTTATGTGCCTGAAGGCCCAGTAATCAATAATGTTTTTAACATAGAATATGTAAACGACAAACTAATCCAATGCCATGGGGGGCACATTAATTACAGTTCAAACTTAGGCTTAAAAAATGGTGTCTCAATAAAAAATATTTTTGATGAATGGTCAAACTATGACAGGTATGATCTTGATGATTCTAAAGACATCGTATCTGTAGCTGAAAGAAATAATATTCAGTATTATGCATCTTGGAAAGATGGAATAATCGCAATGTCAGGTGGAGATTTAGTTGAAAAGTATAACTTTTACAACACTAACGGCGCTCTTGATACAACTTACTACTCTAGCGGAAGAATAAGAGTTTCTGATCTAAAATTTGACTTAAACGGAAATCTTTGGGGGCTTAGTTCGGAGGTTAATAATCCTTTGTTTGTAAAAAACCAAGATGACAATTGGTTTTCATTTAGCATGAACCAGGACAGGGTGGGGCTTTTTTTTGACAAACTTATAATTGATAGCTATAATCAAAAATGGGGGATTATAGCTAGGGGAGGAGGGGTTTTTGTGTATGATGACAACAATACTATTAGCAATGCTAGTGACGATAGATATAAGGTTTTAAACACAAACATTGGGTTTGGTGGTCTGCCTTCAATGTGGGTATATGCAATAGAAGAAGATTTATCAGGCGCCATTTGGATAGGCACTAATAAGGGGATTGGTATTATATATAATCCATCATATATTTTTTCTAATTATAATTTTGATGCGCAACAAATTTTAATTCAAGATGGTGATTATGGACAATATCTTCTAAGTGAAGAAAAAATAAAGTGCATAAAAATAGACCAAGCTAATAGAAAATGGATTGGAACAGAAAAATCAGGTGTGTTTTTAGTTTCTGAAGATGGGCTTGAGCAAATTTTACACTTTACAAGTCAGAATAGCCCCTTGCCATCTAATAATATAATTGATATTGCTATTAATGATAAAAATGGCGAAGTTTTTTTTGGAACTGAAAATGGTGTAATATCATATCGTTCTGATGCTACCACAGCTCAAGACAGGCAGTACGAAACGCATGTTTTTCCTAACCCAGTTAGAGAAAGCTATAATGGACCAATAGCAATTAATGGTTTGGTTAGAAATGCAAATGTAAAAATTACTGATACGGATGGTAATTTAGTTTTTGATGGATATGCAAATGGAGGGCAGGCTATATGGAATGGGAAAAACAAAAATAATGTTAGAGTGTCTACTGGAGTCTATCTAGTTTTTAGTTGTGATGAAACAGGAAAAGAAAAAATAGTTAGTAAAATTCTTGTGATAAACTAAATGAAATATAAAAGCAGAGCCATACCTCTACATTATATTAAACTTGGTGAAAGTTCAATTATTGCAAAAATCTTAACAGAAGAAATAGGGTTACAAAGTTTTATTATAAAAGGTGTTAGAAAAAAAAAGACCAAGAACAAACTAGTGTTGTTTCAGCCTTTGAATCTAATTATGATTGAAGGAAATTATATTTCTAAAAAAAAGATACAAATAATAGATGATGTACGCCTGTATAATATTCGGCCTGATAATAGGATAGATATAAAAAAAACCTTTCTCTGGATGTTTATGTCTGAGATTCTACTAAAAGCAATTAAAGAAAGTCAGCCTGACAAAAACCTGTTCAAATTTGTTTGGGATATTAAAACAAAATATATAGAAAAAGTTGATTTTAATGCTGGGCTATTTTTTCTGGTAAACCTTACAAAAAGCCTTGGCTTTTACCCTCTTAAAAATTTAGATGAGGGTTTGTATTTTGATTTAGAATTGGGTCAATTTACAAAACTTCGTCCAGGGCAGAATTTTATTAAAAAAGAAAACACACACTACTTTAAAAAATTAATAAGCGATAATAACGTTATTATTCCTCAAAAAAACAAACAAGAATTAATACTAAATATGTTTACATATTATGCTTTGCATCATCACGAACTTAAAAATATGAAATCGCACAAAATTCTTTATTCACTTAAATAATGAGATGTCTATTAATTACTCTTGTATTGTCATTAAAGATTGTTCAAGGTCAAGAAATTGTGCTCTTTGACGGCAATACTAATGAAAGACTACAAGGTGTAGCTGTAAGTTTAAACAACTACAACTCAAGTCAAATATTTTTTAGTGATAGTTTAGGGGTGGTTAATATTGCACACTTTAAAAATAGTGACACGCTAATATTTGAGCAAGTCGGCTATAAAGCCCTTAAGGTGGCTAAAAAAAATATTAGTCTTAACAAGGTGTACTTGGAGCTGAAAGCCTATACGCTTGAAAACATAAACATCTCTGAATCTAGAGTTAAAAAACTAAGCTTTATTAAAACAAAAAGACCCAAAATTATTTCTTCTCAAAGCTCTCAAATAGGAGAAATACTAGAAAAAAACATGGGGATTAGTGTTCAACATAGTCAAAATGGAGGAGGTAGCATTAATCTTAAGGGCATGGAAGCAAATAGGCTATTGATAATTGTTGATGGGATTGCGTTAAATAATACTATTTTTAGAAGTGGAAGATCTCAAAGCTCTTCGATAATTAATCCCTTCTTTCTTGATGAAATTGACATCCTTTCTGGACCGGCGTCTGTTGCTTATGGAAATTCAGCTATGTCGGGGGCAATTGTACTTAATACTAAAAAGCCCTCGCAAAAAAACTCAGTCGAAATTATGCAGCAATATGAAAGCAGTTCAAAAGCCGTATATACAACAATTTTGTCTAATTTAAAACAAAAAAGAAGCTCTCACATAATTGGCTTGTCAATTAAATCTTACCAAGACTTAAAGATGGGGAAGAATAGGCTTCATGGATTTGAAAACTGGGGAAATGAGAGAATTATAACCAAAAATAATTTACAGAAAAAAACAAGCTATAGCCAGGCTGATTTTTTATTTAAATCATTGTATAAAATACATAAAACAATTTTTTTGATAACTAATACACAAATATCTACTTCGTCAAATATTAACAGATTTGATAAACTTAATGATTTAAGCGGAGACATGTTAAAATATAAAAACTGGTATTATGGACCTCGTAACAGAATGTTTCAAAGTTTTAGGATAAAAAACTATTTAAGCAATATCCTTTATGACGAGTCTGTATATACTGTTGGCTTACAAAAAATTGAAGAATCAAGACATAAGCAAAAAAATACTGATGCGTTTTTAAGTATAAGAAAAGAAAACCTAAATATTCTAGATCTTACAAGTAGTTATTCTAAAAAAATAAGCATTTTAGAATTAGACTACGGTATAGATTTTAGATATCAGAAACTCAACTCATCAGCAAATCTTTTTTCTAATGACACTTACTTTTTTAACACTACTCGTTATCCTGACGGAGGAACATCTGTAATAAACAACGGAATATATGCGAGTGGCACATTTAGAGTTTCTAAAAAATTTATAATGCAATCTGGGTTAAGGTATAACATAAATAAATTATCTGCTAAATTTGAAGACACATCAATTGTTATGCTGCCTTTTACACAAATTAATGTGAGTAATAAGTCTTTATTAGCGTCACTAAAAGCAACATGCTATCTTGATAAAAATATTTCTTTAGATATTTCATTATCAAATGGTTTTAGAAACCCAAATACTGACGATGTAGGTAAGCTTTTCTCAAAAAATGATAACGATGTTATAGTTCCTAACAATATGTTAAAGCCTGAAAAATCTATTAATATAGAGACGACTTTAAGAGTTAAATTACAAAATAAGCTATCTGTTAATGCCCAGCTCTACAGAACACACCTAAAAGATGTTATCACAAGAAAAGAAGCTCAACTAAATGGATTAGACTCTATTTGGTACGATGGTGAGCTAATGAAAGTAATTATGAACAAAAACATAAATAGTGCAGTAATAAACGGGCTCTGCTTAGCATATAGCTTCAAGATAAATGAAAAATTTACTCATAAATCGGTATGTAATATAATAAAAGGTGTAACAAATGAAAAAACACCTCTTTCACACATTCCTCCAGCTAATATAAATAGTGAGTTAATATATAATATTAAAAAGTATAGTTTAAACCTAAACGTTCATTATAATGCTTTGAAAAAGGTTTCAGAATACTCTACTAGTGGAACAGACAACTTAGAAGAGGCAACTCATATTGGTAACCCAAGTTGGTTTACAATAAACTTTAAAACTAAAATCAATCTAGATAAAAACATAATTTTTATTTTTGGAATAAACAACATCATGGACATACATTACAAAACTTTTGGATCCGGCTTAAGTTCGTCAGGTAGAAATTTTACACTATCTTTGTTTACTAAATTTTGATAATGAAAACAATTTATTTATTTATAATTTTACTCTTTTCTTGTCCTTCTTTATTAGCGCAAGTTTGGGAAGACAATTTGATGCAAGAAAATTATGCGCCAACTATTGAAGAAAGATTCAGAGCTTTTGAAGAACATAGAAAAAGTTTTTCATACACTAAGGGAAATGGATACAAGCCTTATGCTAGACAAATAGATTTTGCTTTAGAAAGAGTTTCGGATAAGAGCTATTTTCAGCCAAATAAACTGTATATTGAATGGCTTAAAGAAAAAGGTAAATATAATATCTCATCTAAAAACTCATCTGCGAACTGGGTTGCCAAAGGGCCATTTGACACCCCAATAATATTATCTAATAACAAAAGAAGAGGAAATGGAAGGGTAAATTGTATTGCGTTTGATCCTGTTGACCCAGAAGTAATATGGGTTGGGGCTCCTTCTGGAGGGCTATGGAAATCTGAAGATGGTGGTTCTAATTGGCAAACTAATACAGATGATTTGCCTGTTATTGGCGTTTCTCATATTGCAATTGATCCAAATAATAATCAAACAATGTATATCGTAACAGGTGATGCAGACGCTACAGATACATATAGTATTGGAGTATTAAAATCGCTAGATGGTGGCCTAAACTGGGATACGACTGGACTAAGTTATACTGTAGCACAAGAACAAACTGTAAATAAAATTTTAATAAACCCAAATTTTTCTGACAGTCTATATGCAATAACTAATTCAAACATATTAATCAGTGCTGATGGAGGAAACACATGGACAGCTACTGGTGGTATTGGAAGGTGGAGAGATATTGAGTTTAAACCAAACAATTCAAGAATAATATACGCTGTAAAACAAAATAGTGGAAACAGTAATGTATATAGATCCATTGATGGTGGAAACAACTGGTCAGTTATAGATAATGGAGTTGTTAGTGGAAGACATCGTCCACTAATAGCTGTTACGCCTGACAATCCAGAAGTTGTATATGCTCTTTATTCGGCTTCAGATTACAGCTTTCACGGCTTGTATAAGTCTTCTGATGGTGGTGACAGCTGGAACCTGCAGTCAAACTCTCCAAATATAATGGCTTGGGATACTGATGGTTCAGGAGGTGGCGGTCAATCATGGTATAATTTAAGTCTTGGT
>MDSW01066582.1_pt1 | contig 14823 bp, 14 predicted proteins | sample 811171 | NCBI WGS metagenome assembly MDSW01 (sample SAMN05326641, study PRJNA326480) | marine metagenome | isolation source: seawater | place: Atlantic Ocean: North West | collected 2012 | reverse complement strand
GTTTTCATCCCGGCAACAGGGGTTCGACTCCCCTACGGGATGCCAATTTACTATAAAGCCCACACTAGTGGGCTTTTTTAATACTTCAAGAAAAAAATGTAGTCATATCTGCTGAAATTGTAGTCAGTATTGATGCAGATTTGCATACAATTAATTTTTATATGGTAGTCATAAAATGAATAAATTGTAGTCAATTTGTAGTCAATTTCTTATTTTCGGTGGGCAGGAGTACCAGCCGGGTGGGGTGGGTATATATCTAGTGGTTGAATATTTTGAGAGGTTTTGGGGTGTTAATTAGATATAAACAATGTGTTTTATTTTGACAAGCTGTTATGGCATTATTGAGGGATGAAAAAATTGTTAGCTCTATTACTTCTATCATCTTTTGTACTTGTAGGGTGCTCTGAAGCAAACAATATTGAGAATCCATCATCTTTTGTGGATGATCCTTTAAATTTAAGCACTGGACAATGTTTTAATGACTTTAGCTCTTTAGATTTAGATTATGGTGATGATAGTGTTGATGCAGGATCTGTAGAAGTTGTAAACTGCATGAGTCCTCACAATGGAGAAGTTATAGCAGTATATTCATCTGTACCTTTATCAGGCAGGAATTCGTCAGACCCTGCTCATGATATATGCTTTAATGAAATGTTTGGTTTTGTTAAGTCATTTTTTCCTAATCTCAATGACTATGAATTTAATTTAATTGCTGAGAGTTTTGATAAAAAATTTCATATGATCTATTACACATATGCGAATGAATATGGTGAGAATGATATAAATAATACAATTGTTTGTGCAATATCTAGCCGATATACATTGACTAAGACATATTTAAGCGAAAGTTTAAAAGAATTAAATTAATAAAAACAAATAAAGTTAAAACTTTTTAACTATTATCTTGATATTTAATGTAAGATGCATTTTTTAATTAAGGATATTTAATGAATATATATGTAGGTAACATTTCTTGGGGATTAAACGACCAAGATTTAGAAAACGTTTTTGCTGAACACGGTACAGTGACTTCTGCAAAAATTATCACAGACAAAATGACTGGACGTTCCAGAGGTTTTGGTTTTGTTGAAATGAGCGATGGAGCTGAAGCTGCAATCGAAGCATTAAACGGAACTGAAGTTGACGGCAGAGAGCTAGTTGTTAACGAGTCAAGACCTAGAGATAAAAGCTAACCCAAACTTTCCAAAGCCTCTACCATTTTTTCTTGTACTTTTTGTACAGCTTTAAATGGCCTGATCATAACTTTGAAGTTTGATATCTTTCCCTCTTCGTTCCACTCGATCATATCAACTCCGTTGACTGATATTTCGTCGATATAAGTTTCGAATTCCAACACAGAATTCATGTCATCATGAATTTCTTTTGTATATTTAAACTTCTCCATATTAAAGGATTGCCCTGCGGCATGAAGATACATCATGGTAATTTCTTTGCCTTCCATAGGCGTGAATACAACTGGTGATGAAAATATTGCACCTTCTGCAATAAGATTATCTAGAGCATTTAAATCGTCACTGTTAACGACTTCATGCCATTTGTGAATAAGATCTTTTGCTTGCATCATATTTTTCTTAAGTTAAAGTTTATCGATATGTTTAAAATATAGTAGTATCTTATATAGACACGAGTAAATTATGAAGCACTTTATGTGGGAAATAAATGAACGATAAGCAAAAAATAGAAAATTGTATTGATTTGTATTACGAGGGATGTTGTGAGTCAGATTCTGTAAAAATAAAACAAGCTTTTGATGAAAATGCAATGATAAGTGGATATTTGCCAGATGGCTTGCATGAAATGAACTTAGAGGAATTTGCAGAATTTGTGGATGCGCAACAACCATCACCACAAGAAAAAGGTGATGAACCTTTCTTAGAGATTCTCTCATGCGAAATAGTGGGTGATACTGCTTTAGTAAAAATAAAAGAGGCATACTTGGGAATGATATTTATTGATTCATTCTCTTTTTTAAAAAAAGAAGATACATGGAGGATTTATACAAAATTATTCCATGTCGAATCGTAACTATCATAATTAATTAATATAGGAGTAAAAATTATGAATAAGAAAACTTTATCTGCTTTATTGCTGGTTACAGTGGTGGGAATATTTACATATTCATGTAAAAACGAACCCACTCCAACTGTTCGTTATAACGAATTTATGGCATGTCAGTTTGGTCCTGATATGTCTTCAGATAATTTAACGGCAATGATTTCTGAATGGCAACAGCTTATCACTTCTGAAGAGCTTGTTGGTGCTTGGGGTTATTCTCCAGCATCCGATCAAAATGCATGGGGTGAAGTAGGTTGGTGGGAGCTTGAGTGGACCTCAAAAGAAGCTGCAGAATCTGCATGGGCTGAATGGGAATCTAATGAAGAGGCAGCAGCTTGGACTGAAAAGCATGCTGGTGTTATGCAATGTGATGGCCCAGGAAGATTTAAATTTGATGGAATATTTCCAATTCCATTTGAAACATATGGAGAAAAAAATCCTAATGGGTATTTTTATAGCGAGTTTTATGGGTGTAACTATAACGAAGGATCTAGTCGAGAAGATGCTTTAGCTTTTGTATCAGGATTTAACAATGCAGTTGCAGAGGCTGATTACTCTGAGACTGGATATCATTATGGAAATTATTTTGCAGAAGATAATACAGCAACAAATCCAAATGGTCAGAGTGCTGATTTTATATGGGCAAACTTTACAAAAACTAAGGAAATGAATGATAAAGCAACTGCAGCATTTGAAGCAGAAGTTCAAGAAAAAATGTTTCCTTTATTTAGTGAATTTGCTACCTGTGGAGATAATCCAGATGTATATCATGGATGGACTTTATATGATGTAGATAATAAAGACTTCATGCCTACATTTCCACCTCAAGAGTAATGCATTCTTAAATTAATAAATGAAGCTGTCATTGGCAGCTTCATTTGTGTTAAATTATCTGAAAATTTATGATTATTGGCGTCCCAGCAGAAGTAAAAAATAATGAAAACAGGATTGGACTTACACCAGATTCTGTTAAACATCTATCTGGTATTGGAAATGAAATTTTGGTTCAAGATGGCGCAGGAACAAACATAGGCTTTACAAACGATCTTTATATTAATGCTGGAGCTAAAATACTAAAAAATGCTGAAGAGATTTATGAATCTTCTGAAATGATTGTTAAAGTAAAAGAGCCAACGCCAGATGAATATAGGTTTTTAAGAAGTGATCTAACCTTATTTACCTATCTGCATCTAGCCGGAGATCCAGAAAATGCAAAAAAAATTATTGATACAGGAGTTACGGGAATAGCATACGAAACTGTTACGGCCTCTGATGGCTCAATGCCTCTTTTAGCGCCAATGAGCACAATTGCAGGACAACTTGCTTTTACAGTGGGCTCTTATCATCTTTTAAAATTTAATAAAGGTAAGGGGGTAATGATTGGTCATCTAGAAAATATTGAACCAAGAACTGTTACAGTAATAGGAGCAGGAGTTGCAGGAACTCAGTCGATATTAAAATCTGTTGAAAATAAAGCATTTGTTCAAGTTGTTGATTCATCTGAGATAAAATTAAATGAACTTAGATCAACATTTGGTGATGAAAATATAAAGTATATTCTTTCAACACCCGAATCAATAAGAGAGTCAATAAGTAAATCAGATCTTGTGATTGGGAGTGTTTATGTTGTAGGTAAAGAAGCGCCAAAGGTGGTAACAAAAGATATGTTATCTTCAATGAGCCCAGGCACCGTTATGGTAGATGTATCAATTGATCAGGGTGGATGTTTTGAGACTAGCAAGCCTACCACTCATGACAATCCTACTTTTATAAAAGATGATATTGTTCATTATTGTGTTACAAATATGCCTGGTGCAGTGCCTCTAACTGCCACTCAAGCCCTAAATAAAGTAACTTTGCCATTCATTGAAAGTCTCGCAAATAAAGGAATCTCAAATGCGTTAGAAGAAGATGAACATTTAAGAAATGGATTAAATATTAAAGATGGTTTAATCACTCATCCAGGGGTAAAAGAAGCTCTTGGTTCATAAAAGGAGAAAAATATGAAAAAAGTTTTAGTCACTGGCGCTACTGGATATATCGGCCTTCATTGTATTCATCAGCTTCTTAATCAAGGATATGCTGTTAATGGTTCAATAAGATCACCAGAAAGAAAAGATGAAATATTTGAAGCATTGAAAAACCATAATACATCTACAGAAAATTTAAATTTATTTACATTTAATTTATCAGAAGATGATGGCTGGGATGAAGGAATGGAGGGCTGTGATTATTTACTTCATGTCGCTTCTCCTATTGCATTAGAAAGCCAAAGCGAAGATTTTTTTGTAAAGCCTGCAGTTGCTGGTGTAAAGAGAGCTTTAAAATTTGCACAAAAACATAATGTAAAAAAAGTTGTTTTAACATCTTCTGTTGCTGCAATTTTTCACGGCATGAAGTTGAAGGAATATTATGATGAAAACGATTGGTCAGATCCTGAAAACCCTGCAATTGATCATTACTCAAAAAGCAAAACTTTAGCTGAAAAAGCAGCATGGGATTTCATTGAAAATGAAGGTCATCCATTTGAATTTACTGTAATTAATCCAGCTTTAGTTATTGGTCCTACATTGTCTGGTGATTTAGGCGAGTCAAATAAAGCTATTCAAATGGTAGCTACTGGAAAAATGCCTGTAGCAGTTCCTCTTCAATTTGGCTATGTAGACGTTAGAGATGTAGCAGCAGCTCACATCTTAGCTATGGAGAATCCATCTAGCAATGGAGAAAGATTTGCTTTAGCTGAAAAGGATTTATGGTACAAAGATGTCTCAAAGCTTCTGAGAGAAAATGGATTTGATAAAGCACCAAAAATAAGCGTTCCTACATGGGCAGCAAAAATAATAGCTAATTTTAGTAAAGAATTAAAATTGGCACTCCCATATCTAGGTAGAGTAAGAAGTGTTAAAAATACATCTAAAGCAAAAGATATTTTAGGATGGAATCCAAGGCCCGCTGAAGAGTCAATCCTCGAATTAGCAAATCAAATTAAAGAAATGGGATTAATTAAATAATTCCAGGGATAATTGCTTTTCTATTTTTAGGATAATTTTCAAATTTTGATTTATACCATTTGTGGTGAGCTAATGCTCTTGGAAATAGATTAGCTATCACCCAAATTAGAAAAACAACACCAGATATGCTCCAGGTGAGTATAGCCCAGCCAATCCACTCTATTATTTCTCCAAAATAATTTGGAGCTGATAGGTATTTATACAAAAAAGAATTTGGAATGTGGTAGCCGTCGCCTTTACTCTTTTTTAATGCAATCATAATGTAGTCAGATTTAATATTTATATACATTCCTAATAGAAAGAAACTTAAACCAAATATAAATGTTGAACTTGAAAGCCATACGTCAGAATATTGTGTGTAATAAAAAATACCAAATGCTTGTATGCTTACATTAATAATATTAAAAAAGAATGCTGATGCTGCTATAGAAATAGGCATCTTAGGATTTGTTATTTCAATAACAAATGGATATATAAAGGTTCGATGAATATAGTGTGACAGCCAAATTAATAAAAAAACTTGATGTACTGTTTGAAGTTGATCCCTAACTATTAATCCATAAGCAATCATCAAGATTACACATGGCGACTCCATAACAATCCATCCAACTCTTGTAGGAATATTTAATCCCCAGCCTTTTTTTATATGACGACCATAAGGCGCGCTCTCAAAAAATAAATATATAAATGTTCCAATAGCAATAACAACCCATATTGTTGATAAGATATAGAATGTGTTCATATAAATTTTTTTAAACTAAGTTTACAGTTATGATTCTAAATCATAAACTTAATACATAGTTTGTTTTTTTAGGGAAATTTTAAAGTGGAAAAGTATGATTTCGTTATTTTAGGAGCTGGGTCTGCTGGCTGTGTCCTTGCTAATAGATTGAGTGAGAATCCTGAATTTAAGGTGTGTTTGATTGAAGCTGGCTCAAAAGATTCTGATCCAAGAATTCATATACCTATTGGCTTTGCTTTTTTTGGTGCTAATAATCCAGTTAGTTGGAATTATGATACTGTTCCCCAAAAGGAGTTTGAGAAAGTTCTTGTAACTGAACCTGCAGCAGAAGTAATAGATACTGCCGGGGGCGTTCATAAAGTTGAGGCTGAATCTTTAGAACATAGAAGAGGATTTCAACCAAGAGGAAAAACTCTTGGGGGTTCAAGTTCGATCAATGCAATGCTTTATGTAAGAGGTCATAAATGGGATTATGATCATTGGTCTAAATTAGGAAATCAAGGATGGTCGTATGATGAAATATTACCTTATTTTAGAAAATCAGAACACAATGAGGTATTTGACAATGACTTTCATGGCCAAAATGGACCCTTAAATGTATCTAAAATTCGACATGAAAATACACCTGTAAAAGATTTTGTTAAATCTGGTTCTGAAATTTATGGCTTTAACGAAGACTTTAATGGTCAAGAACAAGAAGGCGTAGGTTTTTATCAAACTACACAAAAAAATGGTAAAAGATGCAGTGCTGCAAAAGCATACCTAGTACCATGTTTAGAAAGAGAAAATTTAACTATATTAACTGATACAAATGTTAATAAAATTATTATTGAGAACAAAAAAGCAGTTGGTGTTGAATGTATCAACAAACAAGGAGAATATTTCACAATAGGTGCTAATAATGAGGTTCTTCTATCGTCAGGGGCATTTGGCTCACCTCAGATAATGCTTAGATCAGGCATAGGACCAGAAAATGAAATAATTAAACATGGTATAGAACATCACCATGAACTTCCCGGGGTTGGAAAAAATCTTCAAGATCATATTGATTATCTAACTGTTCACAGATATAACTCTATTGAACTAATAGGCATGTCTATAAAATCTATTTTCTTTAAGTTCCCAATAGAAATTTTGAAATATGTATTTGCAAAAGTTGGTCTTTTTACCTCAACAATTGCAGAGGCTGGTGGATTTATAAAGTCTGATGAAACTAAAGAAATTCCTGATATCCAATTACATTTCATTCCAACAATGGTTGTTGATCATGGTCGAACTCAATTGTGGGGTCATGGTCTGGGGTGTCATATGTGTCTTTTAAGACCAAAATCAAGAGGTGAGGTAACTCTTAAATCATCAGATCCGTTTGAAGATCCCAATATTGATCCAAAATTTTTATCTCATCCTGATGATATGAAGGACATGATTTCTGGTTACAAAAAAATGATGAACATTATGAATGCTAACTCTTTTTCAAAATATACTAAAAATCATACGATGCGCCCGATAGATATTAACGATGATAAAGATATTGAACAGGCAATTAGAGAAGAGGCAGATACTGTTTACCATCCTGTTGGTACTTGTAAAATGGGAAATGATGAAATGTCAGTAGTTAATGATTCTCTTAAAGTTCATGGTATTGATGGATTAAGGATTGTAGATGCCTCTATCATGCCTACATTAATAGGTGGAAATACAAATGCGCCAACCATTATGATTGGTGAAAAAGCTTCAGATATAATTATCAATGATTGGTCTTAGGTAATGAAAAAATTTTTTGCCTTTTTAATTTTATTTAATATTCAATTACAAGCAAATGATTCAATAGTGATTGATGTTAGAACTCCTCAAGAATTTAAATCAGGCCATATTGAGAACTCTATTAATATAGAGTGGGAAAAAATATCATCCGTAAATAACTCTATAAAAAAAGAAAAAAAAATATATCTCTATTGCAGAAGTGGAAATAGATCGCAAAAAGCAACAGATATTTTAATTAAGTTGGGTTACAGCAATGTAGAAAATTTAGGAAGCTTATCTGACGCAGCAAATTTTTTAAATACAAAAGTAGTTAAAGAAAATAATAAATGAAAAATTTTTTAAGTTTTCTATATAGATTTTCAAATAAGAAGATTCTATCTTTTGATGGCGGAGGAGTTAGGACAATTGCCTCAATTGTTTTTTTAAAGAAACTTGAAGCAGAAAGTGGAAAAAAAGTTTCAGATATATTTGATATGTTCATTGGAACAAGCGCCGGAGCATTTAATGCTGCATGTTTTGCATTTGGAGGTTTTTCTGCAGATAAGGTTAAAAGGTATTGGTCTCAAAGTTATTTAGATAGAATAATGAAAACATCTTTTTTTTGGGATAAAGCATCTCTAATTCAAGCAAGACCAAGATATGAGAGTGAGGGCAGAATAAAAGTTCTAGAAGAAATTTTTGGTCAAAATAGTCTTAAAGAATCAATAAAACCTTTTTTATCTTTTGCTTATGATATTGAAAAAAGAAAACATGTAATATTTGACTCAATTAATACGCCTGATATTTCTTTTATAGATGCAATTGCATCATCTAGTGCGGCTCCAATGTACTTCCCAACCTACCAAATGAAAGATAAATCATGGATGATTAACGGAAGTATTGTTACAAACAACCCAACTTTAGTTGGTTACTCTTACGCAAAAAAAATACTTAAAACTGAGAATATTAAGATTTTAAGTTTAGGCTCTGGGCAAAATAAAAGTAAGATAAATGGACTAAGCTCTGCGAAATGGGGTGGAGTTGGATGGTTAAGAAACGATATTATGGGAATGCTGTTAGACTCAGAGATTCATAATGATATTTCAAAAGATTTTTTTAAAGAAAACTATTTAAGAATTAATTCACCACGAGGAGAGATAAACAGATTCTTAGATGATGACTCTCAAGAGAATCTTGAAAAAATTCATCTTATGGGTATGGAATGGTGGTCTAAATTTGGTGAAGAAACCTTAAAATTTATTGAAGATTAAATATTTCTTTTATAAATAAAAACTATATATAAACTTGACATAATTTGCTCAAAAAAGTTTAATACAATCTTCCTAAAATTACACATAAGCCTAGGGGGTTAAAGTGAATCGTTATTTATTATCATTAATGGTGTTATTGCCAGTTACTTTTATTCAAGCTCAAGATTCTGAAGAGGATGAAGTTGAGGAAGTTATTGTAACCGGTATCAAATCAAGTTTAAAAGATGCTATAGACATCAAAAGAAATAATGTTGGTGTTGTTGATGCTCTAACATCTGAGGATTTGGGTAAATTTCCAGATGGTAATTTGGCTGAAGCACTATCAAGACTTGTTGGGGTTACTACCGAAAGAAGCAATGATGAGGGTACTAAAGTGACTGTTAGAGGTCTTGGTCCTGAATTTAATTTAGTTACACTAAATGGAAGAACTATGCCTACTGTTCCCCCTCAATATGGTGGAGGAAGGTCATTTAATTTTGGTGATATCTCATCTCATGGTGTAGCTGCAGTCGAAGTTTATAAATCAGCAAATGCTGTTTTGCCTACAGGTGGACTTGGTTCAACTATTAATATGGTAACTGCAAAACCAATAGGCGCTAATAAAGGTGGAGCTGTAAGTGTTAGAGCAAACCATCATACTAAAAATGTTAATGGAGATGATATTACTCCTGAACTAGATTTCATTTTTATAACTAATGGTGAGTATCTAGGAGGTTCTTGGGGTTTATCAATTTCAGGATCTCATCAAGAAAGACATAACAGAGAGGAAGGAACTAACGAGATAACCTGGTTACCTAGTGATGTAAGAGGAGGAACTGTTCCTGCTACAGCAACAATAAATTCATCTAATCAAAGATCAGACGGTGTTTATTTTTATCCAGAATCATTGGCATATAAATTTAAAGATAATCAAAGTGAAAGAGATAATTTGCAAACAACTCTTCAGTATGAGTTTGGAAAAATGGTTACAACTATTGATTACACCGTATCAAGCACAAGTTTTGATTTTACAGGTATTACAACAGGATCTTATTTTGCTGGTTGGAATACAACTCAAATGACTATTAATGAAAGAGGTGCTGTTATTCAGGGCACATCAGAAGCAGCAGGAAATGGAGACAGTTGGCAAAATGACTTTGAATATGGAAATTCATCAAACAATAATAAATCAGTAGGTATTAATTTTGATTATCAGGCTAATGATAATTTAAATATATCTCTTGATTACCATGATTCAGTCGCAGGATTTAAGGGTACTCCAGGTGGAACCCAAAATAATATACTTCAATTTTCTAATGGAGCCTGGCCTGGATGGGGCTGGTGGCCAGTTCAAGAAGCATCAGGATTTCTTAGAGCTAGATCTTTTGACTTTAATAATAAAGTTGGTGCATTAACTTGGAATATGGATAAAAACTTTCAAGGGGCAGATACTGGCGCTACTGAATTTGATGGAAGTGATATGGGTCCAAGACAGGCACTTTTAAATTATCAAGACCGTGATAGTGAATTAAATCAATTACAACTTATTGGTAATTGGGAAAATAATGATGGAATCATCATGGAATCTCTATCATCTATTGAGTTTGGTATGTCTCAAATGGAAACTACTTTTAGAAATCAAAAATGGTTTAATCAATTAATAAACGGAAAGCTTGCTGATGGCGATCCAGTTATGATGACATATGCATTTATGCCTGATGGAGTTTGGACAAAAGTTAATGTACCAGGTTATTTAGGCTCAGGATCACCTTTTTACTATTTGAATATATCTAAGGAAGATGCTTTATATTGGTTTGGTGCTGCAGGTATGGTAGGAGATTTCTCATCAAGTGATGGAAGTTGGTGGAATAACAACAATACTCCATATCAATGGCCTGCTGAATGTCTTGCAAATGATGCATTTGATGCAGATGGAAATCCTAATGGCCTTGGTAGTAATGTTGGTTATGATGGAAATAGGTCTTCAACAAGAGGTGTAGTGGATGGATGTTATGGAAGTAGGGATTCAAATGGCATTATTGTTGAGGAATTGAATTCCTTCTTTGTTAATTTTAATTTCGATACAGAAATGAATGGTATTCCTGTAAGAGCACAACTTGGTCTCAGATATGAAGAAGAAGAAAGATCATCAACAGCTGATACTACTGTTCCAACAAACACTGCATGGAGCTTAGGTGCATTTATGTATGGTGATAAAGTTGGCGTCATTACTGCGCCTACTACATATACTGGAACAGGTAACTCAGATTATTTCTTACCTAACTTGAATATGACTTTTGACCTTGACGACAAAAGGGTTGTTAAATTTGCAGTAAGTAAAACTATTGCTAGGCCAAGTTTAGAGCAATTAGACTCAACAGTAAGTGTTGGAGCATTTGATTCAAGATATCCATTAACACTTTCAACTGGTAATCCTGATTTACAACCATATGAGTCAGTTAATTTAGATTTAGCATATGAGTACTACTATGCTGAAGGAAGTTATTTTGCTGTTAATTATTTCAGAAAAGATATTTCAGATTATCATGGAGCAGGTCTAAATAGTGGACCATTTAATGGTGTTAGAGATATAACTAAAGGTCCAAGAGGTGCGTTAATTGTTCCTGAAAATGACGATGCTTTATGTCAATGGACAGCTAGCCAAGGATATTGGGCTTGCGGTTGGTCAAATGCATATGATTGGGCATGGTTAGTTAATACAGGCTTTACATTTGGATGCAATGGTTCGTCTGATTGTATTGCTGATGCAAATAATGGAAATGCTGTATTTATTGGTAATTCAGACGATCCATTTTATATGTTTAATTTAGCTCAACCAGTTAATAAATATGACGGAGTATTAGATGGCTTTGAAGTTGCTATACAACATCTGTTTGAAAATAACTTTGGTGTCTTAGCTAATGCCACATTCATTGGTGGAGATACCGATGCAGAAAGAGATGTTCTGGGTGAACAGTTTGCTCTTCCTGGTTTTGGTGATGCTGCTAACTTATCTGTCTTTTATGAGGATGATAAAATGTCAGCAAGACTTTCATATAATTGGAAAGGTGAAACGTATGCTGGGCAAGATCAATATAATCCATTATATGTAGTAGAAAGAGCACAAGTTGATTTCAATGCCTTCTACAATATTAATGACAGCACTCAGGTTTTCTTTGAGGCTATCAATATAACTGATTCAGAAGTTGAACTTTATTCAAGATACGAAGAAATGACATTCTTATATCAAGATCATGGTCCTATTTATAAGGCTGGATTTAGAGTCAAATTTTAATTTAATTTAGTTAATTTAAAGAGGGCTTTTTAGCCCTCTTTTATTTTCATTAAGATATAATTTATTTGTGAAAATTTTTAGGTTATTTTTAATTTTAACTTTTATTGCTTCCTGTGGAGGAGGTGGTGGGGGTGGAAGTGCGCCTCCAGTTCCATTTGCAATAACTCTAGCATCAAGCAGCTCTATTTCAATTGATGAGGATACCAATTACACAGGAAATGTAGTTGCAACTGCTAATGAGCCTGTAACTCTTCAATATGAACTAACTTCGACAACAACTAATGGAGTTTTAACTTTTTCTGAATCAGGAGCAATTACTTACAGTCCAAATGAAAACTTTAATGGGCAAGATCAGTTTTCATATTCTGTTACTGCTGTAGAAAAAAGTGTTACAAGGAATAGCACTGTAACTATAACAATTAATCCTGTAAATGATTTACCTATAATTTCAATAGACTCTAAAACAAATTTAGATAAGGATAATTTACTTTTTGATTCAAATATTACTGTTTCAGTTAGTTTTTCTGACGTTGATAATACTATAAATGATGGATTAACATTTTCTGCATTGATTAATAATGAAACTTTGCCAACAACTTTTACATCTACCGCAGAGGGTAAGGGAGATATAGTTGTAGATCTATTAAATATTTCTAAAGCAGGCCTGTTTGATGCAGAAATAGTAATTTCCGATGGTATAGATACAGACAGAGATTCATTTACAACATGGTTTATTGCAAACAAACAAATTATTACAGTTGCTATGGATGATGATAAAAGTGATGGCTTTGATGTAGGGTCGACTACAAATAAAGATTATTATGTTTATTATCTTGTTGGAGGAGGCAATACTTTTGGAAGAACAGACTATTTATTTGTTGCTGACTCTTTAAAAGAAGATTTAAATGATGGCACAGTTTCAGATACTAAAAGCTTTAGAGATGCACTTTTGAGATCTATTAATGCTCTAAATGATTCCGACGCAGCAGAATTCTTTACAGGATATTTTGATATTGTGGTAGCAGAGCCTGTCAGTCCTGATGGAACCTCGCTGGCATCAATTGAGACAGGATGTTATGACTGGGATGAGGATGTTTATTGTATAGGATCAGGAGATATTAATGACGCTGTATTTGATGATTTATTTTCTGAACATGACTTAGTTTCTGTTTTAACAATGATCGATGGCAGAGGTGTGAATCTAGGAAATACTAATATTCAAGAAATTAAACCAAGAACTGAATATACCTTAATGCATGAGCTTGGCCATGCTCATGGGGAAATGGGAGATGAGTATATTACTAGTGATGATCGTGATGTTAGTTACTGGGCTGATTTAAATGTGAACACAACAACCCAATCAGACCCTAATTTGCTTAAATGGAAGCATCATGTAGCTGATCTTATGAATGTTGCTGGTAAAGATTTTAAGGTTTGCTATAACTATGCAGATGGCACAATCTTTGATGAAGGTGAGGATGCAACGACTTGTGATTGTCTATTTAATTTATATGATGCTGATGGAAATCGTACTGGACGTAATCCTGTATGTGATGTAGTAGGTTTATTCGAAGGTAATTATTATGGTGAATTTGATAATTATAGACCAAAGTATTGGACAATCATGGAAGGTGGAATACTAAAATATGGTGAAGTTAATACCGAGGGTTTTGCAGTTGGATCAATTCATAATCAAGGTTTTGTAGATGGTGATGATGTAAGTTTTGTTTCTGATGCATCAGGAGCTAATACTGGTTTTGAAATTGATATAGATGTTGCATATGATACCTCTAAATTAAAACTTCAGTGGTATGTTGATGGAGTTCATGATTCTTCTAAAGATAATCAGACCACAATCGTATTTAATAGACCAAGTGACAATAGTGTGAAGGTATACACTTGGCGAGTTCAAGATTTAACAGGGACAGTATCCGCCCCTGATGATGTAACTGATACCGAAGACTTCTATGAAGGATTATTTAATTCTGATTTTTATTGGTGTGATAGATCTAGTGGGTCATGTCAGTGGGGATATAATCCAACAGATAGAACTCAATATCATTATGGATATATAAATGGACCTATGGGAGGAACATGGGGTATTAATTGGGCTAGGTGGTAATCAATGAAAAAAATTAATCTAATAATATTCATACTATCAATCTTTCCAGCGGCTGCAGATGATTTAATAAATGAAAATAAAATTAAAAAACTTCATCCAAGCTATCAAGAGGACGCGTATGTAGTTACTTTTCAAGGAAATCCTAATTCATTTATTTTAAAAGATATAAAAATTAAGAAACCTAAAGCAAGGACTCTTAAAAAATTAAAATTTATAAACGATGATGATGAATTTGCTATAAAGGTTCTTGATAAAAATGGAGCTGAGTTAATAGCCATAGGTATAGGAAATCCCTTTTATGCTACTTATGAGCATATTGGATATGAAGATAGATTATATATGGGTGGACCTGTTAGTTCTGCAAATATTGAAATCGCAATTCCCTTAGAATTTAAACCAGCATTATTTATAGTTTCAAAGAGAGATAATATTGGAAATTTTAATGATTTCCAAGAAATATTAATCCCATAAAACCAAAACAAATCTTCTTGAAAGCGACAGTCTAAAAGAGTATATTAATCAACCAATGCGGTACTAGCTCAGTTGGTAGAGCGTCTGCTTGCCAAGCAGAAGGCCGCCGGTTC
>MDSW01188449.1_pt1 | contig 14824 bp, 8 predicted proteins | sample 811171 | NCBI WGS metagenome assembly MDSW01 (sample SAMN05326641, study PRJNA326480) | marine metagenome | isolation source: seawater | place: Atlantic Ocean: North West | collected 2012 | reverse complement strand
GCCGGCGGACATCTACGTGCCGCTGCCCAAAGACTTCACCCTGGCCGACGGGTCGCAGCCCGCGACGCCGAAGAAACACTGGGGGTACATCGAGAGGGCCGACGCGGCGTTTGATCCCGCGGCGCCCCCGCCGCCGAAGCCGAAGGAGCACTCTCCGCCGCCTCCGCTTCCGCCGCCGCAACCCATGCAGCCCGCATACCCCGGGAATCCTCCCCCTCTTCCCTCCCCGCCGCCGGCGCCGCACCCGCCGCCTTCGCCTCCCCCTCCGGATCCGTTCGCCGCTCTGGTTGAGCGCAAGCTGCGGCGACTGGAGTCGTATCGATCGGCCGCGGCGCTGTCCGAACGGGCCGACGAGGCGCTCCCCCGTAAAATCCAGAGGCGGCTCGCGAAGCTCGAGGCGTTCGCGGAGATGTACGAGCTCAACGGCGAGACGCTCCCCGATCCCGTCCCCAAGTTCGTCCAGCCGAAAAAGGCGAACAAGCGCGGGCAGAAATCCTGCGCGGATCTGGAGTGGCCCGTCGGGAACCCGACTCGCTATCCCTTCGTCTGCGGCGCGTCGTCCGCGCCCGGCGCGTTCGAGTGCGACGACGCGGCGACGTTCGACGAGGCGGTCAAGACGTGCACAGCCGCCGGAGCCCGGCTCTGCCGCAACAACGAGGTGACCGCGGCGGGGTCTGGGTCTGATTGCCAGGCTGACGACGCGATGGTCTGGACGCATCGTCCCTGCGGCGAAGGGAAGTACCAGCAACGCCCCGCGAACGGCGGCGAGGGCGTCTGCGTCTCCTCCGCGAAAGAGAATCTCGCGGCGGTTCGCTGCTGCTCCAACCGCGAGTGATGCGAATCGCATCCCTGACCCGAATCCGCGAGAAAACACAAGTATATATGATCCCTTTATATGATCCTGTTTGACAAACCGTGCGGGTCACATCAGTGGAGGAGTCTCAACCAAAGTATGTCGACGCCACGAAATCCACCGAGGACCCCCCCAAGTTGTAATCGATGTCTTTGCAGCTTCTAATAAAAAAGGCGACATCCGTCTCGCCTCGTCTAAAATCTCCACCAGAGCTAGAGTAGCAAAACAAGTATAAACAGTCCGAGACACAGATTAATCTACGTGGTTTTATGGCGATATTTGTAGTCTCCCTTCGAGAAACCGCCGTGCCTCACACGTGCTACTTTCCGTGCTGATTCCTCCACGCCTCGCCACAATCGCGCCCGCGGGGTTTCGGTGCCGCCTCCCCCCGAGCGGGACCCCTTCGCCGCCGCGCCCGTCGTGTGCGCTTCGGCGCGGTCGCGCGAATCAAGAAGGGCGCCGCCGAGATGGCCGGCGGGAAGGACATGGCCACGTCCGTCCAGGTCGGCCTCGCGAACCTCCGCGAGGGGAAGCCGCTGAAGAAGAAGGCGAGGTCGCGCGTGCATCTCATCGTCGGCCTGCTCGCGCTCGCCGCGCTCGCGGGCGCGGGCGCGTACGTCGCGAAGAGGGGCCTGCCGGACATCGACCCGGTCAAGGTGCGCGGCGCTTTCCCCCGGAGCGCGAACCGCAGCCGCGAGGACGCCCGAGCGCGACCGCGCCGAAGCGCGCGCCGTCGATCGCGACACCACCCCGAGCGGCGCCTGCCCGCGGCCTCCCGTATATACTTTTTTTTTTTCGCCATCAAAAGGCGCCGTTTCTCTTCTTCATTCACTCCGTCTTCTCTCATCATCTTCGACGGGCTCGCCCGTGAACCGCCCTCCCCCCCCCTCCCCTAACCACCCCCCTACCACCCTCACTCTAAACCCCTAAACAACCCCCACAAATGAAACCCTCTCCGCGCAACAGGTCCACCGCGCGATCGATAAGGCTGGATACTTCGGCATCGCGCTGTACGTCCTCGGGTTCGGCCTCTCCGAACTCCTGCACCTCCCCGCGATGGTCTTCGTCGTCGCCGGCGTGTTGTGCTGGGGCCACGTCCGGGGGTGGCTCCTCGCGCTGGTCATGGCGCCGCTGAGCTGCTCCCTCTCCTTCCTCGTCGTGCGCAAGATCGGCGGGCAGGTCCTGGCGGACGTCCAGTGGAGCTTCGTGGCGAAGATGATGGCGAGGCTCGAGGAGTGGCCGGTTCGAACCGTCGTCACGCTGCGGCTGTGTTTTTTTCTCGCCCCCGCCATCAACTACCTCCTCGCGCTCTCGGCGGTGTCGTTTCGGGATTTCTTCGTCGGCACCGTCGCCGGGCTCGCGGTGCCGCTGAGCGTCGCGGTGTTCTTCATCGACCGCCTGATCGAGTACATGGGGTGGAGTAAGGGCGCGGCGGAGGGGATGGGGGGGATGACGGTGGGGGACGGGACCGGGACGGGGGATTTAGTCGGGGGGCCGCCGCCGGCGGGAGGCGGGGGAGTCTTCGGGGGACTCTTTCACGGCGCCTGACGCGACGGAGGACTGTTTCTCGCGGTGAGTGACGATGAACGCCGGGGCGGGGCGGAGTGTTGGATCACGCCGGGGCGGGGCGGAGTGTTGGACTCTCGGAAGCGTCGACGGGGATGAGAGGACGGGGATGGGGACGGGGATGGGCGGTTTCGATAGGGGAAATTCAAAGGGTTCAAAGGGGAGGGGGGAAATTCATCGATCCTTTTGGGAGTGAGCGAATACCAAGTCGATGACCTCTCATCGGATCTGACGCGCGCTTCGCTTTTTTGAAAACCCCCGCGCGCGGCGGCGTCTCGGCGCGCGCGCTCGTCGTGGTCCTCCCTCCCCGCTCCCCACTCCGCGCGCGCGTCTCGGATCGCTCGGATCGCTCGGATCGCTCTCGTCGCATGGCGGACGCGGGGACGCCCCCGACGGTGGTGAAGCGTCCGCGCCGCGTCGTGGCGACGACGCCCGGGACGACCGCGCGTCTTCTTCGCGCGTCCTCCTCGGGGCACGACGACGCGCCCCGCGGCGCGACCCCCGGCGCGCTCGCGCCCCACGCCGCCTCGGGCTCGCTCCCGCCCGCGCCGCCCCCGCCGTGGCCCGACCCGCTGTCCACGCCCGGTCTCGACGCGCTGCGCCGCGAGCTCGTCCGCGACCTTCGCGGCGCGTTCCCGCTGCGCCTCGACGCCTCCGCGTTCGCGGTGGTGCTCGTGTGCGGCCACCTCGAGCGCGACGACGAGGACTGGGCCGCGCTCGTGCTGGATATCGGCCGGGGCGAGCGCCGAGGCGCGGTCCTGGTGAAGCCCCTGGAGATGCGCCGAGAGGAGGAGGAGGACCCAGACGAGATCCGAGAAGGCGGCGGCGCACGAAGCTTTCGCTATCGCCTCGAGCTCGCGAAGGCGTTTCCGGCGCAGGAGGTGGACGCCGCGGCCATCATGGACCGGCTCAGCTTCGGCGGCGACCCGCGCGACCCCCTCGTCGGCGCGGTGGACGACCGAGGCCTGCCGACGCCCGTCGCGAACGTCGCTGCGCTCAAGAGGCGATACGCGTTCACTCCGGACCTCGGCGGCGTTCGGAAACTCGCGCTCGAGCGTCCGCGTCCCGACGACGAGGACCGGCCGAGTCCGAAGGACGAAGCCGCCGGTCTTCTCCCCCTCCCCGCTTCTTCGCCCCCCGAAATCGAGAACGAGAACGAGAACGAGAACGAGTTCCTCCCGGACGCCGCCTCCCCCGGCGTGGTCACGTTCGAGGGGACGTCCGCGCAGGTCGTCCGCACGAGGGCGCCGAGGCCGAGGGTGCGTACGAACGAACCCGACGCGGGGGAAACGACGCCGCGCGGCGCCGCGCGGGAGGACGAAACGAATACCGCGAAGCGGCGGCGGAGGATGATGGGACCGACGACGACCCGAGGAGGGCGCGGACGCGCGGCGGCGGCGGCGGCGACGCTTCGCGAGGCGCTTCGAACCGCGGCGCCGGGCGCCGTCGTCCTCTCGCTCCCCGTCGCCGACCTCGAGGAGGTGCTCGAGGAGCTCGAGAGGCTCGAGGCGAACGAGGCGACGAACGACGGTATAAACGGGTGGAGCCGAAAGGCAAAACTGGGAAGACGAAGCGCGTGAGAAGAACACACACCCGAGAGAAGAACGCCGGTCGAGACGACGCGCGCCGGACGTCCCGGACGCGAGATCACATATAAGGTTACGAGCGCGCGCGTATGTATAAAATATACTTTCGTACGAAAGTAAAGAAGGTCGTCCGCGAGTCATCGTCAGCGATACGCGATCGTCAGAGCTCCGTCAGATCTCCTCCGTCAGAGCTCCTCCGTCATCAGAGCTCCCCCCCTCGCGCTCCTCCCCCCCTCGCTCCTCTCCGCGCTCCCTCGTCTGCGATCTTCGCCTTCCACCTCCGCCCGAACGCCCTCGCGGCGACCGCCTCGTCACGCGCGGCGTCCATCCTCGCCTCCGCCTCGCGCGCCACGTCCGTCGCGGGCTTCGCCTCGAGCGTCCGCTCCCCCTTGGCCGAGAGCGCGAGCGCGGCGGCTTGCCGCGCCAGCCCGAACCGCTCGGCGTCGAGCATCCGCCGCGCGTGGTCCAGCATCGCGCCGTGGCACGCCTCGGGCGGCCTCAGGTCGTCGCAGCTGAACGCCAAGTTCGACGCCGCGGCAGACGCGGCGAGCGCCTGGGACCGCTCGGCTCGCCGAGCCGCCGCCAAAGCGCCGCCAAAGGGCCCCCTCGACGCGCCGCGTCCGCCGCCCGATGGATCGTCGCCTGAATCCGAATCCCCCCCCTCCTCCCCCCCCTCCTCCTCATCCTCGGGGCTCGCGAGACTCAGCGCCCTCGCCAAGCTCGCGCGCTGCAGCGCCGCCGCGGCGCACGCCGCGTGCCTTTGCCGCGTCGGCGCGAGGACGAGCGCCTCGAGCGCGTGCGAAAACGCAGCCTTCGAGCGCGTCGTCGCGCTCGCCAACGCGCGGTCCCGCGCGTCCCGAATCTCCGTCCGGCGGCGCGAGGAGTCCGACGACGCACCCGACGACGAATCCGAGGCGCCCGTACCCTGGGGACCCTCCACCAGCGCCTCGTCCAGCGCGGCGACGTACCCGGCGAGCCTCGCGGCGATGGCGCTCGCCGCCGCCCCCGCGCGCTCCGTCGCGCGCGCCGTTTTGAGAGACGCGAGCGGCGCGTATAGGACCCCCGTCTCGTACCCGTCCAGCGCGGCTTGAAAATCGCCCGAGCGGAAGGCGACGTCCGCCGACGCGAAGTGCCCGGAGGGGTCGCGCGGGTCGAAGGCGACCGCGGAGGCGGCGAAGGAGCGGGCGAGCGAGGAGGTCTCTGGCAGAGACGACGCGCCCTCTTCCGCTTCTTCCGACGAATACTCCGCACTCGCGAGCCTTCGAGAGGCGCCTTCTTCTTCTTCCTCCTCTGGGGGAGACGTTTCGCGCGCGCTCGCGGCTGCGGCGGCGCGGAGGGCCAGTCGCGCCGCCGTCTCCGCCGCGCGGCTCGGGTCGAACCGAGCCAACGCCGAGAGCGCCGCCGAGGCGACCGACGACTCCGAGCGGTCCCCGCCGAAGACCGCTCGGTTTATTGAAAGGAGCGGTTCGCTCGGAGCGCCCCCCTTCCCCGAGAGGGAGGCGGCGTCTCCGTTCTCGTTCGGTTTTCCGGTTTCGAAGAGCGCGCGAAAGAACGCGTCGGCGAGCGCGACGCACGCGAACCCTTCGTCGAGATCGACATCCGATTTCGGAGGAGGCGAGCGGAGACCGAGTCCGTCGTCGACGCGAGCGCAGCGTCGCAGCTCCTCGAGCGGGTCTTCTTCTTCTTCTTCTTCTTCTTCTTCTTCTTCTTCTTCGGCGGCGGCCCTCCTCCCCTCGCTTCCTCGGGATCCCTCGCTCCGGGCCCGCCTCGCGGCGACGCGCGCGACCCGGGCGTCGTGCGCGCGCGCCGCCGCGACGAGCGCGCGCGCCTTGGCGCCTGCGGCCTTCGCGACGCACGGCGCGGCGGAGGGCGGCGCGGGGATTCCGTCGGCTTCGTCGACGGTCGCCGAGAGGTGGTCGTTCGCGTCGAGGAAGACTTTGGTCCTCAGCTTCGGCGCGGCGGCCAGCTTCCCCCGCACGCACACGAGCGCGGCGAACGCCGCGCCGCGCTCGAGCGCGTCCCTCTCGTCAGCGTCGTCGGACTCCTCGTCGACGCTGAAAGAATACGAATACGAATCGTCTTCCGCGGCGGCGCTCGTGGCGTTGTACGCTCGCGCGAGGCCCTCGGGGGTGACTCGCGCGGCGTCCTCGCGGCACCGCGCGCGGAGCGTCTCCGCCGTCGTCGACTCCGCGTCGTTCGGGTCGAAGCGTTCGAAGCGTTCGGAGCGTTCGGGGCGAACGTCGAAGACGCCCGGGACCGCGTGCGCGTCGAGGCCGGGGCCGGACAACGTCGTCATCGAGGAGGAGGAGGAGGAGGAGGAGGGGGCGTCGTCGGGGGCGGGTGAAGACGACGACGACGACGACGCGGCGGCGACGGCGATGGTCTTGTGTGCGTACCGTAGCCAGCGCCCTCGGGGACCGCACGCGGCGTCGACCGCGCGCTCGACCGCGCGCTTGGCGTCGGCGGCGTCCGCGAGGCGGACCTCCGCGCCGAGCCTCGCGCGGAGTTTGGCCTCCTCGTACGCGAGCGCGTCGCGGAGGGCCGCCGCGCTCGCCGCGCACGCGTCGCACGCGTCGATCGCGCGACGCGCGGGGGGGGCGGGCGCGCTCGAAGCGGCGGGGGACGGCGCGGACGCGCGCGACGGGACGAGCGCGACGAGCGCGAGGACCGCCGCGAGGAGCGCGCGCAGGCGCGAGCGCGGGGGGCGGAGCGGGGGCGCCATGAGGCGCGAGGTGCGCGCGTGGCGCGGCGCGCGCGACGCGATGAAGCGACGAGGTGCAATCTCGGGTGATCGAGTCGTGTTGGAGACATACTTTTTTCGGAACGTCCGACGCGTCGAGAGGGGAAAACCCCGCCCTCGTCCTCGTCCTCGTCGTCCTCCGTCGCCCGTCCGTCGGCCAGTCCGGGAGGCGCGCGGGCGGCGCGAGGCTCCTCGGGCGCGAGGCTCCTTCCGCGCGCGACATGCGCGTCTTGGCCCTGCACGGGAACCGGTGCGCCCCGCGATCCCGCCGAGAGGGAGGTTCACGCGCGGGATCCCCGATCCCGGGGTGCCCACTCGTCGTCGTCGTCATCAATCACGCCGCCTCCCCCGCCCCACCATCCCCCGTCCTCCTCCGCGTTCGCTCATCCCGCCCCCCCCCCCCCCCCCCCCCCTTTGCGCGCGTTCCTCAAAAGCCAAACGGGCGAGATCTTCGAGACGCGGCTCGCGTCGCACGTCGCCGCGCTCCGCCGCGCCGTCCCGGACGCGGTCGTCACGTTCGCGGACGCCCCCGTCGACCTCCCCCTGCGCGCCGGCGACGATCTCCCGTTGAAAACGTGGTGGCGCGAAGACGACGACGACGACGACGACGGATGGGACGCGATCCTCGCGACGCTCCGCGCGTACTGGCGCTCGAGCGGCCCGTTCGTCGGCGTCGTCGGGTTCTCCCAGGGCGCCTCCGTCGCCGCGCTCCTCGCGGCGCTCGTGGCCGAATCCGATCCCGAATCCGAATCGTCGGCGTCCGAGGCGTCTTTCGCGTCGTCGCTCGAGTGGGTCGTGTTGTGCGCGGGCCGGGTCCCCGCGCGTGGGATGGCGCGCCTCCTCGCGGGGGAAAAAATAAAAATACGCGCGGGTTCGGGTTCGACGCGGCGCGAGGAGGAACAGGGTTCGAACCTGGTTCCTCGGGTTCGATCCGCGCGGGCGCTCGTGATCGCCGGCGACGCGGACGAGGCCGTGCCTCCCGGCGCGTCGCTCGAGTGCGCCGATTGGTTCGAAGACGCCGAGGTTTGGACGCACGCGGGCGGGCACCACTTCCCGGCGTCGCGGCGCGACGTCGACGCGTTCGTCGGGTTCATCGTCGAGGGGGGCGACGCGACGAGGGAGGCGTCAGGTTCCGAAGACGGGAACGAAGGCTTCGAAAAAAGCGACCTCCACCCCGTACGACACGCCGTCGAACATCCGCCGTCGGGTCCGGCGACGACGGAGGCGCTGCGCGACGAGATCGAGGCGCTCGAGGCCATCTTCGGTGACGAGCTCGAGACGACGGCGCCCGGGCGCGAGTTCCGCTTCGCGATCCCCTCGGCGCGCGCGTCGCTTCGCGTGGCGCTCCCCGCCGCCTACCCCGCCGAGCCCCCCGAGATCGTCGACGTCCGCGTCGAGCGCGCCGACGACGATTCGCGCGACGATTCCTCGAAGAGAGGGCCATCTCCTCGCGGGGTTTCGACGAGAGGGCCATCTCCTCGCGCGCCTCGCCGGATCGAGGAGGGGGTTCGCGAGGCGGCGCGGAGGGCGGCGGCGGAGGTGTATCCGGGCGAGCCGGCGGTGTACGCGGTCGTCACCGCGTGCAGAGAGTGGCTCGAGGAAAACCTCGTACTGCCGTCGAGGAAGAGCGACGACGACGTTGGCGACGACGAGTTTTTTCGCGCGTCGGAGGAGAACAACGCCCCGAAGACTCGCCCGAAGACTCCCGAAGGCGCCGACCCCGCGGACCCGGGTTCGTCGGTCCCGGGCGGTCAGGGCGGCGGCCTTGATCGGTGGTGGGAGTCTGAGTCCCCGCCCGATCTCGCCTCGGTCGCGGCGGCGTCCGCGGAGGCGGCGGCGTACGAGGCGGAGCGCCGCACACAAACGCATACGAACATTTCCCTCGCCAACGCCAAGGGCGGCGGCCCCTGGACGTTTCGCGTCGGTCTCGTCGGCAAGCCTTCCGCGGGCAAGTCCACCTTCTTCAACGCCGTCGTTCAATCGCGCGGCGTCAACGACCTCGCGGGGGTTTCGGACTCGGCCAACGACGCGCCGCCGCCGCCCGCGCGCCTCGCCCTCACCTCGCCTCGCCCGTTCACGACGATCGAGCCGAACCTCGCGTCGACGCTCGCGCCCGTCGCGTGCCCGTGCGCGAAATTCGGACTGGAGACGCTGTGCGCGCCTAGGACCGGCGCGGAGGAGGTACGCGGAGAGCACCACCGGTTGGTTCCGGTGCACGTCAAGGACGTCGCGGGGTTGGTTCCGGGGGCGCACGCCGGGCGGGGGCGCGGGAACGCGTTCCTGAACGACCTGTGCGACGCCGACGTCCTCGCGCACGTCGTCGACTGTTCCGGGCAAACGGACGAGGACGGGAACGACGTCGGGGCCCCGTGTGACGACTCCTCGAACCGGCGGCGCTACTCCCCCGCGGACGACGTCGCGTGGGTTCGCGAGGAGCTCCACCTGTGGATATTCTCCAACGTCCGCCGAAAGTGGCGCGCGGTACGCCGCGACCCGAGCGCGCTCCGGGAGCTCTTCACGGGGTACCACTGCGTCGCCGCCGTCGCCGACGAGGCGATGCGACGCGCGGGCTTCTTCGAGCCCAAGCCCGCGCAAAAACAAAAAAAAAATCCCGCCGACGAACCCATCGGTCGCGAACGCGAATCGCCGAATCTGCACTCCGAATCATCACTCCGCCGAAAGCGCACGGACACTACGCATCGCGCGCCGCGCGAATCCGAAACCCGCGTCCATAATAGCGGCGGCGCTCGGATCGTCTCTCGGGAGACGATCCTTGGCCTCGCGGAACGCGACCTCCACGGCCTCGTCGCGCACTTCCTCCGCGTTCGGTTCCCGACCGTCTTAGTCCTGAACAAGATGGACGCCGAGGGCGCGAGGGCGCACGCCGACGCGATCAAGCGTCTGTTTCCGCGCGAACCCACCGCGGAGACGGTCGCGTCGACGCGCGAGGGGACGAGGGCGGCGCTCAGGGACGCGGTGCGGTTGAAGCCGCCGGCGCTGGCGTTCCCGACGGACGAGCTCCCGGCGACGGTTTCAACCGGCGGGGTCGACGCGGGCGGCGGCGGGTTCGACGACGGTTCAAAGTCGGAGGAGAACGGTTCAAAGTCGGCGATGGGTTCTAATAAGTCGGACGGGGCGATGCGCGATTGCCTCGTGATGAAGCCGGGGAGCACGGTGTGGGACGCGTTCGAGGCGTGGCGGCGTTCTTCTTCTTCTCACGCCGCGGGGTGTGATTCGGATTCCTCGGGCGCTGGTTCGGGCTCGCGGCGCGGGGAGTTCGTTCGGGCGGAGTGCCTCGACGGCACGAGGGGGGGCGCGCGGCGGATCGCGCGGCGGGGGGAGGCGCTCGGCGACGCCAACGGCGTGCTCAAGTTCTACGTCAACAGGAAGGCGCGGTGGCAAGGCAAGAAAGTCGGACTCACGAAAAAGTAGTATACGGTCTCGTCCGGTCCGGCGGCGTTCGAACACGATATCACATATATACACGCGCGCGCGCGGGATGCACGCGAACCCTTCTTCACTGGAACTTGGGGGAGGTCTCGACCCATAACGTCTCGATCTCCTCGTAGGTCAACGCTTGATTCCACACGCGCGACTCCGCCGCGTATCCCGGCCCCCAATATCCGTATCCGTAGGTATTTCCGTTTTGCACGCCTCCCACCGAATACCCGATCGTTCCCACGAGGTTCGGGTGCGTCGTGGGCGTGCCCACGTAAAAGCTCGTCGTTCCCGCGGTCGTTCCGCAGGCCGTGCCCTGCCCGACGGCGACGACGAGCGTCCACCCCTCGGGCAAGAAGGAGTAGTTCGGGATCGGGTTGAAACCGGCGCCGTCGCCCGCCGGTATGTAAGAGCCGAGCTCCGTGAGTTTCGACATGACCAGGGTGTGGCCCGTGTTCATGCTGTGGAGCGAGCGATACTCGTACCCGCTGAAGATGTCGTCGCGCCAGTCGACCCAATCGGCGGTGGTCCATCCGAAGTCCGATCCGCAAAAGGCCTTCGCCTCCCCCGTTCGGAACCCGCACGGCGGGTAAGTCATGTCGAACACGTCGACGCCGTTGTGCTGGGTGCGCGTGCAGCCGCCGACCATGGGCCACGTCTGGCCCGACTGGCCGTTGATCGCGTCCCCCGAGCCCGAGACCATGCTTTCGATTGACGCGTCGAGGTGCACGATGGGCGACGGAACGGGCGTCGAGCCCGGGGGCGGGGGGTCGCAGTCGTACCCATCAGGCAGGGCGACGTAAAATCCCAGCTCCTTGACCTTGCAGAGGCACTCGTAACAGACCGGCCTGTGTTCACCGCGGACGACGGGCGCGATCGACAGAAACGCCGCGACGAGAAGCGGAAGAACGACGCGGCTCGACGTCATCGGAAGAACGACGCGGCTCGACGGCATCGACCCTCGAACCCGCGTCCCGCCTCTCGTCGCGGCACGCGCGCGCGGGCGTGGCGCGGTTCCTTCTCGCGGATCGTGTCCAACGCGTTCGAGAAAACGCGTCGTGTCGAACGGGGAAAAAACGGGGCGCGCTCTCGAGCCACCCAGCTCGGGCGGCCCGCCGAAGTCCGGCGCGACCGGGACGTCTCGCGCCCTCCCCCCGCGCGCGCGCCGCGACGAGAGGCGGGACGCGGGTTCGAGGGTCGACGCGTCGAGCGCGGTGCCGCGCGTGCCGAACGAAATCCCGGACGCTCGCCGAAGATCTTCGACGCAGTAATATCTACGATAGATACGACGCACAAGTGACTGAAGTGAAGGTCAGCCTGATCAGGACAATCATCAAGTTGATGTCGTGACTTCACCGCGACAGACTGCTGGCGTTGTCGCCGCGCTGCAAAAGCTCAAAACATCTCCCGCGCGTCCGCGCCACACGCTCCGCGCGCGCGCCGGGTGGTGCTCGCGCGATGTCGGTTCCGAGCGACGCCGATCTCGCGAGGGACGCGCGAGGTACGCTCGCGCGTCTCGCTTCGCTCGCTTCGCGCTCGCCTCGGATGCCCCTCCGGTCCCTCACCCCCTCCTCCCCTCCCCCTCCCCCTCCCCCTCTCCCCCTCCCCGATCGCGCGCGCCGATCGCAGTCCTCATGGTGGGCGCCGGCGGCATCGGGTGCGAGCTCCTCAAGACGCTCGTCCTGAGCGGGTTCCGGAACGTCGAGATGATCGACCTCGACACGATCGACGTCACCAACCTCAACCGCCAGTTCCTGTTCCGCAAGCGTCACGTGGGCATGTCCAAGGCGCAGGTGCGCCCGGCGCGGGAGATCCGACGCCCGCGAGGACCGATCCGAGCCGATCCCGTCTTTTTTTTTTTTCCCTCCACAAGAGTTGCGCGCTCCTCCCCCGACTTTCGCCTTCCTCCCCCTGAACTCAAAGAGAGTCTCTTCATCCCCCCCCCGCTCACGCCCTCCCCAACCCCGTAACCCTTCACCCACAGGTCGCTCGCGAGTCCGTGCTCAAGTTCCGCCCCGACGCCTCCGTCGTCGCGCACCACGCGAACGTCAAATCGGACAAGTTTGACGTCTCCTTCTTCCGCCGCTTCGACGTCGTCCTCAACGGCCTCGACAACCTCGAGGCGCGCAAGCACGTCAACCGACTGTGCATCGCCGCCGAGGTCCCCCTGGTGGAATCCGGAACCACGGGGTACCTGGGCCAGGTGACCTCGCACAAGTGCAGGCGCGTCGCGTGCTTCGAGTGCGCGCCCAAGCCCGCGCCCAAGTCACACCCTATCTGCACCCTGCGGGATACCCCCGAGAAACCCGTGCACTGCGTTGCGTACGCCGCGGATCTCCTCTTCCCGAGGCTCTTCGCGCCCCCTCGCGAGACCAATAACAAGAGCGATCTGGACGAGGAGGAGGCGGAGGAATCCGGCGCGTTCGAAAGAGCGGAGGGGGAATCGGCCGTCTCGTTCGCCTCACGCGTGTACGAGTACGTGTTCCGGGCGAAGATCGCCGCGCTGCTGACCAAGGAGGAGATGTGGGCGAAGCGCGACCGGCGGCCCGAGCCGCTGCCGCCGCTCGCCGAACTCTTCCCGGAGATGTCTGGTTCTTCCAAAGAAGACACAGAAGAAGGCGGCGGCGAAAAAGAAAAAGGCGAAAAAGGAGAGACGAGCGCGAGCGCCTCTCGCGAGCGCCTCTCCTCTCACTCCCCCTTCCCCCCCCCGTCCGTCTCGCCCGATTCCGCGTGTGCGGCGCTCGGCCTCGCCGACGCGCAGACCGTCTGGACCGTCCGCGAGGCGGCGTCGGTGTTCGTCTCGAGCTTCGCGCGCCTGCTCCGTCGCGAGTTCGACGACGACGAAAACGGAAACGCCGGCGGCGGCGTCGAGCGGTTCGACAAGGACGACCGGTTAGCGACGGAGTTCGTCGCGGCCGTGGCGTCGCTGCGGTCGACGAATTACGGCATCCCGCGCCTGTCGCTCTTCGACGCCAAGGGCGTCGCGGGGAACATCGTCCACGCGGTGGCCACCACCAACGCCATCGTCGGGGGGCTCATCGTCGTCGAGTGCCTGAAGATCGTGCGGGAGAATTTTATACAACGAGAGGAGGAGGAGGAGAAGTCGAAACCTGACGCCTCCTCGGGAGCTCCCTCTGCCTCGGCTCCCCCCTCGGCGTGCGTGTACACGTTCGTGAAGCAGCGCGCGACGAACAACCGCCTGTTGGAGCCCATCGCGCCGGACGCGCCCAACCCCGAGTGCGCCGCGTGCGGCTCGGCGCGGCTGGAGCTCGTCTGCGACGTGGACGTCTTCACCCTGGGTCGATTGATCGACGACGCGCTCATAAAGAAGCTGGGGATGGTCGCGCCGGAGATCGAGGGCGAGACGACGACGCTGTTCTTACAGCCCGAGGGCCTGGACGAGGACGAGACGGCGCAGTACGCGCGGAATCGAATGACCGCGCTGGCGGCGCTTCCCGGGGGCGGGGCGGGCGACGGCGCGACGGCGCGGGTGTCGGATTTCGCGCAGAAGTTCGAGTTCGACCTGCTCGTGACGCACAGGAAGCGCGAGGACTGGGACGAGGAGGAGCACCCGGACGGGTTCGAGCTCAGGGGCGACCGGGGGGCGATCGATCAATCGCGGAATACGAATGACGGAGGAGAGGGAGAAGGCGCCGCCCCCGCCCCCGGGGGGGAGGCGAAGGCGATCGCCGCGAAGGATTCGAAGGGCGAAGACGCTTCGGACGACGACGATGTGGTCATCGTGGACGACGACGACGACGTCGTCGCGGTCGAGCCGACGCCTGGGGGCGTCGGGAAGAAGCGCCCGCGGGAGGAGGACCGAGAGAAGCCGACCCAGGCGGGGAAGACCAAGACCAAGTCGGCGCGAAGAGGGTAGTCTATTCAAAATGGTGATGAAATCGAATTTTGCCTCATCAGGGACCTAAAAAGTTTGACGAAGGTGATGAAAGATCCGAGCAATTATCATACGTAGTCCTCTATAGGCTCGTCTTAATAGGCTACCTTGCTGAAGTCGTCCCTGACGACCACCAGGGTGTCTCCCCTGCTGTCCCTCGCGACCCTGAGGGTGTCGTCGACGTACAGGTTATCGAACCACCCCTCGCCCACGGGCGGGATGGGCAGGGTCGCCTCGACGGGCCACCTGAGCTCGAGCCTGGCGGCGCGGAATCGAAAATCCACCCGCGTCCCATCCATCACCTCCACCTCGCTCTCCACCGCGAAGACGTTCCCCGAGGCGCCGAACACCACCGCGTTGGAGAGGGTCCCCGCCCTGACGTCTATGCGCTGGTACGCCTGCGTGGTCGTCGCGCGCGTGTCCCCCGGACCGGGCCAGCGTTCGAGCAGCCACAGCGTCTCGCGCTCGGACGTCCACGCGAGGCGCCAGTTCGCGCTGAGGCGATCGGGGTCGGTGTTCCCGCCGGAGGCGTCGGCGGTCAGATCGGGGGGCGTCGAGAGGGACGCCGCGACCAGGGCGTCCACCGCGCGCTCCATCGCCGCGCGGTCGGCGTCCGTGTGGCCCACGCCGCGGTTCTGCGCCTCCGCCAGGCGCAGGACCTCGTCGCGCTCCTTGGACGTCCAGCCCGATCGCCACGCGTCCGGGGCGCGGCCGCCGAGCGCCCCGGGGGGGGGGGGGGGGGGGGG
>MDSW01097047.1_pt1 | contig 14825 bp, 13 predicted proteins | sample 811171 | NCBI WGS metagenome assembly MDSW01 (sample SAMN05326641, study PRJNA326480) | marine metagenome | isolation source: seawater | place: Atlantic Ocean: North West | collected 2012 | reverse complement strand
TATCAAAACTTATATTAATTACTTATCAAGATTTATTGCTAATTATTTCCTATCAACAATTGTAGCAGACCATTGAGCATCAGCCATTTTTTTTCCATCAACAAATGCTTCGCCCTTATACTTCCAAACTCTTCCATGTGATCTAACGGCTTCAATATTTAATTCTAATTTACAATTAGGGATTACTGGGCTTCTAAATCTAGCTTTCTCTACACTCATTAAAAAAACTAACTTATTTTCATATTCTTTTTTATCAATTCCCGCAGCTGTTAATGCAGCAGCTGCCTGACCAAAAGCTTCAACAATAAGGACTCCTGGCATAACAGGATTACCTGGGAAATGACCTTGTACAAAAAAACTATCTTTTTTTACATTTACAATAGCTGTGGCAGAAAATAGTTTTTTAATATTTATTAATTCATCGATTAATAACATTGGCTCTCTGTGGGGTAGTAATTCAGTAATTTGTTTTTTATTTAATCTTTCACTCATTTTTTATTTGAATTTTTTGAACTTTTTTATTTAACAATAAAAGTATATCATTAGTTACATCAAGATCAGTTTTCCCAATAATAATATTTTTTTTATCAATAATCATTGAAATTGACTTGCTTTGTGAATAATTAGTTAAAATTTCATTTATATGTTTTAAAATTTTCTTACCAGCATTATTTCTTAATTTATTTAATTCAATATTTTTATTTTTTTTTTGTTCTTGATAAGACTGATATTTAATTCTTAAATCTGCAATTTTTTTTTCAAAATCTTCTTTTTTTAGTATATTTTTTTGTTTTAATATATTTTCTTCATTTTTTTTTATATCAGATTCAATTTTTTTAAATTCATTATTATTTTTTTCATTTATTTTTTTAAGATAATTGTTAACATCTTTACCAACTTCAGATTGTGAAAGTAAAAAATTAATATCTAAATAAACAATTTTCTCTTGAGCGTAAGAAAAATTTAAAGGGATTAAAAAAAAAAATACTAAAATAATTTTTTTCATTAAAATGTAGTTCCAATATCAAATCTAAAAGTTTCAGTTTTGTCAGAATCTGACTTTGTTATTGGTTTAGCAAAAGAAAAGCTTAAAGGACCTATGGGTGTGAACCAATCAATAGCTAGACCTGTTGAAGATCTTAATTTACTATTTCCGTTTACTGTATCACTATAGTCAACTCCAAAAACATTAGCTGCATCAAAAAAGAAACTAAAATCTACATTTTCTAAATTACTAAGTAAATTTGGAAGTGTTGTTGTTAAATTTAGCGCAGTAGCATAATTTCCACCTACATAATCAGCTCCATCTTTTGGTCCAACTTTACCATATTCAAAACCCTTTAATCTCTTACTAGGTATATATATTCTTTTAGAAATTCTTACATCATCACCAGCTAAGGAATTAATAGAGTGAACTAAAAATTTAAATGAAATTATCGCATTGTCATTAGGAGAATAATATTTTGAGAAATTATACTTATTTTCAATACTATAATCATCGGAATAAATAGGAATTGATTGATAAAATGTACTTTTGTAACCAGATGACGGTTGAAAGTTTTGATTCAATTTATTCAGTGTTAAGCCATAACTAAAGCTACTATCAAAATAATCACCTTTTTGTTTTTTCTTTGCATCTGAGGCTGTTGATGAAGTTTTTAATGACTCTAAATAGTTTTTAAATGAAGGAGAAAAGAATACACTATTATATTGCTCAAATGAGGTTCCAACTGAAAACCCAGTTTTTGTTGTTTTATATCCAAATCTATCCATTTGATCAATTTTTGTGGCTTCAAAGTTAGTTTGTAAACTTTTATTAGTATTTTTAAAATTAGGGTTATTTGTTGAAAAATTACCCCGTACACCATTGTCGCTTATTGAAAATTCACTTTCAAGTCTAACACCTGTACCCATGTAATTGTTTTCTTTAATTCCAAAAGAAACTGTAGATCCACTTGTACCAGTTCCTGCGCCAGCTGAAATTTCACCTGTGGCCTGTTCTTCAACATTTATATTGATTATTTTAAATTTTTCTGCTGATCCACTGTCAATTTGTTTATTTACACTTTTAAAAAGTCTTTTAGCTTTAATTTCATTTATAGATTTATTAACTAAAATTTCATTAAAAGCATCTCCCTCGTCAACAAGTAAAGAGTTTCTAATAACATTTTCCTGAGTAACGTAATTTCCAAAAATATTTATCCTTTCAATATAAAACTTTTCTGATTCCTCTAGCTTGATAACTAAGTTTATTTTATCATTACTTGTTGTTTCGTCATACTTAGCATTAATAAATTCAAATTCTTTTGTTAATGCTATTTCATCAATTTCGTTCAATATTTTTTTTACTTTATTTAAAGAATATATTTGGCCTTCTAATTCTTTCATGGTGTTATTGATTTTACTAAAACTTTCAATTGAATAATCATCTGGGATTGATAAATCTATCTTACCAAAAAAGTATTTTTTGCCAGCATTTATATTAAAAATTAATTCAAAATCAGTTTCATTAATTATTTTTGCTGATGAACTTTCAATTGATACATCATAGTAACCCTTATTTTTATAATAATTATATAACAATTTTTGATCAAGATTTACTCTGTTAATATCAAGAAACTTTTTATTGCTAATAAACTTCCAAAACTTAGCTTCCTCAGAAACAATAATTTTTCTTAATTTATTTTCTTTAATTTTTTTATCACCTATAAAAGATATTTTTTTAATATAAGCCTTCTCTCCTAAATCAATCTCATAAATAAGGTCAACAGTATTGTTACTATTGCTTATTAATTTTGATGAAACTTTTGAAAAATAAAAACCATTAGCTCTTAGGATATTTGAAATTTTATTCTCATCTTTTTTAACTTTATTTTTGATGAAAGAATTTTTCTCTCTTAATTCAATTTGCTCATTAAATATTTCAAGTATTCTTTTATTTTTAACTCCATCAAATTTAATAGATTGTATGATCGGATTTTCTTTAACTGAAATATATAAAATGCCATTTTCCAAACTTATAGATACATCTTTAAAATACTCAGTAGAATAAAGTTTTTTTACTACAGCATTTAATTGATACTGATTCAAATCAGAATTTAATTCTACTTCACTGAAGACTTTTATTGTTTCACTTGAAACTCTTTCATTCCCAGAAACTCTTATTTCACTAATAATATCTGAATATGCTGCAACAGTAACAAATAGAAGTATTATTAATGATTTTAAAAATATTTTCATTTCTTTATTTACTGTATACATAGATTTTTGGTTTTCAACCTAACTTCTTTAGCTAAATTTACAATATCAGATATTTTATTAGGCTTTTTTATTATCATACTTGAATATTTTTTATTATTTAAAATTTTTAATAAAATTTTATTAATTTCCAAAAATTTAATTTTGTTTTTAATATACAGCTCTACCAATTCATCGTTTGCAGAAATAAGTACAGTTTCAAATAAGCTATTATTATTATTAATTTTTCTTAATATTCTAATAGATGGATATCTAGTAGTGTTAGGCTTAATCAATCTCAAATTATTAAGTAAATTAATATTAATTTTTTTAGTTTTTATTTCTTTTAGCTCATTTTCATAAATAGAATTAAAAATTGGAATCCTCATATCAGTGTCATGTGCTAGAATTTTAATCTGGCCATTTGAAAATTTAATTATGGAATGAACATATGAATTTGGATGTATCAAAATATCAAACTTTTTAATATCGATATTAAATATTCGTTGTGCTTCAATTATTTCAAATACTTTATTCATAAGTGTTGCTGAATCTACTGAAATTTTTTTACCCATTTTCCAATTTGGATGTTTAATTGCTTTTTTTGCACTAACATTTTTAAGTTTATTTAAATTGTATTTTAAAAATGGGCCACCTGAAGCAGTAATAATAATTTTTTCAACTTGTTTAATTGAATGTGATTTTAAAATTGACCAGATTGAAAAATGTTCTGAATCAACAGGAATAAATACTGTATTATATTTAATTAATTTTTTTTTAATAAGATTCCATCCACAAATTATAGTCTCTTTATTTGCTATAGCTATTTTTTTTGTAATATCTATTGCATCAATTGTTGAATCCAAACCAGCTAATCCTGAAATTGAACACATAATATAATCAATTTTAGTTTTAATTATTGATAATTTTAATTTTTTAAATGAATTAAATACTTTAATTTTTTTTTTCAAAAAATATTTTTTATTTTTTATAAATTTTTCTTTATTAAAAATAATTACTGCTTTTGGTTTGAGTTTAACTGATTGACTATAAAGTTCTTTTATATTTGTATTTGTTGATAAAAAAATTACCTCAAAATCTTTTTTATTACTTTTGATAATTTTTACCGTACTTTTACCAATTGATCCAGTGGAGCCTAAAATTGCAATTTTTTTTTTCATTTTAAAAATATTAAAAATTCCCAAAACATTATTCCAAATGGAATTGCAAAAATAATTCCATCGATTCTATCTAGTATTCCACCATGTCCTGGAAGAAGGTCGCCAGTATCTTTTACATTTGCTTTACGTTTTAAAAATGAAATAAATAAATCACCTAATTGACATATAAATGAAACAATAGTTGCAAGAATTATTAAATCAAAAATATTATTAAACTTTTCTGGTAAAAGGTAAAAAAAAATAGGTACTAAAATTAACGGTAATATAAATGACCCTATTGAACCTGAGTAAGTTTTATTTGGACTGATTTTTGTTAATTTTTTACCTTTAAAAATCTTACCAAAAATGAATCCTCCAACATCAGAGCAAATACAAATAAAAAGTAAATAGATCATGTTTAATTTAACATTAGGTTGATCTTGCGTTATTGCATCAAACACAATGGCAGAAAAAAAGAATAAATATATTAAGATTGTTGCTCTTAGGGTTAACTTAAAAATTTTAATTTTAAAGATATCTTCAACTAATATTTTGTTAATTAGACCATTAAATTCAATCCATGAAAGTATTGATATTAATATTAATAAAATAATCATCATAAATGGGTAAAGATAAGCCAACGTCACTAAAGATAATAAAAAAACTGAGGTTAAAATTCTTTTAGTTAGATCACTCATTAAATATTTCCATAATTTCTTTTAACTTTTCTAAATTTTTTAAGTATTTTATTGTAATCATTTTCAGTAAAATCTGGCCATAATTTTTTTTCAAAATAAATTTCTGAATATGCAAGTTGCCATAATAAAAAATTACTTAATCTTAGTGTATTTCCTGTCCTTATTAATAAATCTGGATCAGGTATATTATGTGTGAATAAATTACTTGAAATATTTTTTTCATTAATAATTTTTTTATTCTTTCTTATCATATTAAAAGAATGAACTAGTTCACTTTTTGCACCATAATTTAAAGCTAAATTAATTTGAAGTTTTTTATTTTGAAAGGTTTTTTTTTCTGAATTAGTTAAAAGTAAATTTATTTTTTTTGTAAAATTTTTTTTTCCTATTACTTTAAATTTTATATTTTGTTTATTAAGATCAAAAATTTTGTTTAAAAGAAAGTTCTCTAATAAATTAAATAAGAAATTAATTTCTTTTTTAGGTCTTTTCCAATTTTCTGTTGAAAATGCGTATAAAGTTAAATATTTAATTTTATTTTTAATTGTTGCTTTAATAATTCTTTCAACTGTTTTTAATCCTTCTTTATGACCTAAATTTCTAGATTTTTTATGTTTAATTCCCCAGCGCCCATTGCCATCCATAATAATGGCGACATGTTTTATTGGATTCATATTTTCATTATTTCAGTTTCTTTTGAAATAACTTTTTCATCAATTTTTTTAATTTGGTCGTCTGTAAGTTCTTGCACTTTTTTTTCAAATTTTTTTTCCTCATCTTCACTGATTTCTTTAGATTTTAATAATTTTTTTAGCTCATCATTAGCTTCTCTTCTTATATTTCTTATTGAGATTTTACTTTTTTCTCCCATGGATTTAATAAGTTTTTTAATTTCGTTTCTTCTCTCCTCGCTTAAATCAGGTATTGGTAGTCTTATTAACTGGCCATCAATTTGTGGATTTAAACCAAGTTCAGATTTTCTAATTGAAGAATCGATTAAAGGTACATTGTTTAAATCCCATACTTGTATATTAATCATTCTTGGCTCAGGTGTAGTAATGCTTCCTAGTTGATTTATTGGCATTTTTTGGCCGTAAACATCGACCTTAACTATATCTAGCATATTTGAATTTGCTCTTCCTGTTCTTAAAGAAGACAATTCTTTAATAAAAACTTCAAAAGTTTTAATCATTTTTTGTAAATAATTATTTTCGCTAAACATTAGTCACCAATTTTAATTCTATAAAAATCAACTATTTTAAGATTATTAAATCCTAATTCTTTAATAACATCTTTAACTTTTTTTTTGGGTTCAATAACCCATTGTTGATTCATTAAACTATTTTCTTCTTTAAATTTATTCATTTTACCAATACTAATTTTTTTTGCTATATCTTCAGTTTTTCCTGAATTTTTAAGTTCTTCTGCTATAAGTTGCTGTTCTTTATCAAGAATTTCTTTACTTATTTCATCCGCCTCTACAGTTAGTGGATTTGATGCAGCTATATGCATTGTAAGTTGTTTGCCAAACAAATCGATCTTTTCATTTTTTTCATTGTTACTTAATGAAATAATAACAGCAAGTTTAGATAAATTATCTTTAATTATAGAATGTAAGTAAAAATAGTTTTTTGTATTATCATTATTTATAGTTTTCATTCTACCCAATGTTATCTTCTCGCCAATTTTAGCTATCATAGAAATTAAATTTTCTTCCACTTTTTTTTGATTTTTCATCTTAGCAGTTTTTAGTTTATTTTCATCTGAGTTAACAGAATTGTTAATTTCACTTAATTCCTTTACAAAATTAATAAAATCATCATTTTTTGCGACAAAATCAGTTTCACAATTTACTTCAATTACTGAAGTCTTTTTATCATTCCCACTTAAAGCAATTACTCCCTCTTTTGCATTTCTAGTCATTTTTTTTGATGCTTTTGAAATACCTTTAACTCTTAAAATTTCAGCAGCCTTTTCTAGATCTCCTTTAGATTCTTTAATGGCAGCACTACAATCTTTAAATCCAGCTCCCGTAGATTTTCTAAGATTTTTTATTTTATCTAAGTCACTCATTTTATAATGGAATTAATTTAAAGAATTATTTTTTTTTGAATCTTTTTCTTTATTAGGATCTGAAATTTTCTTTATTTCAGATTTTTCATTTTTTTTTAGAGATTTCTCTTCTGAAACTGGGTTTTCTTTCTTTGCATTTATTATTGTTTCTTTAATTAAGTGACAATAAAGATCAATCGATCTTCTAGCATCATCATTACCTGGTATAGGGAAACTAATTCCATCTGGATCAGAATTTGTATCTAAAATAGCAATTATAGGTATGCCTAGCTTAATCGCTTCTTTAATTGCCAAAGATTCATAATTTGTATCAATTACAAAGATTAGATCGGGAATTTTTTTCATTTGTGAAATACCTCCCAGAGATTTTTGTAATTTATCTCTTTGAACACTCATTTTTAAAAGTTCTTTTTTAGTAAATCCTCTATTTTCTGAAACTAAATCTAGATTTAATTTATCTAATTTTTTGATTGAATTTGAAATTGTGCCCCAATTAGTTAACATGCCTCCTAGCCATCTATGATTAACATAATATTGGCCTGTTTCCTTTGCAACTTCAGCAATAGCATCAGAAGCTTGCTTTTTAGTTGAAATAAAAAGTATCTTCCCGCTATTAGATATTATTTTGTAGATTTCTTCTAAAGCTGAACTAATTAATTCAAGAGTCTGAGTTAAATCTATTATGTGTATTGAATCTCTTTTTCCAAAAATGTATTTTTTCATTTTTGGATTCCACCTTAAAGTTTTGTGACCTAGGTGGACTCCTGCTTCTAGCAGTTGTTGTATAGTTAAGTTTGGTATTTTCATATATTTTTTCCGGTTATGCCTCCACAATTATTTCCAATTAAGGACCGGTGGTTTTTTAAACCTAAAATTGTGTGCGTATTAATTTAGTGAGTTATTTACAAATTTAATTTGAATTTAACAAGAGTTATTTTAGTTTATTTGTGTAATAATTCCTTCTTTTTTTAGCATATTTATTGAAGATCTATCTATTTTCCTAGTTTTAGTTAATTTAAAAGATAATTGTTTTTTTTCATCTTTTATATTTAAAATTACTTTTGTGTTACCTTCTTTTTCCAAATTATCTAAAACAGAGATTTGATTAATGCTATTAAGGGTTAACTCTAATTTCGAAATAGGTTTATTATATAATTCATTAATCAAGATTATTTTATTTACATTAATTCTCCGAAATCTATTTTCATCTTTTGATTTATTTTTATTTAAAGTTAGTATTAAGGAATTTCCTTCTATTAAAATCTTTCTATTGTTTTCTAGAATTTCAGAAAATATAAAAAGTTCAAATACACTTGATAAATCGGTAAGTTTTATGATGGCATAAGAATTTCCCTTAGCGGTTTTTCTTTCTTGGATTTTTAAGAGTGTCGCTGCTATATTTGATTGAAATTTGGATTCTTCTAACAAAAAATTATTATAGTCTATAATTTCATAATCATTGAAAATTTCTTTATATTGGTTTAACGGGTGATCAGATATAAAAAAGCCAATAGCTTCAAATTCTTTAGAAAGTCTTTCTTCGAATTCCCAATCACTAACATTTAAAAGAAAATTTTTCTCTTTTGATTCATCAGATTCATTTGATTCAAATAAATCAATTTGATTAGCTATTTTATTTTCAAAATTGTTTTTTGATTTTAATATTAAATTAGGAATTGATTGATATAATGAATGTCTATTATCATTCAACTTATCAAATGCGCCAGCTTTTACCAATCCTTCAAGTTGAAGCTTATTAATATCTTTGGGGTTTACTCTATTTATAAAATCGTTAATTGATTTGAATTTTCCATTTTTAATTCTTTCATTGACTATATTTGATACTGCCTCATAGCCAACACTTTTAATTGATCCAAGTGCATAATAAAAATTTTTTTCATCAGCTCTAAAATCAGCAAAACAGTCATTTATATCAGGTCTAATTATTTTAATACTTAACCTCTTTAATTCCTCATAAAACTCACCCAGTTTATTTTGATTTGAAATATCCATTGTCATTGATGCTGAAAAGAATTCATTAGGAAAATAAGTTTTTAAATATGCAGTTTGATATGCAATTATTGCGTAAGCAGCAGCATGACTTTTGTTAAAACCATATTCGGCAAATGGTTCAATTTTTAAAAAAATACCAGCAGCAGTTTCTTTATTAATTCCATTTTTTACAGCTCCTTCAATAAATCTTTGTTTCTGTTTTTCTAATTCAGATCTTTTCTTTTTACCCATGGCCCTTCTTAAAATATCTGCTTCGCCAGCTGTAAAACCAGATAGTTTTTGTGCAATTTGCATTACTTGTTCTTGGTAAATTATTACACCATATGTTGGTTTTAATATTTCCTCTAATTTTGGGTGTAAATAATCTGGTTTTTGTTTACCATGTTTGCAATCGTTGTATGTTGGAATATTGCTCATAGGACCCGGTCTATATAAAGCCACTAATGCAATTATATCCTCTAATTGATTGGGTTTCATATTGGTTAAAGCATCTCTCATTCCTGAGCTTTCTAATTGGAATAAACCAACTGTATTACCTGAAGAAAGTAAGTTAAAAACTTTTTCATCTTCATAATTAATATTTTCTATTTTAAAATCCTTGGATTTTTTATTGATAAGTTTTTGAGTTTTATTAATTACTGTTAGGGTTTTAAGACCAAGAAAATCAAATTTTATTAATCCTGCATTTTCAGCTGAGTACATATCAAATTGTGTAGATGGAAGTAATAGATTAGATAATGAATCTTTGTACAAGGGAACTGAATCAGTTAACTTTTTGTCAGCTATAACTACACCAGCGGCATGTGTTGCAACATTTCTGTTAAGACCTTCAAGTTTAAGTGATAAATCAATTAATTTTTTTACTCTGCTATCTTCTTTTATTAATTTTTGAAGACGTGGTTCATTACCAATACACTCAGTTAGATTTTGAGGTCTAGAAGGATCAAAAGGTATCATTTTTGATATACTGTCAACAAAGCCATATGGTAAGCCAATTACCCTTCCAACATCTCTTATAACCATTCTAGCTTTAAGTTTACCAAAAGTTATTATATGAGCTACACTATCAACATATTTATTATTTAAATATTTAAAAACTAAATCTCTTTTTTCTTCACAAAAATCAATATCGAAGTCAGGCATTGAAATACGATCAGGGTTTAAAAATCTTTCAAAAATTAAATTAAATTTAATTGGATCTAAGTCAGTAATTGATAAACACCAAGCGACAAGTGATCCAGCTCCAGATCCTCTTCCAGGACCGACTGGTATATCGTTACCTTTAGCCCATTTAATGTAGTCAGAAACAATTAAAAAATAACTAGAATATTTCATTTCGATAATTATCTTCAATTCATGATCTAATCTTTTTTTATAAGTTTTATATTTTGCATTTAATTCGATTTTATCTTTAGAGACCTTAAATACTTCATCAAATTTTTTTATTAGACCATGCTCACTATCTAATGTAAGCGTTTTATCAGCATCACCACTACTGTCGGAGCTTATATTTGGCAATATTGGTTTTGATGGAAGCGGTCTAAAAGAACATCTAAATGGTAAATTATAATTATTTTCCAATGCCTCGGGTAAGTCTGTAAATAGTTCATTCATTTCACTAGAAGATTTAAAGTAATGTTGATTAGAAAATGAAATTCTATTTTTATCATTTAAGTAAGTTTTATTTCCTATGCAAATAAGTGCTTCATGGGCATCGTGCATGGATTTATCTAAATAATAAACTTCTTGAGTAGCAATAATGGGTAAATTAAGTTCCTTTGATATATTTAAATTATATTTTTCAAAAGATTTTTCATTAAGATCGTTGTGTCTTTGAATTTCAATATAAAAATTATCATCATAATTTTTTTTAATAGTTTTATAAATTTCTTCTATTTCAGAAAATTTACCTTTATTATATAATTTTCCTATAAGTCCATTAATTGAACCAGATAGCAATATAATATCTTCATTTTTTGATAATAAATCACTGAAATCACATTGTGCTTCTGAAATATTATCATTTTCAAGATAAGATTTTGAAGAAAGCTCAATAATTCTTTTATATCCAATTTCATTTTTTGCTATCAGTGGAAGTAATCCTAACTCATTTTTATAATTAAATAATATTTGAGTCCCTATAATTGGCTGTGTTCCTGATTTAGATAGGTTTTCCGAAAATTCTAAAGAGCCGCATAAATTAGATGTATCTGATAATCCAACAGATTTAATTTTGTTATCTTTGCAATAATTTTTTAAATCATCAATTTTTATAGCTCCTTCACATATTGAATACTGGGTGTGAATTTTTAAATGATTAAAAGTTTTATTATTTAATTCTGCCATTAGTGGTTCTTTTTATTTTACCACTATTTAGTTCAATTTTACAATCAGCCATATTAGCAAAAAATCTATTATGGGTTGCAAATACTATTAATCTGTTTTTGTTTTTTAATTTAAGTAAAGTTTTAAAAACTTCTTTAGCATTTTTCACATCTAAACTACCAGTGGGTTCATCAGCAAGAATGATTTGTGGTGAATTTATTAATGCTCTTGCTATAGCGACTCTTTGCATTTCTCCTCCTGAAAGTTCAGTAGCCAAGTGGTTTTCTCTATTTAATAGACCAAATTTTTTTAGTAATCTTTTGCTATCAATTAAAGCCTTATTTTTATTGTTATCAACAGATAATCTAGCTAAGTAAATATTTTCAATAGCTGTGAAATCGGACAATAAATTGTTGTCCTGATAAATAATACCAATCTTTTTTGCTCTAATTTGATCATTTTCTGATTTTGATGAAAAATTAATTTTAAAATTTGATATTTTTAACTTTCCAGATGTTGGAATATCAATTAAGGAAAGTAAATTTAAAAGGGTTGATTTACCAGAACCTGAAGGTCCTACTAGCGAATATATTTTGCCTGCTTTAAACGAAAAATTAATATTTTTTAATACTTTAATTTTTTTTTTTAAATTATAAATTTTTACAATATTTCTTAATTCAATTAAATTATTCATATTTAAGTGCTTTAACTGTATTCATTTTTGATGCTTTGAATGCTGGATATATAGATACTAAAGTAGTTATCAATATAGAACTAGTTGCAATTATTAAAATCGACTGAGGATTTATTTCAGAAGGTAATTTGCTTAAAAAATATATTTCTTCTGGAAAAAGACTAATGTTAAAAAAATTGCTTAAGAAATTACGAATATTTTCAACATAATAAGAAAATATTACACCTAGAAATATACCAAACATAGTTGCTAATGAACCAATTAAAAAACCAACAAAGAAAAAGATTTTTGTTATTGATTTATTTTGAACTCCAATTGACTTTAGTATAGCAATTTCTCTTGTTTTATTTTTAACTAATATGGTTAAACCTGAAATTATATTAAAAGCTGCCACAATAATGATTAAGGAAAGAATTATGAACATTACATTTCTTTCAACTTTTAAAGCTGAAAATAGTGATTTGTTCAAATCTGACCAAGTATAAACATAAAAATTTTCAAATATAATTTCTAGTTTTTGTTTTGCAATTTCAATATCTTTTGGATTTTTTAAATATATTTCTAAATTTCTTTTAGAATTATCTAAATCAAACAGGCTTTCTAAATCATTAAGATTAATAAAAGCAACATTCAAATCAAAATCAGCTATTTCACTATCAAAGATAGAGTCTACAATAAAAGATACTTGTTTTGGCAAATTACCTACAATAGTTTGGACTCCTGTAGGTGACATAACTAAAATTTTATCTCCAACTTTTATATCATAATTAAAACTTAATTCTTTTCCGATTGAAATAAATTTAGGATTTAATTTTTTGTTACCATAAAATTTTGCATTTCGTACAAATGATAATTTATTGAAATCATTAGGTAAGTAACCTCTTAATAAAAGACCTTTTGTATAATCTTTATTAATTAAAACACCTTCACCATTATTACTGAAAACAAATGTTTTTGATAATTTATTGAGGACTTTATTATTGAATAAATTTTTATCAATAGGTTTATCGTATGGTTTGATTACTGCATGTGAGTTAAAACCTACAATTTTTTCAACTAATTCAGTTCTAAAGCCATTCATTACAGACATTACTATAATTAGAACTGCAACACCTAAACTTATTCCTATAAAAGAAAAAATAGAAATTATATTTATAAAACCATCTTTTTTTCTAGTTTTTAAATAACGTAAAGTAACTTCTTTTTCTAATTGCGAGATCAATTTATTTTTTTTTATTAATTATAGTTTTAGTTATATCTTCTATTGATAATTTTTTTGTTTCTTTTCCAACTTCAATAAATTCGTATAGATTACCTTCAGTTTTTTTACCAATCATTATTTGAAAAGGTATCCCTATTAAATTAAATTTTTTTATTTTCGATGAAAAGTTTTCTTCAGTATCATCAATTATACAGTCTATTTTTTTTTTATTTAAATATTTGTAAATATTAAGTGCTTTTTCTAAATTCGAATTATCATTTTTATTTATAAGTGGAATAATAGCACACTCGTAAGGTGATACTGAAATTGGCCAACTCATAATTTCATTTTTATCATCATATTTTGCTTCAATAATAGCTCCAACTAGTCTTGATACTCCAACACCATACGATCCCATTTTAACAAACTCTTTTTTTCCTTGGAAATCTACAGATGCATTCATTGGCTTAGAGTACTTGTCACCAAAATAAAATATATGGCCCACTTCAATTCCTTTTGTGTGTAATCTAAATTCTTTTGGCACATTTGTTTCAAACTCATTTTTGTTGAACTTTTCATCTGTGACAGCATAAAAATTTTCATATTTTTCTCTTAATTCATTTAATGAATTTTTATCTAATGTTGTATTATCACTATTTACATCAAATATTCTTTTGTCTGTATAAATCTTACTTTCTCCAGTTTCGGCTAGAATTATAAACTCATGAGAAAGATTTCCACCAATTGGTCCGGTATCTGCAGCCATTGGTATGGCAGATAATTCTAATCTTTGAAAAGTTCTTAGATAAGAAAGAAAAAATTTATTATAAGAAAATCTTGCTTCATCATCATTTAAATCAAAAGAATATGCATCCTTCATATAAAATTCTCTACATCTCATTATTCCAAATCTAGGTCTTAATTCGTCTCTGAATTTCCACTGGATATGATAAAGCAATTGTGGCAAAGATTTATAAGATTTAATACTTGATCTAAATATGTCTGTTATTAATTCTTCATTAGTCGGTCCATAAAGCATTTCTCTATTTTGCCTATCCTTAATTCTTAGCATTTCTTCGCCATAGTCCTCATATCTTCCACTTTCTTTCCATATTTCGCTAGACTGTATTGTTGGCATTAAAATTTCTTGGACTCCAATTCTGTCTTGCTCTTCTCTAACAATTTTTTCAATTTTTTTCATAACTTTGAAACCAAGGGGTAGCCATGAATATATGCCAGTAGATGATTGTTTTATCATACCTACTCTAAGCATTAACTGATGGGACTTGATAACAGCTTCAGAAGGATTGTTTTTTAAAATTGGTATAAAAGATTTTGTAAATAGCATTTCTTATATTCTTATCACATTAATATTAGTTATTGGTTTTTTTCCAGTTTTTTCTTTTGTATATTTTCTGCATGTT
>MDSW01169197.1_pt1 | contig 14829 bp, 1 predicted proteins | sample 811171 | NCBI WGS metagenome assembly MDSW01 (sample SAMN05326641, study PRJNA326480) | marine metagenome | isolation source: seawater | place: Atlantic Ocean: North West | collected 2012 | reverse complement strand
GCGGCGGCGGTAGTAGTACCCCCGGAAGTAGTAGTAGTACCCCCGGTAGTAGTAGTAGTACCCCCGGTAGTACTACTCGCACTCCCTCCAGTACTACTACTCGCTCCCCCGCTCCTCCTCCTCCCGCCGCCGAACACCGCGCTCCACAGACTCCTCCTCCCGCTCCTCGACCTCGGTCCTCCGCGGCGCCGCGCCTCCTCGGGGACGACGAGCCCGTCGCTCTCGGCGACCATCGCCGCGGCGGTGGGCGAGCCCAGCGCGTCCAGCTCCTCGGCGTACCCGCGGAGCTCGAACCCGGACGAGTCCTGACGCGGAGGCGGCGGCGGCGGGTGGACGGAGGCATCACCGCCGGCTGATGACGACCCCGGGCCGAGAACGACGGCGGCGGCGGAGGACGCGGAGTCCCCCCGCGCGGGTCCGGGTCCGGGTCCGAGTCCGGGTCCCGCCGCCCCTCGCGGCGGAGGAAGGCGTCCCTTGTCCGCGGGATGGTGCGCGCCCTTGTGAACTCTTTTCGCGCGCGTCGGCTGAAGCCCCGCGACGGATTTCAACGCGGACCACGCGAACCCGCCCTTGATCTTATCGACGAGTTCGCGCCACCGCCCCCGGAACCCGTGGTGCGTGAACGCGTCGAGGAACAGGCGCACCTCGTGGAACGCGCGCGGTTTGCCGTCGTACGACACCCGAAGGCGGACGTCGTTGACCCGAACGTACCGAACCACCACCGTCTTCTTCGCGACGCCGGGGACGCCGGGGAGCGTCGCGGGTCGGGCGGAGTGTTCGGGAAAGGAACCGACGGCGGCGGCGGTCTCCGCGGCGCCGGGGACGCGAAGCGGCGCCGGGCGCCCCGCGCGCGTCGCCAGGCGCGAGGCGGGTTCGCGAGGCGGTTTCGTCGGATGCTCGCGCGGGGAGGGTGAGGGTTTTTTCTTCGTCCCGAGGAGCATCGCCTCGCGCGCCCGTTCGCGCGACGCCTCCGGGGGTTCCGAGGGTCCGGAGGCCGCCGAGGGGAGCGATCGGCCGAGGGAGGGATCGGACTCGGCGCCCCCGCCGTCGAGCTTCGTGTCCTTCTCGCGGAACAGGTACGCCGTCACGCGCTCGTACGTGCTCTGCTCGACCCTCAGGTCGAACGGATGCACGCTCACCTCGATGTGGTCCCACACGGGAGCCTCCGGGGGCGACGCCGCGCGGAGCGCGCGAACGGCGACCAGCGGCGGATGCGAAGAGGCCTTCGAACCCTCGTCCGCCGCCTTCGAACCGCCCTCCGACGCCTTCGAACCACCCTCGTCCGACGCCTTCGAACCGCCCTCGTCCGCCGCCTTCGAATCCCCCTTGTCCTCGCGCTCCGTCGTCTCCTCGTCCGGGTTCCACCTCGCGAGGACGGGCGCCTCGGCCCGCGCCACCGCCCTGGCCCACTCCTCGGCGTCCATCGCGCCCCTCGTCTTCGGCGGCGGCGCGTCGAGCCTCGCGTCCCCGAGCTCGAGCCTCGTCACCCCGCTCGAGTCGTGGTGCCTGGACCGAGTCAGCGCGAACCCGCGAAACGCCGCGACGAGGAAGGTCCCGCCCCGACGCTCGCGCATCGCCCACCGGAACCGGTCGATCGCGAGCGTGAGCTTGATCGCGGGGCGGCGGCGGGAGGGGCGCTTCGCTAACTCCGCCTCGCGAACCGCCGAGCCCACGCGAAGCGCCGACGCCGCCGCGGCGTCCGCGAGCGCCCGCGCCGCCGCGAGCGAAAAAGAAGACCGCGGAAGCAGCATTCGGAGACGCTCCCTCTCGAACGAGACGTTTTCATAAACGTCTTTTTCCGCCGCCCCCGCCTCGGAGGAGACGCTCGCCGGGTGGTTCGCGCCGAAGGAAGGCGCGTCGTCCTCGCGCGTCACCGCGCGGGTCCCACGCCGCGTCAGCCTCGAGAGTCGCTCGGCGACGCGCCGGTCCGCGAGCGCTTCGCGCCGAAGCCGCGTCGCCTCGACGTGCTCGGCGAGCGACGCCGCCACCGCCCGAACCGCGGCGCTCGCGCGTTCGTTTTGAAGACTGTATTCTAGGTCCTCGCGTTCGTTCGTCCGACGCGTAGGTACCACTCCCGCCGCCTCGTCGTCGTTCAGGAGCGCGTACGCCGCGTCCGCGGCGTTTTCGAGGGGTTTCTTCGATGGATCGTCCGCGAGGGGCGCGAGGAAGAGGCTCGCGACGGCGTCGGCGAGCGCGGCGAACTGATCCGCGTCGAGGTCGGCGTCCACGTCGGGGGAGCGCAGCGCGAACGCCGTCGGCGCCGAGAGAGAGGCGGCGCGACTCTCGGCGGGTCCCTCCCCGGGCGCGAGCGTCGTGCACGCGAGGTCCATCTCGCACGGTTTGAAGACGCGGCGAAGAAGCGTCCCCGCCGCCGCCGAGACGCCTTCGAAGTCCTTCGACGTCCTTCGAAGTCCTTCGGCCGAGTAGTCCTTCGACGACAGCCACTGCACGCCCGCGCGGACGTCCACGTCCGTCGGCGCGACGTACGCCTGCGCCTCGGTCAGCGTCACCGCGACCCGACGCCGCGGCGGAGCGGGGCTCGAACCCTCGACCCTCGAACCCTCGCCCGAGCCTAAAAAAAGGGTCCCGACGACGCGGCCGCTCGTCGCCGCGACGAGGAACCGGCCGAGTCGGTCCTTCCCCTCGAAGTTCATCTGAGGCGCGTCCACGTCCGCGACGAGGAACACGCGCGCGCGCGAACGACCCGGAGACGACGGACGCGCGACGACGGGGTTCGGAGGAGGCGCGTCCTCCGCGAGCGCCGTCCGAGGCGGGAGAGGGGTGTTCGAAGGCGCCCGAGTCGCGCGCGCCGTCGGATTCGAACCCTCGACCCAGGAAACCCCGAGATGATCCCTCGTCTCCAACACTCCCGCGGGCATCTCCGAGCGCGCGCGGCGATGCGCCCGCCCCAGATCCGACCCCGACCGCGACCCGGATGCCGCGCCCGGGGGGGCGCCGCCGTACCCCGGGCGGAGCCCTCCCCCCTCGGCGGGGAGGACCCGCGCGCGCCCTCCGAGGAGCTGCTCTCCCGCGTCCCACGATTCCGATCGGCCCCGGACGCGCGAGGCGTCTTCGACGAGGGCTTCGGCCGAAGCGTCGAGGGGTTCGAGGGGTGGTTCGGCCGACGCGTCGAGGGGTTCGGGTTCGGTCGTCGTCTCTCGGCGAGACGCGTCCGAGAGAGAGGGGCCGGGGCCGGGGCCGGGGCCGGGGCCGGGGCCGGGGGCCGGGGCCCCGGCGGCGACGCGCCGCAACTCCGCGACGCTCTTCCTCGGCGGGGCCCTCGGCGCGAGCGCGGCGCGGTACGCGTCGCGGACCCATCGAATCAGCGCGTCCCGCCGAGACGCCGCGAGCGCGAACCGAGGCTCGCGCACGGACACGTGCAGCCAAGCGGGGTGGGAGGAGTCGGAGTCGGAGTCGTCGTAGTCGCCCTTCGATTCGTCGCCCTTCGATTCGCCGTCCTTCCTCTTCGAATCGTCGCCCTTCTTCTCCTCGTCGTCCTCGAGCGCGTTCGCCGGGGGCGGGCCGACTCTGCGCTCCAGACGCACGCCGCGCGTCTCGAGGACGACCGACGGGTCGGTGGCGTTCGGGCCGAGAACCCCCGAGAACACGCCCCCTCCTTCTCTTCCCTCCCCTCTCGCGCCCACCCCGCCGCCGCCGCCGAGGAGCATCTCGAGCACCGCCGCGTCGTCGCCGGTCCCTCGGGAGAGGTCCCCGGGCGGCCCGACCCCGCGGGAGAAGCCCCCCCGTCCCGTGGGCGTCGGCGTCGCCGACCGCGCGGCGAGCGCGCCGCCGAGGGCGTCCGAAGGTTCGGGAAGCGTCGCGCGGATCGCCGAGGAAGACACCTCGAGAGCGCGCAACGAACGCGCGCGTGCGTTCGAACCGCCGTTCGTGGCGGCGACGCGAAGGAGGGGGGCGCGAGCGTCGTTTCCTTCGCCCTCCGAGCTCTCGAACCCGACGCGGACCCGAAGCCCGCGCGCGCGGAGCCGAAGCCCGCGCGCGGGGTCGTCAAACGCCGCCTTTTCTTCTTCGCCTTCCGACGACGAAAAAAACGCTCGCGCGGCGGCGGTTTCGTCGTCGTGCCTCACCTCCGCGTCGCCGCCGACGGTGACGTCGAGGACGACCGAGTCGACGACGGCGGGTAACGGTCGCGCCAGCGGGTGGCGAGGCTTGCGCCCGGCGCCGAGGGGGGGAAGCCGCCACGCGCGCCGCCACGCGCCGCGAGGCGTCGCCAGCTGGACGCCGAACGCGCGCCACTCGCCGAGGCTCGAGGGGTGGACCGCCAACGCCAACGCGGGCGGCGGCGAAGCGTCCTCCTTCGAGACGGGCGACGCCTCCGAGGGCTCCGAGGGCGAAGAGGAAGGCTCGCGATCATCCCCCGGTTCGCGCGACGACCCTCGAAACGCGACGTCACACTCGAGCGCGCACCCGACGCTGAAGTGCGCGTGCGGCGGGCGGAGCGCCGCGCCCGTGGCGGAATCGTGGCGGTGGTGGTCCTGGCCGCCCGCGGACGGGGCGCCGCCGAGCGTCCTCCACGCGTACCGCAGATCGATCGAAACGCGCGGCGCGGACGCCAACAAGTTCGTCGAAGAGGAGGACGCGGGAGACGACGACGCGGGAGACGAGACGCGGTCGAAGTCGCCGCCGCAGAAGTCGCCGCCGCCTTTGCCTTTGCCCCCCCCCCCGCCCCCCTCTCGCACCGCGCGCACCTCAAGGTTCGCGGCGCGCACGCGCGCTCGCCCCGCTCTCGAGAGGTCCATCTCGAGCGCGTCCGCGCGAACCGCGCCGCCGAGGAATTCGCCGCCGCCGGATTCGTTCGCGAACGCCTCGTCGCCGGGTACGCCGCGCGACGCTCCCGCCCCCCCCTCGAGTTCGTCGTCCCCGAAAATACCGACACACCCTCCTTCCGCGAGAAAACCCCTTCCCATCCCTCCGGGATCGAGCATCGCGTACCCGAACCCGCCCTCGACCTTGACCCTGACCTTCCCCCGAAACAGCGCGCGCGCGACGTCCCACGGCGGGAGCGTCGGCGCGGGATCGCCCGGTTCGACGCTCGGGTCGCCGCCGCCGCGCCACCCCGCCCTCGCCGCGGCGACGTGCGCCGCTCTGGACGCCGCCGCCGCTTTCAAGCGCCCCCCCGGGGGAGGCGGCGTACACCGAGACGCGAGCTCCCGCGCGACGGACGCGAGCGCGGGCTCGAGCGCGGGCGAAAACGCGCCGGAGACGCCGCGGAGCGTCGCGTCCCAGTCCACGTACGTCTTCAGCGGTGGGCGCGGCGAGGACGATGAAGGGCGACCGTTTTTGTTTTTTTCGGTGGCGGTCGCGGACCCCGGGGGGGCCTCGGACGTCGCCTGCCGCGCGACGACGACGAGTCCCGCGAGCGCGACGTCCTTCGCGGCGAAGACGGTTCGCGAGGACGACTCGTGGGGGAGCGTCGCGCGGACGTTCGACGCGCGCCAATCGATCGTCGCCGCGAACGCCGGCGGCGCGAGCGCGACGGCGTCCGACCAGGGCGCGTCCGCCCGGCGCGCGCGAGCGCACGCCGCGGGCTCGGAGGAGGCGGGGGAGGAGAGTTTCGAGGGTTTCTCTTTCCATCGGGAATCCTCGAGGTCGAAGTCGAACCTGAGCGTCGTCGCGTCTCCGAACGCGAATCGCCCCGCGGCTGCGGCGTTCGCGACGCGCTCGGCGTCCGGATCGGATTCCGTCGCGACGCGCGTCGCGAGGCTCGCGGCGTGCGCGGCGACGCGCCTCGCGTCCGCCGCGTACGCCCGAACCCGCGCGTCGTACTCGGCGGCGCGGTCGCGGGGGGCTCGCGCGTCGCGCGACGTCGACGCGTCGGCGGCGTCGGCGGCGCGCGCCGCCGCGAGCTCGGGCGCGAGAAACGCCGCCTTCCCGCGGAGACACCGCGCGAGGGGGGAGTCGTGCACCTCGAAGACGGCGTCGCCGACGAAACGAACGGTCAGGGCGCGAGGGAAAGGCGTCCGACGATCGTTCTTTGAGGCGCGCGCCGCCGAACCGTCAGGGTTGTTCTGGGGGGTCGCGTCCGAACTCTCGCGACCGAAATCAAACGCGCCTCGCGCGGCGAGCTCGGCGACGGCGTCGGCGAACCGTTCGCGCGCGTCGCCGAGGTCGAGGCCCCAAGGAAGGGACGCGCGCGCGTCGTCCACCGAAACAAAAACCTCCGCCGCCTCCGCCTCCTCCTCAGCCTCAACCCCGCGGCCTTCTTTAGGGACCCTCTTCAGGGAGGCCTCTTTAGGGTTCCACGCGACGCGCGACGCGGCGGCCACCTGGTGGCCGTTGACCGAGACGAACGGGCGGCGCGCCGCGACGCCGAAGTCTTCCGAAGACTCCGAAGACTCGATCGTCAACGACTCCGCGGTGCACGCGCCGGACGCGCCGGGGGCGACGGCCGCGGAGAGCGCGACGCGGGAGAGCGTCGCGCGAACGCGCGGAGGCGTTCGTTTCTTCGCCGCGCCGCGCGCCTCCTTCTTCTCCTCGGCGGCGGCGAACGCCGACGCCGACGCGCGCGCCGCGGCGACCATCTCCGCCACGGCGAAATGCGCGTCCGGGCGCCACCGAAGCGCGACGCCCTCGCCCTCGATCGCCAAAAGAGCGGGTGGTCTCGCGGGTGTACTCATCGGCGGGTGATCTTCTCCCGGCGGCGGTTCGCCGATCGGTCGCTCGTCGTCGCGAAACGTTCCCGTGACGCGATCCGCGAGGAAAATACTCGTCGCGTCGTTTCCGTCGGTTTCCGGCGCGGCGTCCAGGAGCGTCGCGGCGTCGCGCTCCGCCGCCTCCGCCCCGGCGACGAAGCCGAGCGAGACGCCCGCGCACGACGACGACACGACGCGTCCCTCGCGGCGGAGCGTCGCGTGCGGCGCGGCGAGGCGGAACGCGCCGCCTTTCGCGCGGACGAGTACGCGCGCGTCCACCAGAGTCACCGCCGCCGCCGCGCGGGCCGTCGTCGCTTCGACCCCTTCCCCCTCTCGCTCGATAGGGTTCGGTCTCGCTTTCGGTTTTCGCCTCCGCGCGCCCTTGTTTCCGCCTTCCCCGAAGAAGGCGGCGAACGCGCGCGCCGCCGCCCGCGCGCGCGCGTCCGTCGCCTCCGCCGCCTCCGCCGACACGTCCAGCGTCGCGCCCACGAGCTCAATCTCCACCGGTCCCGGTCCCGCGGCGGCGGCGGCGTCGTCGTCCCCGCCGCGCGTCGCCGTCGGGTCGGATGACCCGCCGTCCGCCGCGGCCCACGCGTCCGGCGGTTCCGAGACGCCCGGCGGGGTCGGCGCGCGACTCACACCGAACCGGTCCGCGCGAAGCAGCGTCCGAAGAAGAGGCCCTCCTGGCGGTTTCGAAGAAGCGCCCTTTCCTGTTGTTTCACCGGTCCCGAACCGGTCCGAACGCGAATCCGGCGCGAGCGCGATCTCGAAGCCTTCGAACGCCGACGACACCGTCGGCGCGGGGACCACCCCGGGGTTTCGGTTTCGTCCCGCGCCGACGATTTTTTTCGTTCCGTCGCGCGCGAACCCGAACGCCGCCGCCGTCGCGTGCGCCGAGGCGACGACCGTCATGATGGACGCGTCTTCGCCTTCGCCTCGTCCCGCCTCCGTCTCCGCGTACGCGCGAAGCGCGTGGGCGCCGTCCTCGAGTCGGACCTCCACGTCCCAGGGGCGGGTGGATTTCGGAGAACCGGCCGGCCCCGGAGAACCGGCCTCCGGTTCCCCGGCCCCGAGACCCGAGACCCCGAACCGATCGACGAGCGCCGCCCTGAGCCTCGGGTGCGCCTCCGCGACGAGCTCCGCGATCGACGCGCGAACGCGAACGGGCGCCAAATCGGCGGGCCCCGTCGCCGTCGCCGTCGCCGTCGCCGAGTTCGGTTTCGGCTTCGGGTCGGCGGCGAGGGGCGCGGTCGCGACGACGCGCGAGGCGTCGCACGCCCACCGAGCGGCGCCCGACGACGGTTCCGACGACTTTTTTTCCGCTTCTTCTTCCGACGACGCGGAGACTCCGCCGCGAGACTCCGAGGAGACTCCGCCGCGGGACTCCGCTCCGCCGCGGGAAAAAAGCTCGTCGTCGTTCGTCGGCGCGGCGACCTCGAGGCGCGCCCACGTCGCGGAGGCCACCGCGAGGTCGTCCGCGGCGCGCGCGTCCGACCCAGAGGACGAGACGCTCGCGAAAAATAAATCCTCCGAGGATTCGTCGTTTCCTCTGAAGAGGCGGTTTCGGTTTCGGGTACGGTCTCGTCGCGCGGCGGCGCGTCTCCGCTCGTCGGCGGTTTCGCGGCGAATCTCAAACGACGCCGAAGCCAACGCCGCGACGAGGCGGGTCGTCCCTCCCTCGACGACGCGCGTCGACGTACTGCGCACCCGCGCGGCGCCGAGGGCGAGGGAGAGACGCGCGGGCGCGCGGCGAAGAAACGCCTCGAGGCCCGACGACGACGACGACGCGGCGCGAGGAAACCCCCCCTGATTCTCGTCGTCGTCTTCGTCTTCGTCTTCGTCTTCGTCTTCGTCTTCGCGGGACGCGATTCGTCGCTCGTCCACGTCCACCTCCGCGACGGTCGCGTCGAGGGCGACGACCGCGAGCGCCTTCGTCGCGCGGTCGAAGCGCACGACGGCGCGAAGGGCGACGCGACGCGTCTCGACGCGCCGGCCGAAAAAACCTTCTCCGTTCGAGCCGTCGCCCGCCGCCGCGTCGCGCGCCGCCCCGAGATCCCGCGTCGAATACTCCCTCGAACGCGTCCCGTCTCCTCCCGGACCCCCCACAACACCCCCGTCAGCGTCGTCCCGAGACGCCCCCCCCTGATTCGGACCCCGATTCGGCGGGCCCCACTTCGATTCGCACGCGTCGCACTCGAGCGTGACCTGGAGCCCCGTCCCGCGGGCGAATCGCGCGGAGGCGGCGACCGAGGGGGCGCCGTGCGCGCCGCCGCCGACGCTCGTCGCGTCCACCTCCACGTCCGCGAAGGAGACGCGGAGGAACCGCGCGAGACCCTTCGCGAGCTGCCACGTCGCGAAGGACACCGGCGGCGAGGAGGACGCCGGTTTCGAACGGGTTTCGCCGGGTTTCGAACGAAGGCGTCGGGGGGACTCGCGGGGACTCGCCGCCGACGCGGCGGGTTCGTCGAGATCCCCGTCCTCGCCGCCGGGCATCGTCCTCGGTGATCCTTCCGACGCCGGGGCCTCTCTGAGTTTCACGCGGACGCCCGCGGCGAGGATGGGGATCTCGAGCTTCATCGCGGCGAGGGGAGGGAGGACGCTCGCGGCGGGGGGTTGTTTTTCGCGCGACGACCCGTTGTTTAAGGCGAACGAGCCGTTCAACTCCGCGGAGCCCGAGTCGAAGGACGCGAGCGAGCCCGATCCCGAGCTCGCGCGCGCGAGGGGGCTCCGGCGCGGAGGCGGGGGGGGAGGGGAGGGGGGAGGAGGCGCGCCAGGGGGAGGCGGCGTCGGCGGAGGCGTCGCGGAGGAGGAGGCCGCGGCTTGTTTATCAGGCGGCGTCTCCTGATTTTTCCCGGCGCTCCGATGGATGAGCGACGAGCGCGCGCGCTCGACGAGCGGATGATTCGCGGCGGCCGGGGGCGTGGTCGCCGTCGACATCGACGCGACAGCTGTGTCTCCTCGGTCGTCGCTCGTCGCGGCGTCGTCGCGGTCCGCGCGGGCGGGAAACCGCGGGCTCCGCGCCTCGGGCTCGTCCGCGTCGCGTATGCGTTCGCGCAGGCGCAGGCCGCGGAGTCGCCCGCGCGCGAACTCCAGCGCCCACTCGAGGAGCGTGGCGAAGCGGCCGGTGTAGAGGAGATCGCGCACCTCCACGGACGCCACCGCGCCGCGCTCGAACGTGAGCGCGACGTCGGTGACGTGGAGAAACCCGATCGCGCCGACGGTGATGCCCACGCCGCTGCGGCTCGAGACGCGAACCTGCCCTCGGGCGCGGGGGTTGGAGGGAAGGGGGGGGGGAAGAGGGCGTCGGTGAAGAGCGGGGAGGGAGGCCGGGGGGTGGCGATGTCAGCGGATTCGAACTCGGCACCCGCCGAGGGAGATATCTGGGACCCGACGATCGACGCGCGCGATCCGCGACGATCCGCGACGCACCGCGAAGGACAGGAGCGCGGGCAGGAGCAGCCGCGAGCACAGCCACACGAGGAGCGGGAACGCCACCGCCGCGAACGCGGCGAGCGACGCGACGCCCGCCATCGCGCCCGCCCGCGATCCCGCGCGCCCCGAAGTCGTTGGTTGAAAAAGAAAATCTCGGACGACGCGAACAAAACGCCTCGCGCGTCGCGTCATCGATCGATTTTGGTTCGCGAACGACGGCGCTCTGATGCGATCGAACGAGAGGGAACGCTCCTTTTGTTTCTCCAACGTCGTCGGTAGACGAGTAGTCTTCCGCCGAAACCTTCAAACTAGAAACTTGAAACCTTTCGTCGCTCGCTCTTCGTCTCTGCGACCGCGCGCGTCGCTCGCTCTCATCGCTCGCCTCCGCGGGTCACCGCTCGCTCGTTGAGTTCGAACGCGGCGCGAAGTTTCGGGACGAGCTTCCCGAGCGCGAGCTTGAACCCCGCCGTCGGCGGGACGGCGTTGCGCCCCGGCGGAGCCGCCTTCTTTTTCTTCGCGCCGTTCCTCTCCGCCCCGCCTCCTTCGCGCGATTGTTCCTCGCCTCCCTCTTCTTCTTCCACCACCTCCTCCTCCTCCTCGTACGCGCCCACCGGGCACCCGTTCATGTACGCGTCGATGGCTCTGAGTATCTTCCCCCCCCTCTCCGCGAACCACGCGCGCACGAGCGCCTCGAGCGCCGCCGGCGGTTTCTTGAGCAACCCGAGCATGGACTTGACGCTCGCCAGAAACGCCTGCTCGGCGTACTGCCCCGCGTTGCGCTCGCCCTCGTCGCTCCCCGCCTGTTTCTCGTACCCCGCCTCGTTATAGTAGGGCTTATCCACCAGCACCAAACCCTGGATGCTCACCAGCACCTGGAGCATGTTCGACCGCGCGGGGTCCCACGTCTCGGAGCCCTTGCCGTTCCACGTGTGCAGGAGGCTCAGGCACACCTTACCGTTTTCGTACAGGTTCGGGTTCGCCCGCAACCCGAACGAGGTGTAGTGCGCGGACGGAGGGTCGTTCGGGTACGTCTGGTGCAGGTGAAAGTCGAACACGAACAGGTTATCGTGGTACGGCGTCCCGCTGGGGCCCGCGATGGCGGCGCGCAGGAGGTCCATGCGCGACTCGAACGCGCGCGCCCAGATGGGCGCCGCCACCGTCGGCGCGGGAAGCGAAGCCTCCAACACGCGCCACTCCTTGGTCACCGTCCTCGACCACGCGCGATCCGACGCGTGACCGAACGACTCCGAGCCGTAGTGATGCTCAGAAGCGAGAACGGAAGCGTCGGAGGAGGAGGAGGAGGTAGAACCACCGGTACCGGCGCCGTCACGAGCCGCCGCGAGATCCGCGTCGCTCAAGCACTCGAACCGAGGGAACGACGAAGACGAAGGCGCGCCGGCCCCGGCCGCCGTCCCGAACACGGGAGCCTTCCCTCCTTCCCCGCGCGTCGCCGCCGAGGCAGAAGGCGGGGCGTCGTCGGAAGGCGGGGCGTCGTCGGAAGGCGGGGGGTCGTCGGAAGGCGCGTCGCGCGCCGCCCCGCCTTCGCCCGTCCGTTCGGTTTCGGTTTCGGTTTCGGGGGGGCGCTGGCCCGCGTCGAATCGGTTCGCGCCCATCGCGCTCACGAGCTGCCGCAGCAGCGCGCGCTCGCCGGAGGAAGGCGCCGCGGAGGGGGAGGCGGCGGCGGCGGTTCCCGCGGCGGCGGTTCCCGCGGCGGCGCTTGCGGGTGTACGTAACCCGGCCGTCGCCGCGCCTCGGAGCGCCTCCCCGAGCGCCGCCGCCGCGCGAGCCGCGTCGTCCCGCGACAGCGAGCCCGCCGAAGGCGAACCGCGAGGGCGAACCGCGGGACCGGCCCCGTCCCGACGCGTCGGATCCGTCGCGGCGGATTCGTTTTCGTTTTCCTTCGAAGGCGGTTCGAGGGTCGCGTTCGCCGCGCCCGCCGGCGTCTTCGGATCCTCGGACCCTTCGGGCCCCGGCGCGCGTTCCGCCGCCACTCCGCGCTCGACTGGTGCCACTCCGCCTCGCGCTCCTCGCGCCTGAGATCGTTCCACGCCGCCGCGATGGGATCGAGCGCTGCGGCGTGGGATCCGCCGCCGCCGCCGCGCCCCGCCGCCGCGCCCCCCGCCGCCCCGGGGCTCACCTCAGGCACGCCGCGCCGGAGGTGGTCGGCCCGGACCCCGGCCGCCTCCGCCCCCGGCGCGTTCGAACGCGCGGGGTTCGCTGCTCCGCCGCCGCCGTCCTCCTCCCCCTCCGCGTCGTTCAGGTCCCCGAGCGTCTCCCAGCTCCCGTCGCTGGCCGAGGCGTCGAAGTCCGACGCGGAGAGCAGGGACCCGGCGTCGGTGGAGTCGTCGTCCTCGCCGCTCGCCGCGGCGACGAAGAGAAACTTGGGAGGAACCACCGACACCTCGCCCGAGGCCCACGCCACGCGGACCAGGCCCCCGGGAGTCGAGTCAGCGCCGCTCGTCGCCGGGCCGAGCACCTCGCCCACCCACCCGAGCGAAGCGCGAGGGTCCCGCGCGAAAGAGACCGAGGCCAACGAGGCCGGGGCCGCCGGGGCCGCCGAGGCCGGGGCCGCTTCGGCCGAGTCCTTCTCTGAGTCCTTCTCTGAGTCTTTCTCTTCGTCGGACTCGTCGGACGAAGACTCAGACTCGTTCCCCTCCTCTACCTCCTCCTCCTTCTCCTCCTCCTCCTCCTCCTCCTCCTCGTCCGACTCATCCGACTCGTCCGACCCCGCCTCCTCCTCCGCCTCGTCCTCCGCCTCCTCGTCGAACCCGCCGTCGCTCCCCGGTCCTTCGTCGGACGACAACACTTCCCCGCGCGGCCTGCTCCACCCGCTCCGGACGACGATATCCCCCGCGCGGTACGCGTACTCCTCGTCCGCGTCGAGCTCGTACACGGAAACCTCCTCGCGCTCGTCCTCGTGCGCCGCCGCGGCGTCCCCGAGGTCCACCCACCGCCGCTCGGCGACGCGCCACCGCCGCGTGTCCGGATGATGACGCTCCGCGGACCGCTCGTACGCCGCGCGCGCGCCCGCCCGCGTAAACGCCGCCCCCTCCCCCGCGTGGCGCTCCGAGAACATCCCGTCCTCCGCCGTCGCGGCGTCCGGAGGAAGCCAACGCACGCGCGCGATGCGCTCGAACGGGTCGATCGTCTCGACGATGCCGAACACGGACGAGGCGTCGAGCGGACGGAGGGTCGGGGGCGCGGGCGTCCGAGGGCCGTCCGCCGCCGTTGGGACGCCGCCGAGCGCGGCGACGAGATCCGCGCGCGTCCCCGCCGGCGCCGGCGCCGGCTCGTCCTCGGCAACCGGCGCGGGCTCGCGGTGCCGCGCGCCCTCCTCGAGACTCCGGCGGCGTTCGTCGAGCCCGGGCCCCGCGGCGTCCGGTACCGGGGCGTCGTCTTCGTCGGCTCTCCTCGTGACGAACTGTTCCGGGTAGAAATCGTGCTCGCCGCCGTGGGTGACGGGCACGAGCGCCTTCGCGTCCTCCTCCGCCGTCGTCGAGCCGTCCTGCCACAGCACGTTCACGAGCGTCCGCGTCCGCGTCACCGTCCCCGCGGGGCGCAGGTTCGGGATCGAGGGCGCCGCGCGAGAGTCCCCGGGCGCGAGAGTCCCGCGGTTCCCGGAGGCGGCGGCGGCGGCGGCGGACGATTCCGCCGCCGCCTCCGCCGCCTTCCTCTTATTACCCGGGACCCCCCCGCCGCTCTTCTTGCCCCGCCGTCCCTTCCGGTGGGTGGTCTTCTTCGGCTTCTTCCTCCTCCCGTCCGCGCCGTGCGTCTCGTCCGAATCGTCGGGGTGTTCCCTCGATTCGGGGAGCGTTCCGCGCTCGATCGCCTTGCGCGTGCCGCGGTTCACCGCCCCCGCGGGCCCCGCGGATTCCGCCCGCCGCGCCGCGGCGCCGCACTCGCGCCACGCCGGCCTTCGCCTCATCACCGCGTCCACGTGCGATCGATCATCGTGTAACCGCTCGGGGGGATCGTCCAGGACGATCGCCCGGTCCCCGAGCTGCCAGCACGTGTCCGCGAAGTACTCCAGCGGCGTCAGGCACGACGCCGGGAACCCATCGGCGAACGGGGCGCCGCGAACCTTCGGAAACTTCGAATCGCGCGCGCCTCTCGGCGCGGGCGGCGCGCGCTCCTCGTGGCCCATCAGCCAACGCACGGCGACGTCCCCCGCGTCGACCCTCGCGACGACGCCCGCGGACCGCCCGCCCTTGTGCCTGCCGCGGACCCACCGCGCGCGTCTCAGCACGGCGCTCGACGCGTGCACGACGAGGCCCGGGAAGTACGGGCACTGTTCCTCGTCCGGGAATAAGCTCGAGTGCTCCGACGGGATGAGCTCGTCGGGGGACGCGTCCATGACGACGCACTCGGACCCGTCCTCGAAGCGGACCGTGACGTCGTCGGAGACGTCCTCCATGCGCCCGACCCAGTCTTCGTGCGCGCAGTAGTGGCCCGGGCGGTGCGTGCGGACCTGCGCGAGGCGCTCTGACGGGACGCGGCGGACGATCTCGCCGTCGGCGAAGCGAACGTCGCACTCGAGGCGGACGCCGATCACGACGCCCTGGAGCCCCAGCGCCTGGGAGGCGCGCGCGACGACGTCGCCGTGAAGGAACGCGCGGTCCAGGACCGCGAGCTTCGCGTTGGGCTCGACGAGGACGCGCTCCTCCGCGGCGACGAGCCAGCACACCTTCGCGTGGTCGTCGGGGATGGGCTGGCGAAGGGAAACGAAGGGGGGAGGGGGGAGGGGAAG
>MDSW01084887.1_pt1 | contig 14833 bp, 17 predicted proteins | sample 811171 | NCBI WGS metagenome assembly MDSW01 (sample SAMN05326641, study PRJNA326480) | marine metagenome | isolation source: seawater | place: Atlantic Ocean: North West | collected 2012 | reverse complement strand
CACCGTCAATTATTAATCTATTTTGTCCTATAAGATTTTTTAATTTTCCAGATTTTATTTCTTGCAATCTTCCTTTAAGTTCAATTTTAGTTATACCTTTTTTTACATGATCATCTTTAACGTTAAATAATTTTCTGGATGCTGCTATAGCTGTGCTTAAATTTCCTAATTGATGATCTCCTAAAATATTGGGTTCAGGTAAAATAATTTCTCCTAATTGATCCTGATATTGAATAAAATTATTTTCTGCTCTGTGAATGTTAAAATCTTTCCCAAAAATATATTTTTTAGATGAATTATTAATTAGTGCATTTTCAATTTTTAAAGAAATTTCTTTATTTTCTTGTTGATTAACAAAAATATTAGAATTTAATAATTTAGTGGTTTTTTCATGAATAATTCCATCAATTGTTTTATTATCCAACCATGCTAAATGATCTAAATGGATATAACCAATTAGTGTTAATAGATTTTCTTTAAATACATTGGTGCTATCGAACTGATGAAAAAGACCAGCTTCAATTATATTTATATTATTTTGAAAATTTTCAGCATATTTAATAAATCCACATGTGAGCATCTCAAATATAGTTGCTTGATCATCTCCAAGAAATTTTTCTATATCAGACAACAAATCAAAAAGATTTTTATTGCTTATCTCTTTATCATTAAAAATAAATCTTTCAGTATAAGATTGTAAATGAGGAGAAGTATAAAGATTACACTTATATCCTGCCTCATTTAATATGGATTTTAAACCATAGGCCATGCTCGCCTTAGAATTCGTTCCCACAATGGTGACTATATTTTTTAATTTATTTTGGGGATTTCCTAATTTTTTAAGTAAATTAAAAGTTCTATTTAAGGATAGGTCGATTTTTTTCTTATGACGCTTCTCTAGTCTCGCCACTAAGTTCTGAAGTTTCATTAGTGTCAGAAACTACCTCAGAATTTTTATTTAGCAATATAGATAAAAGCATAGTTATTTGGTCTCTTAAATCTTTTCGTTGAATAACTTTGTCCACAAAACCATGTTTTTCAACAAACTCTGAAGTTTGAAAATCTGGGCTTAATTCTTCTTTGACTGTAGCCTGTATTACTCTTTTACCAGCAAATGCTATTAAACAACCAGGTTCGGCAAAATGAAAATCCCCAAGCATTGCAAAGGATGCTGTAATTCCACCAGCTGTTGGATCTGTAAAACAAACAATATAAGGAAGATTATTTTTTTTTAATTCGTTTATTGCAAGAGTAGTTCTAGTCATATTTGCCAAAGCTATTGGAGATTCAAACATTCTCTGTCCTCCTCCACATGGAAAAAATACATATGGTGTTTTATTATCTATTGCATGTTGTACCCCATATATTATGGCTTCTCCTTCGGCGGCACCTATAGATCCACCGATAAAATCAAAATTTATTGCAGCTGCAGTTATATTGATTCCCCCTAAATTACCACTAGCTATTAATACAGCACAATTTTGGTTAGTTTTTTTTCTCGCTGCTTTTAATCGATCTTTATACGATTTGGTATCTTTCCAATTTAATGGATCCTCAGTTGGGATGGGGGTATCAAGTATTTGATAATTATTTTTTCCAAATATTATATCAAATCTATGCCTTGATGATATTCGATGATGTTTTCCACAAGAATTGCAAACCCATAAATTTTTTTCTAAATCAGTTTTTAATATTGGTCCTTTGCAACAATTGGTCCATTCAGAGTTTTCTATATCTTCTTTTGAAGGTCTTTTCTTTAAAATTTTTTTAATTTTTTCACCCAGTTGTAGGGTTTTTTTAATCCAATTCATATAATTTTGTTTTTTAATCTTTTTACCATATTGCTTACATTTGTGACAGGATTTTGTCTTTTATTTAAACTTTTCGTTATTTCTTTACAAATTGCACTTCCTACTACTAGTCCATCAGCAGTTTTTAATTTTGAAATAGTTTTATCAGTAATTCCAAAACCTATTACATAATTTTTTTTAGGGTCAATTTTTTTTATTTTATTATAATTTTTAAGTATTTTTTTTGGAGATACTTTTAATTTGCCACCTGTTGTAGAAAGCATACTTATATAGTAAATCATTTCATGGGAATCTTTAACTATTTTTTTTAACCTATCTTTTGATGTAGTTGGTGAAAGCAATTGAACAAATGTAATAGATTTTTTTTTTGCATTTTTTTGAAAACTTTTTATTTTCTGGCCAAGGTAAATCTACTACGATTAATCCATTTACTCCTACTTTTTTACATTTGTTTATAAATTTATTTTCTCCATATTGATAAATCATATTGTAGTAACCCATAAGTATTATAGGTTTCGTATTTTTTAATTTCTTATAATTTTTAACTATTTGAAAAGCATCTTTCATTTTAAAACCATTTTTAATTGCTCTGTAAGAGCTAGTTTGAATTTGTCCTCCGTCTGCTATTGGTGTTGAGTGACCAAATCCAACCTCTAAAATATCCACATATTCTGAGATTGATTTTAAAATTTTTAATGATTTATTTTTACTGGGATCAGATGCAACTGTATAGGTAAGAAGTGCTGGTCTTTTTTCATTTTTGCAATTTTTAAATGCTATATTTATTGGAGATAATAACATTAATATTTTCCTAATCTTTTTTTCAGAATATCTTTGTCTTTTTTTGCGTCACCACATGAGTTTACTATTATAATTGTGTCTTTTGATAATTTAGGTGCAATTTTTATTGCCTCTGCGAATGCATGACTAGGCTCGAGGCTTGGATTTAATTTTTCAAATTTAGTTACCATTTTGTAAGCTGCTAAGGCACTTTCATCTGTTGCATAAGTGTATTTTGCTCTTTTGGTATCTTTTAAAAAACAATGTATTGGACTTACTCCTGGGTAATCAAGTCCAGCAGAAATAGAATCAGTCTCATTAATTTGTCCATCTTTATTTTGACAAACATAAGAAGCAGAACCATGCAACACTCCTAATTTAGCATTTTTACTCAAAGGAGCAGCATGTAATTCAGAATTTTTTGGTCCTCCTGCTTCAACGCCAATAAATTCTATTTGTGTTTTGGGAAAATCAACAAATTCACTCCAAAAACCATAAGCAGAACTTCCACCACCAACACAATTTATAAGTTTAATTTTTTTTGGTATTTTTCCGAATTCTTTTTTTATTTGAACTTTTAGTTCTCTTGAAATTTGACTGGTGCTCCATCCACATACTTTTACAAAGATATTTGGTCCAACCGTTGATCCTACGCACATGTGTGTTGTATCGCAATTAGAAACCCAATATCTCATACATTCACTTACGGCATCAACTAACGTCTGACTTCCAGTGTAAACAGGAACAATTTCAGCTCCATTTTTTCTTATAGCAATACAATTAGGTTTTTGTCTTTTAATGTCTTTAACACCCATAAAAATTTTACATTTTAGACCGAATTTTTTTGCTGCCATGCTTAACATTTTTCCAGCATAACCAGCACCTGTGTCCCCAACTATATATTTTTTACCCATACTTTTACAAAGTAAAGCATGTACCGTTGCATTATAAATTTTATGGGCTCCGCCATTTGCTTCAGAAACAACTTTTGCCCATATTTGAGCTCCCCCCAAATGACTAGATAAATTTTCTAATTTAATAAAAGGAGTGGGAGAACCAATATAGTTTTTAAAATAATAATCTCTTTTTTTTATAAAATTTTTATTTTTCCTAAGCTTTGCAAAGCTTTTAGCAAGGTCATGTACAGGTTTTTTTAATGTTTCTGGAATAAAGCTTCCACCAAATTTTCCTCCCCAAAAACCATTTTTATCATGTTGGTCAATAAGAGCGATTTTTTTTTTAATTTTCATTTTTTATTTTGTTAATATTTTTTAAAAAAGTATTTATTTTTAAAATATCTTTTTTACCTGACGTTTCCAAACTTCCCGATATATCAATAATATCTGTTATTTTAGAATATTTATCAAGTCTATCATCAAATTGAATGTTTCCCGCAAGCATTTTGGTTATAGAGCGAGGTATACCATTAAGTAGATCATGATTAAATCCAAGTGATTTTTCATAACCTTTACTGTCAAATAAAATAATGTCTGAGAATAATTCAAAATTTTTGTATTTTTCTACATCTGGTTTATTTTCAATAGTTATGGCAGAAATTATTTTTTTATTATATTTATTTTTTATTAATTTTACTTTTTCTGGAGCAACATCATAAAGCTGATAAAAGTCAAAGTTTAGATTTTTTATTTTCTCTAATATATGGTCATCTGGATCCACTAATACTGATACAAAATTTATACCTTTTTTTTTAACATTAATTAATTTTTTTAAATCATTGTACTCAACATATCTTTTTGATTTTTTATAGTTTGTAATAAAACCAATAAATTTTGGTGGATACTTATGATTTACTATATAATTCAAAGTTTTGGAGTCTCTTACTCCACAGATTTTTGCTTCCATTACTCGTTAAGATTATCAACTAAATCTTTCATATTTTTTTTTATATTATTTTTGGTTATGGATCTTCCAATAACTAGCCAATCACTTCCTTTTTCAAATGCTTTTTTTGGAGTCATTACTCTTCTTTGGTCTTTTGATTTTGAATTTAATTTTATTCCAGGGGTAATAATTTCTTTTTTAAATATTTTTCTTACTTCTTTAACTTCGTGAGCGCTACAAACAATAGCATCTAATTTAGCTTTTTTTGCTAATTTTGCTTGATGAATAACTAAATTTTTAATACTTTTTGTATATCCAATTTCTTTTATATCTTTATTATTTAATGAAGTTAGAGTAGTTACACCAACTAGTTTTATTTTACCCGAAACTTTTTTTGTAGATTTTAGAGCATTTAATCCCGAACTTATATGTATTGTTAAGTAATTTATCTTTAAATCTTTAATTGATTTTATTGTTGAAATACAAGTATTTGGAATATCATTAAGCTTTAAATCAACGAATATAATTTTTTTTCTAATTTTAGATATAAATAATCTTCCATTTTTAGAGTTTAAAAATTCTAATCCAAATTTATAACCAATTTTAAGTTTTTTTGTCTTTGTTTCGGTAATAATTTTTTTTGCTTTATGTATACTATTGGTATCAATAGCTATAAAAATTTTTTTATTCATTATTATTAATTTTATTAAACATTTTTTTTGACATTTTAAAATGAATGCTTCTTTTTTGTGGTGTTTTTACTTTTTCACCAGTTTTAGGATTTCTTGAAATTCTTTCTTTTTGTATATTTGTATAGAATATGCCCCAGTCTCTAAATTCAACTCTTTCTCCTTTTTTTAAAGAATTAGTAATTTCTTTAAGTAAAATTTCTAAAAACTTATTTAGATCTTTTTTTAAATAATTTGGATACTGATCTGAGATTTGTTTTACTAAATTAGATTTTACAACTGCCAATTTATTTTATTTCTTTTTTTTTTTATCACTATTTTCAAGTTTATCAGATAACGAAGAGAATGGAAGTTGTCTACCAGAAAGAGGATTTGATCCCATTTTCAATGCTGCTTGATTTTGTAATTCTTCTAATAATTTTATACTTAGACTTACTTTTCTTTTACTAAATTCTAACTCTGAAATTGCCGCATCTATTCTATCACCTTTTATAAATCTATTTGGCCTAGCATCAGCAGTGTTTATGGCAATTTGTGATTTTTTTATTATAAATTCTAGATCTGTACCTTCTGGTATAACTTTTAAACCTTTAGAATCAGACGATGTAACTTTTACTGTGATTTGGTCATTTACTTTTTTATTTTTAAACCAATCGAAAGGATCTGGCTCTAGTTGTTTTAGTCCTACCCGTATTTTTTGTTGATCTGGTTTAATTTCTAGCACTTTTACTTTTAAAGAGTCATTTTTTTTATATTTTTTTAATTCTTCTTCATTATCTTTTTTATATGTTAAATCGTTACAATGTAAAAAGGCATCAATATCTAAATCATTTATATTTAAATAAATTGCATATTCATTTATTGAGCTTATTTTTCCTTCTACGATGCTTCCTTCCGGATATTTTTTTTGCATAGTTGAAAAAGGATTTTCTTTTGCAAGTCTATGAGATATTGAAACTCTTCTTTTTTCTTTATCAATTTCAGTTATTACACATTCAATTTCATCATCTACCTTAAGCATTTTTTTTGCTGATACATTTTTTTTTGTCCAACTTAATTCACTAGAATGAAGTAAAGTTGTAAGACCTGCTTTTCCATCAAGTTCACAAAATGCACCATATTCCATGATTTTTACTACTTTTGCCTTATAAGGAGTATTGAGTTTGTAATTTTTAATATTTTCGAATGGGTCGGGTGTTAGTTGTTTTATAGAACATCCAACTTGAAGTTTTTCTTTATCGACAGAAATTACTAGCAAATTATGTTTTTCACCAATATTAAAAACTTCTTCAGGATGGTTAACTCTTGAATAACTTATTTCGTGAAGATGAACTAAGACATCAAGTTCAGAATTAACATCAAAAAAGCATCCAAAAGAACTATATCCTTTTACAATAGCTCCTTTAATCACATCTCCAACTTTATATTTTTCAACTATTTTTGCTTTATCTTCTTTTTTGTTGCTTGTAATAATTTGTCTTCTAGATACACACGCATTTCCTCTTAATTTATCAAGTTTGATTAAGGCAAATTTTTGTGGCTCATTCATTAAGTGTGAAATATCTTTTAAAGGTTTATCGCTAATTTGACTTCCTGGACAAAACATCAAAGAACCAGTATCCACATGTTCGACAATTACTCCACCTTTTACTTTTCCAGTAATTTTTCCCATAATTATTTCTTTTTTTTCATAAGCTTTTTCAAGTTCATGCCAACCTTTTATTCTTTGTGCTTTTATTGCCGATACAATTACATCACCATTTCTATCTTCAATTTTTTCTAACAAAACAGGTATTTTAGTTCCTATTTTTATGCCTTCTAACTTTAAAGTTTTAATTTCACTTATGTCTAAAATTGGTTCTGATTTTAAGTTCTCAATATAAAGGTACACATACTTATCTGTAATTTTAGTTACTTTTCCATCAATGATCTTACCTTCTACAATCTTAGATTTTGATATTTGGCTATTTAACAGTTTTTCGAATTCTTTTGAGGCTTTTGAATCAATATTTTTATAAATTTCCATATTTTTTCTTTATTGCATTTCTTACTAATTTTATAAGTTTTAGCCTCATTTTTTTAATACTTAAATTTGTGGTCACAACTAATACAGAACCTTTAACAAAAAGCAAGGGACTTTCTTTGCGATTTTTATCGAAAAAATCCCTTTTTTTTAAAGCATTTTTAACTTTTTTAAAGCTTGTATTTGGATTTATTTTTTTTAATTCATTATATCTTCTTTTTGCTTTTTCATTTAATGAACACTTAAAAAAAATTTTTAAATCGGCATTTGGAAGAATTATTGATCCAATATCTCTTCCCTCTATAATAAATTTTTTGTTCTTTGAAAATTTTTTTTGAAAATCTCTTAACAATTTTCTTATATATATATTTTTTGCTATTTTTGAAGCAAGATAAGAAACATTTTGTTCATCAAGTCTTGTTTTGTTTAATTTACTAGTAGAAATACTTTTTGAAATTTTTTTAAGATATTCTTTATCTTTCAAATTTTTTTTATCTTTAATCATTTTAAAAGCTAAAAATCTATAAAGTCTTCCTGAATTTAGAAGTTTAAAATTAAAATGTTTTGCAATTATTTTACTTGCCGTAGATTTTCCTGACGCTGCGCCTCCGTCTATTGCAATTGAAAATCTAAAATCTTTTGTAGTTTTAATCAATTATATATTGCTCCTAGTTTTTTTGTAAGACTAATAAATTCCGGAAAAGATGTTTTTATCGAATTTTTATTATGTACTTTCCATTTGCCACCATAACATAATCCCGCGATTACTGACATCATGAATACTCTATGATCATTATGAAAGTTTTTGACTTCATAAGTTTTATCTAGAGTTAAATTTGGATTTCCATAAATTTTTATAGAATCTTTATTTCTATATAATTTTACACCCATCATTTTTAGAATTTTTGTAGCCATATCTAATCTCGGACTTTCTTTTTTATTTAATTCTGAAAGATTTTTAAAATACGAACAGCCTTTTGCTTTGGCAGCAACCAGAAAAATTATTAAAAATTCATCTATTGCATTAGCATTATACTTTTCAGAACAATTTATACTTTTTAATGAATTACAACTTTTAATAAATATATCTGAAATTTCTTCTCCTTTATATAATCTTTTATTTTTTAAAATTATTTTTGCTCCCATTTTTTTTAATATTGTTAAAATTCCTGAACGAGTTGGATTTGTTAAGACATTTTTAATAAGCAACTTTGAATTTTTTGACAAAATAGTTAAAACAATAAAAAAAGCTGCAGAGCTTATGTCACCAGGAATTTTATAATCTATTGGATCAATTTTTTTTGTTTCGCTGATTTTGATAATATCATAGCTATTTTTTTTAGTGATTTTTATAGGAATTTTTAAATGTTTTAAAAATTTTTCTGTATGATCTCTAGATTTTTTTGCATGAATAATTGTGGTTCCAGGTGCATTCATTCCAGCAAAAATTAATAAGCTTTTTACTTGTGCAGACCCTATTTTTTCTACAAATTCAATTGGTCTTAAAAATTCTGTACCCTTAATTATTAAGGGTAATTTTTTTTTAAATTTAGGATAAAAATTCACTCCAAATTTATTTAAAGGATCTATTACTCTCGAAAAATCTCTTCTTGATAAACTTTTATCACCAATAATTTTTATATTATTTTTCGACTTAACCAACAAACCGCAAATTAATCTAGCTAATGTTCCACTGTTATTTGCATTTAAAATAATATTTTTTTTATAATTAAAACCATTTATACCATTTCCGAATATTTCACATATTTTTTTTTTTTTATTTAAATTTACTTTTATACCAAGTTTTTTTAGACAATTTAGGGTGCTTAATACATCTTCGGAAATTAATAAATTAGATGCTTTTGATTTACCGATTGCTTGTGAAGCTATTAAAGCCCATCTTATAGAAATACTTTTATCGGAGCTTACATTAATTTTTTTATTATAATCTTTAATTTTTTTATTTATCAAAATTGAATTTGTCATTTTAAATTAATTAAATTTAAAAGAATCACCGAAATATGCACTTCTTGCTTTCTTATTTTCCATTAATTGATTAGGTGTGCCAGATGCAACTATAGAGGCGTTATGAAGAATTATTGCTGAATCAACACAAGTTAAAAGATCTCTTGCTTGGTGATCAGCAATAACTATAGAAATTCTGTTTTCTGTTTGTAAATTAATTATGATTTCTTTTAACATTTGTATTGATATTAAGTCTAAAGCAGAAAAAGGTTCATCCAATAAAATGATCCTAGGATTTCCAATTAATGCTAGAGCAATTACTAATTTACGTTTTTGACCACCAGATAAAAATTTAGCCTTAATATCTCTTACAGAATCTAACTCAAATTTTGAAATTAGATAATTAATTTTTTGCAATCTTTCTCTTTGAGTTTTAATAATTATTTCTGCGATAGCATTTAGATTTTCAAATAAAGTTAAGTCATGAAAAAAGCCTCCATGTTGAGGTACGAATCCTATATTAAATTTTTTAGTTCTTAAATACATTGGTAAATTAGTAATGTTTTTATTTTCAAATAATATTTCTCCAGCATCAGGTTTTATTAATCCTGTTATTAAATTGAATATAGTTGATTTTCCAACGCCATTTGGTCCTAGAATTCCCATTATTTCTCCATGATTAACTTCAAAATTTACTTCATTTATAATTCTTCTATTTCCAAAAGATAAAGATACCTTTTTAAAAGAAATTATACTTTTTTTTTTTTTAAAAGATTTTATTCTAAACTTTTTAATTATAGCCATTATTTTTCAAAAATTTTACCTTACTTGTGTTGTCATTCATAAATATTTTAGTTTCTTTTGTTAGTAGATTCATTATCAAGATATCTGCAAAAAAACTTTCATATCCATTGTGATAAACAATATTTTCTTTTAATGACATTAAATTTTTTGTAAACATAAAATTTAATTCTTCACACAATATTTTATGATTAATATAAGAAATATTAATATTTTTTGTAAAAATTGTATCATTAGTTTTGTTATTATATATAGCTTTTTTAGAAGTTATAAAAATTTTGGTTTTATCTTTCAATAAAATTTCTGCATTAACATTATTCATTAGAATTAGTTCTTCATCTTTTTTATCAAAATAACCCGTTTCAGATTTTATTTGATATTTATTTCCACTACTATCTGTTGATGTATAAATAATATTTTCAATAAAATTGCTTTCTTTTTTTTTAGAGGAACTATCTTTTGTTAAACTTTTATCTTCTTGATATGATGGATTATTTTTTTTTGTATTTATATAATAAAAACCCATTACATATATAAGGACAAACAACAATAAACTGATTAAAAAATAAAAAATACTTTTATAAAGCATTTATTTAATACCACCAGCTAAAATATTATGTATATGAATTAAACCTATAGTTTTTTTCATTTTATTAGTAACACATAAACTGGTTATTTTTTTTTCATTCATAATTGATAGTGCCTTTGCAGCCAACATATTTTTATCAACACAAATAGGTTTTTTTGTCATAATTTTTTTAATTGTTAACTTCTGTAAATTATGATTTTTTTGTACAGCTCTTTTAATATCACCGTCTGTTATAATTCCTTTTATCTGTTTTTTTTTATTGATTATTATTAAAACACCTAATTTTTTTTCAGATATAATTTTTAATGCATTTTTCATGTTTCTGTTTTCATTTATAAATGGTATTTTTTTTCCTGTAATCATTAAATCTTCAACAGTTTTTAATTGAATCGATAAGGATCCTCCAGGATGAAATTTTTTAAAATCTAACTTGTCAAATTTTCTAAATTTCATCGATGCAACTGCAAGTGCATCTCCAATTGCTAGCTGGATTATAGTAGAACTAGTTGGAACTATTTGATTATGATCTGCTTCTCTTACTTCTGGCAATAAAATTTTTATATCCGCTGCTTTGTAAAGTATTGAATTTTTTTTTGATACAATTGCTATCAATGTAATTTTTCTTCTATTAGAGTATTGAATAATATTTTTTAATTCGGTTGACATTCCACTTAAACTTATAACAATTAAGCAGTCTTTATTATCAATCATTCCTAAGTTTCCATGAGAGCATGAATTTGCATCTATAAAAAATGATGGAGTTCCAACAGAAGCTAACGTAGAGCTTATTTTTGCTCCTATTGCTCCGCTTTTTCCTACACCTGAAACTATAACCTTTCCTTTACAATTTACTATAGTTTCTACAGCTTTATTGAAATTTTTTGGAAAGTTGTTTTTTAATTTTTTTAATGAATCTATTTCAATTTGTAAGGTTTTTTTTCCAATGTCTAATTTTTGTTTTTTCATTAGTGGGCCCATATATCATCTACAAAAGATGCTAAATCTAAATCAACTCTTGTATTAATAAATTTTAAACATTTTTTGTATAATTCTATTCTATTCTCTCTTTTGAGGATATCATTGAGCCTATTATTAATTTCATGCAAATAAATTACGTCATTAGCACAATATTTTAATTGTGCCTCTGATAAACTTCCTCCAAAATCTGAATTTTGTTTTTGTTTGTTTATATCTATTCCTATGAACTCTTTAACTAAATCTTTTAGACCATGTTTATCAGTATATGATCTAGCTAATTTAGATTGAATTTTTGTATCTTCAATATTTTCTACTTCAACTTTCAAATGAAGTTTTAAAAAGGATATATCAGATCTAGCATAATGAAAAATTTTTTTAATTTTGGGATTATTAAGAACTTTGCACACATTTGGTGCATTGTAATTTTTTCTGTCAAACTGAACAATGTGTGCGTCTTTTTTTCCTGTAGATATCTGTATTAAACACAAAGGGTCTCTTCCTAAACGAAGTCCCATAAATTCACAATCAATAGCTACCGAGTTGCCTAATTCTAAATCTTCTGGTAGATCATTCTTGTACAGTTTAATATCAATGCTCATATTTTAATTATATATATATGAAACAAAAAAATTGTCTAATTTGGGGCGCCTCGGGTCAAATAGGTAGAAATCTGATTAGAAAATTAACAAAAGATAATTTTAGAGTGACTGCTGTAACTCGCAATACCCATAAAAATGGGTACATTTTAAAAACGCAAGCCAACCCTGGATTTATTGATATAGTAGAGGCAAATATTTTTGATATTGAAAAAATAAATCGACTTACTCAAGAGGCACAAGTAGTAATTAATTTAATTGGAATTTTACATCAAAACAATAAACTTAACTCTTTTGAAAACATTCATGTCAAATTTCCCTACATCCTCTCCAAGTATTGCAAACAAAATAATGTTGAACAGTTAATTCATTTGTCTGCGTTAGGAGTCGAAAAAGTGCAAGATTCAGATTATGCCAAAAGTAAGTTAAATGGTGAAAATGCTATAAAAAAAAATTTTGAAAATACTACTATATTAAGACCTTCTGTAGTATTTTCAGTAGATGACAAATTTACCACTAAGTTCATGACGATGCTAAACTTACTGCCTTTTTTTCCTCTTTATTACAAAGGCCAAACTAAATTTCAACCAATTTTTTGTTCAGACCTTACAAACATAATTTCTGAAATTATTAAAAAAAAAATATTTTCCGAAACGATTGAATGTGCAGGACCCGAAATCTTAACTTTTGAAAATATAATAAAAGAACTTTTAAAATTAATTAATAAAAAAAGACTTCTAATTTCTTTGCCTAATTTTATTGGAAAATATTCAAGTATATTTTTAGAGTATTTTCCAAAACCAATTATTACTTTAGATCAATTTAAAATATTAAAATATGATAATATTTTGTCTAATAAATATAAAAATCAAAAAGATTTTAATTTAGATTCCACAAGTTATTTTGTAAAAGAGGTAGAAAAATATGCTCATATGTGGAGAGATGGTGGCGAATTTTCAAAAAAAATTTAAAGATGATTACTTATACGATATACACATTAATTTTTTTTATTCTAGCTTTTGTTATTTATATAGCTTTTAGAGGTATTAAATCAAACATTGAATTAAAAAAAAACCTTAGTTCAAATAACATAAATCAAACTTTAAATTATTCAAAAAATGATATTTTAAATCAATTAAAAGAAGCAAACGAAATGAAAAAAAAAGGAGTTATAACAAAAAAGGAATTTATAAATATTAAAAAAAAAATTTTAAGTAATTAAATCTAAGCAGATTTAATTTTTTTTGCTAAAAATTTTGGTACCCCATCCTCTTTGTTAATAATAACATTTTCTTTTTTGTCGTTTTTTTGTTGAAAAGCATAAAGTAAATGCAACTTACAATATGAAAAATCTTTTAATGATGTTCTTCCACAAAAGTAAAAATTTTTTTCATTGGGATGACCAATTGGCCACTTACAAGTAGTGTTGTCTAATTCTTCAAGAGTTTTTGGATTTTCAGGCTCAAAATTTTTATCAATAATTAAAGATTTAAATTTTGATTTTCTACCTTTTCTTAATAGTTGTTTTTCACTACTATCTTTTGGTTTAATATAATTATTTTTTATACTTTTGCTTGATTGTAATTTTATAGATAGATTTAATCTATGCGCTTTTCCGATAATTGCATTTCTACTTACATTTCCAATAATTTGAGCTATTTCACTTGCAGTTTTCTTACCCCAAAGCTCTTTTAGCTTTTCTACTTTTTCATCGTCCCAGCTCATAAGATCTATATATTGTGTATTATATTTATTATATACAATATGGAGATACACATAAAAAAAAATTTAAAACAAGTTTTTTTTAATATTTATTAACATTTTAGATTAAATAGTTACTGATGGTTGAATTAAAAAAAGATTATAAAATTGGAAAAAGAAGATTTGGAAAAATTAATTGGGTTGGTTCTTACACGCTATATAAAAAAGAAACATTAAGATTTTTGATAGTATTTGGACAAACAGTTCTTGGGCCAGTAGTTACTGCATTTCTATTTTTACTTGTAATATCTCTAGCAATTGGACCAAACAAAGGATTAGTTTTAGGTGTACCTTTTATTGAATTTCTTGCACCAGGACTTATAGCGATGCAAGTAGTTCAACAAAGTTTCTCACATACTTCGTCCTCAATTCTCATGGGTAAAATGATGGGAAATATTGTAGATGTTGTTGGTAGCCCTTTGTCTGCTTTAGAAATTACCACTTCTCTTATTTTAGCTGCCACAACCAGAGCTTTAACTATATCTTTGTTATCAATAATAGCTTTTTCTTTTTTTATTGAAATAAAAATTTTAAGTTACTCATATTTTTTTATATACCTTTTTTTAACCAGTTTTATTTTGGCTTCAGCCGGACTTATAGCTGGTCTGTGGGCAGATAAATTCGATCACATGAGCACTGTAACTAACTTTTTTATAGTACCTTTAAGTTTTTTATCTGGAACATTCTATTCAGTTGAAAGATTACCAAGTTTTTTAGAAAAACTTAGTTTTTTTAACCCATTTTTTCATATGATAGATGGATTTAGATTTGCTTTTATACAAGTATATGATGGATCAATAAGATTTGGTTTAATTTATTTATCTATAATTTTTGTAATATTATGGTTCTGTGCTTGGATTTTATGGAAGAGAGGATATAAAATTAAAAGTTGATATGAGCGCTTTAGCAAGAAATTACAATAGAAGAAAAATTGCATTTAAAAAAGGAAAAGGAAGTTTTCTTTATGCATTAAATGGAAAAAGATATTTAGATTTTGT
>MDSW01014943.1_pt1 | contig 14833 bp, 13 predicted proteins | sample 811171 | NCBI WGS metagenome assembly MDSW01 (sample SAMN05326641, study PRJNA326480) | marine metagenome | isolation source: seawater | place: Atlantic Ocean: North West | collected 2012 | reverse complement strand
TTGGAAAATTTGGGACTTTAAGCTTTTATCCTGCAAAATTAATTGGATGTTTTGGAGACGGAGGAGCTATTTTAACTAATGACAGTGATCTGTTCGAGAAAGCAAAAATGTATAGAGATCATGGTAGAGATGAATCTGGAATTGTCCAAGGTCTTGGAACAAATTCGAGGCTAGATAATCTTCAAGCAGCATTTTTGGCCCTTAGGTTAAAGCATTTTGAAGAGGATATTTCCCGCAGGCGTCAAATAGCTCAGTTTTATAGCGAAATTCTTTCTAAATCTAACATTTTTAAACTACCTGAAATACAAGATGGCACTAATGGTAATTTTAATACCTTTCAGAATTATGAAATTGAAGTGAAAGATAGAGATAATTTTAAAAATTTTCTCTCAGATCATAATATTGGAAGCTTAATTCAATGGGGAGGTTATTCAATAATCGATATTCAAGGTTTTGAGGATACAAAATCGGACAATATTCATTATGATAGAACAAATAAATTTTTTGAGGAATGTATCATGTTACCTATGCATATGGGTATAACAGATGATCAACTTAATTATATGGAAAAAATATTAACAAAATATATTAATGAGTATACAAATTGATAGAAGAAATTGAATTATTTGCTGCCAAAGTAAGGCTTCATTGCTTGGAAATGACTAGTCGTGGCAAGAGTTCTCACATTGGTTCTTGCCTTTCTTCAGTTGACATCCTGTCCGCTCTTTATAAAGGAGTAATGAATATTGATATTTCTAATCCTAATTACAATGAAAGAGATCGATTCATTATGTCCAAAGGTCATGCAGGGGCAGCAGTATATGCAACATTAGCTGAGATGGGATATATGGATAAATCTATCCTTAAAACTCATTACATGAATGGTAGCAATCTATCTGGACACGTTTCACATCACAATGTTAACGGGGTAGAATTTTCAACCGGATCTTTGGGTCATGGTCTTGGCGTTGCAGTTGGTAGAGCTTATTCTCTAAATTTAGATGGAATTAATGCTAGGTCATATTGCCTGTTATCAGATGGAGAATTAGATGAGGGATCGAATTGGGAGGCAATGCTTTTTGCAAATCATATGAAATTAAGTAATTTGTGCATGATTATTGACTATAATAAAATTCAATCTCTGGACTCAACAGAAAATACTTTAGCACTAGAGCCGCTTGAAGATAAAGCAAAAGCGTTTGGATTTAATGTTAAAAGAGTAGATGGCCATAATATTGAACAACTAATTGATGCATTAGACATTAAACCAAAGCAAACAAAAAATCCTTCATTTATTTTGTGTGACACTACTAAAGGGAAGGGCATCTCATTTATGGAAAATTCTGTTCTTTGGCATTATAGATCAGCTCAAGATGATGAATACAAAGATGCAAAAAATGAGTTGATTTTATCGATCAATAACTTGGAGAAACAATGAAAATTCTTGCAATTGGAGCACATCCAGACGATCTTGAACCGCAGATCGGTGGAACTCTTTATAAAATGATTTTAAATGGAGCAGATGTAACCAATGTAATAGCAACAACAACAAAAACTGGTGCAACTTATGAAACCAGAAATGATGAGGGAAGAAGTGCGGCAAAAATTATAGGCTGTAGTTATTTAAATTTAGAAATTGACCAAAGTGACTTAAATTACTCTAGAGAGTATATTAAAATTTTTGATAAGCTCTTGAGTAAATATGAACCAGAATTAATATTTACAATGAGTAAGTTTGATTCGCATAATGATCATCAGAATGTAAATAAGTGCGTTCAATCTGCGGCAAGAAAAAATAACTGCTCAATTATCGAATTAAATCAAGCCATGCCAGGGGGATTAAATACACCAAATTTAAATTATTTTTCAGATATTTCTTCAATGATTGACACTAAGTACAGGGCTATAGAATGTTATGAGAGTCAGATAAATAAATTTGGACCTAATTGGTTAGAGATGATTAAAGCTAGAGACAAATTTTGGGGACTTAATATCAATTCCATGTATGCTGAAGCAGCAACTATAACTAGATGGATTAATAAATAATGATAGATAAGGATATTTTTAAAGATTTATTTGGAATATCTTTAAAAATAAATGTAGAAAAACTTTCTACTAGCAGCAACCCTAAAGAAGCCTCATTATGTTTTGGATTGACTAAGGAGTCTTTTGATCATGATAGATTATTAAAAATTGATCCAATGTTAATATTTACAACTGAAGATATTCTTTTTTCAGACATTATTGAACAAAAGCATCAGATACTTAGATTTAAAAATCCGAGAATGCAGTATATAAAACTTTTAAGAAGATGTTCATTTGATGACGATATTTTTTATGCAAAAGAAAAACATGATGAGTCATTGTATTTCAAACATAAATCAGCATATGTTTCTGATAAAGCTGTTATTTATCCTTTTGCTTATATTGGTCCAAATTGTCATATATCAGACTATGTAGTTCTAATGCCTGGAGCAAAGTTGCTACAAAATACATTTGTAGATTCTTATAGTGTAATAGGTGCGAATACAGTTATTGGTGAATGGGGTTTTAGCATTGAAAGAGAAAATGAAAAAAGTAGAGAAGCTATTCCTAGACATGGAATACCTCTAAAAGTGCCACATTTTGGTGGAGTGCGTATTGGAAAGAAATGTCACATCGGCGCCCTAAATACCATTGCAAGCGGTACTATTGAACCAACAACTATAGGCGATTACTTGAAGACTGATGATCATGTTCATATAGCACATAATTGTCGAATTGGAATTGGAGTTGCAATGACTGCTCATGTTGAGATTAGTGGAAGTGTAAATATTGAAGACGGAGTTTGGCTAGGACCTAACTGCTCAATAATGCAAAAAGTTACTATTGGAAAAGATTCTGTTATTGGTATTGGAGCTACAGTTCTAAAGGATGTTGAGCCAAATTCTCTATATGCTGGGTCCCCTGCTAAAAAGTATAAGGATTATGAATAATGAGTAACATAACAGAAAATGAAAAACTAGTTTGTGTAATTGGACTAGGGTATGTTGGCTTACCCCTAGCTATAGAACTAAGTGAAGTTTATAAAACTACTGGTTATGATATCAACAAGAAAAGAATTGATCAGTTAAAAAAATTTAATGATACAACAAATGAGGTAGACCCCTCTAGAATTGAGACATCTAAAATAAACTTTACAAATAGTGCAACTAAAATAGCAGATTATGATTACTATATCGTAACGGTTCCAACTCCTGTAGATACCACCGATTCTCCAAATCTTGATCCCCTCAAAAATGCTACAAAATTAATTGGCGAATCTATGAAAGAAGGATCCATAGTTATTTACGAATCAACCGTCTTCCCTGGCTGTACTGAAGAAGTTTGTGTTCCCATTTTAGAAGAACACTCAGGAATGAAATTCAATAAAGATTTTTTTGTTGGCTATAGTCCTGAAAGAATAAACCCTGCAGATAAGGAAAATACGATAAGAACAATAAAGAAAATTGTAAGTGGCTCTTCAGAGGCCTCATTAGAATTAATTAATAATCTTTACTCTAGAATTATTGATGCTGGAACTCATCAAGTTTCTTCGATCAAAGTTGCAGAAGCTGCAAAGGTCATTGAAAACACTCAAAGAGATATAAATATTGCATTAATGAATGAATTTTCAATTATTCTAGATAAGGTAGGCATCGATACCCTTGAGGTTCTTGAAGCTGCTGAAACTAAATGGAACTTTTTACCATTTAGGCCTGGTCTAGTTGGTGGACATTGCATAGGGGTGGATCCATACTATTTGACGTATAAAGCTAGACTTCTTGATTATCATCCTGAGGTCATTCTCTCAGGAAGAAGAATAAATGATTCAATGACTAATCACATTTTTGACAAGATATGTTCTGTGATAAGAGATGAGAGAAAAAAAACGTCTTTTAAGGTTGGTTTTTTTGGACTTACATTCAAAGAGAATTGTCCAGACACAAGAAATAGCAAATCTCTTGAACTATTTAATAAACTAAAGTCTTTAAATATAGATCTATTGGTAAACGATCCTCATATTACCCAAGACGACGCAAATGCATCAAATATATCATTAACGTCGCTTCATGACATGACAGAGCTAGACATAGCTATTTTCGCTGTAGGACATAGAGAATATAGGGAATTATCAGTTAAACAAATTTCTAGTTTTTTTGGAGAAACTAAAATTCTCTTTGATATAAAGTCTATATATGATCTAGATATGTGCAAAATAGCATCTATGAATGTTTTTAGACTATAGACTTTTAAGTTAAGTAATGAACATGCTCAGAGTTTCTGCCATAAAAGCAGGCTTATCAATATCTTTAATTTCCATCACAATCTCATTTTTTACCAAATAGTTTCCTGGCTTCTTTTCGATTATATCTATACATTTAATTGATATCCTAACATCAGAGCCTGTTAATACTGGGCTCAAAAACCTAACTTTATCAAGGCCATAATTTAATTTCATTTTAGTATCAGCAAATACCAAACCTATTTCTTGATCATAAAGAATACCTTCAATCAGTGAAAGTGATAAAAAACCATGAGCTATAGTTGAACCAAATAAAGGTTCGGCTTTATCGGGATCAATATGAATAAATTGATGATCATTTGTGGCATCAGCAAATTTATTAATTCTAGATTGGTCAACAGTGATCCAATCCGATACGGCTATATGACTACCAATTGTAGAATTAATATCAGATGCTGTTATGGTTTTATACATATAATCTATTCAAATCATTTTTATAGATATTATACTGATATACTAATTCTCTTAAAGTTTTTGCACCCAATTTAACTTATAACTTTAAGAAAAAAAGCAAAAAAATCTAAATAATTTAATGTTTAAGAATAAAAAAATATTAATCATAGCGGACAGAATTCACGCTCAACCACGAATGACATCTTTAAGTGAAGAGTTTACGGAATTAGGAAATGAAGTGATTTTGTATAGTTATTCTGTTGAAAATATTGCTGAGCATACCTTATCACATGTATCTAGTAGTAGATTTAAGACTAAAATAAAATTATTTTTTAAAAAAAATAAACTTATTACAGATCTCATAGGTGTAATCAAGTATTTAATTTTTTTCCCTGATAAATATTTTTTTAAATGGTTTGTTTCAAAGCGAAATGAAATAGACACACTTGTGAATACGTTTGAGCCTGATGTAATAATTTCGTCATCTTCACCAGTTACTGCACACATAATCGCTTGGAGAATCTCAAAAAAATTTAAAATAAAATGGTGTGCAGATTTCAGAGATTTGTGGACTTTAAATCATAATCATCAAGGTGGGTTTATTGGAAAATATCTAGACCAAGTTGTTGAAAAATATATTATTAGAAGTGCAAGATGGATAATTACAACCACTCCTTCGTGGGCAAAAACTCTATCTATTTTTTATAATAGAGAAGTCCACTCCATCACAAACGGCTTTTGTGATAAAAAATATAATTTATTGCCAAAAGCAAATTCAGATAAGTATTTAATAAGATACACAGGGAACATTACTGAGAATCTTCAAAGGCTTACTTTTTTAAATTTTCTAGAAGCCTTGTCAAAAATGAAAAAAGAAAATATTTTATTTGAAATATATGGTCCTACTTATTCATGGCTTAAAGAGGAAATAAATTTGAGAAATTTAGGTGAAATGGTAAAGCTGGTTGGACCTATATCAAATAAAGACATCCCTAAGACACAAATTGATGCATCATTAAATATTATCTTTGGGTGCAGTTATAATGGTTTCTCAGGAGGGTATTATTTAAAGATGTTTGAATATTTGGGAGCAAAAAAACCAATACTACTAGTTTCAGATCAAAGGTATAAAGAAGCATCTGCAGTTCTACTAAAAGAGTTTAATTATACATATGAAGCTTCTTCAATTGATGAGATAGTAAGCTCAATAAAAAAAGCTCTCAATAATCCAATGCTAGCTGAAGATGAATCTCATATAGATAATTATAAGTATGCTAATATTGCAAAACAATATCTTAATATTCTAAATGAGTAATTTATGAAAATTAATAATAAATTATTATATGAAGATGTTGAAAAGCCAGGAATAAAATACCCCCCCACAGCATCTCAAGAGATCTCAACAAGATACTCTTTTGCATGCCAATATATAATGTCTAAAGATATTTTAGAGGTCGGCTTTGGCTCTGGATATGGAATAAATGCTTTAATTAGTAAAGCGAGCTCTTATCATGGAATTGATTATCTCAAAGAGAACGTAAACTTTGTTCAAAACAAATTTCAAAATAAAACTGATTTTAATATGAAAATAGAACAAGGAGATGCTCATAATTTAAGAAATTCAGATTCCTCAAAAGATATAATTATTGCATTTGCAGTTATTTATTATCTAGATTTAGATATTTTTTTAGGGGAATGTAAAAGGGTGCTCAGACCCGATGGTAATTTAATATTTTGTCAAACAAATCCTTCACATGATTTCTTTCAACCTAGTAGAAATACAACAAAATATTATTCATATACTGAACTTGAAATGAAATTAAGAGAAAGAGGCTTCAGCTCAAAATTTTATGGCATTAATGAAGATATGGCATACATAAATAAATCTACATTCTTCAAAAAAGCTATCAAGTTTATAAAATATGTACCTCCGTTAAAATCACTCTTAATTTTTTTAAGAAAGTCTCTTAGTTTTAAGGATCTTCCAGATAATTTGAATATTAGTTCTGATTCACCTGTACTAGAATCTTTGAGTGAAATTACTAACACTAGTGAATTAGGCAATATAAGAATAATGTATATTGTTGCTTCCAAAAGCAATTAATTATTATGTTTATTACAGCATCACCCTATCAACATATCATTAATGGAGATAAATCAGTTCCCTTATCAGCTGCATGCCTTAAACCAAACGCATTAAGCAAATTACAAAATGCTAAAGAACCTTTTCTATTTCAAGAAATCGCACCAATCAACACTTCAGATTTTAATAAATGGTCTGCTGAAACTCATCGAATAGTAAATATTATTTGTAATATTTATGAAGAATTATTTAATTTTAATCTGGATGCCAATGGAAGAGACATCGTGTTTTATAATTGGATTTCCTATTTAGTCTTTCATTTTAAGTCGATGAATTTGGAATATCAGCATCTTAAGACACATGATCACTCATTAAGTGTAGCGTTACCTAAAAGCAAAGCTATGAAAACACCTAAATCCATAAATGACCTTCGAGCTATGCTGCAAAAAGATAGTTTTAATGAGGCCTTACTTTTTTATTTTATTTCAGATAAAGATTTCAAAATTGATGAAATAATTTCTTTTTTAAAAAGTTCTGCTAAGGAAAATAATACGAGGTCCATAAAAAATATTCTGAAAAGTTATCTAAAAAGATTCCATCTTTTTTGTACCAAATACTCACATAGAATAACGCCTGATAATTCACTAACCTCAATGTTTAAAAATAATATTGAGTTGATGCCCGACATTGACGACTTTAATTTTATTTATTCTGATATAGATTTAGAAAAAAGAATTAAATTATTTAAATTGCTCAGCAAAAGTTTTAAAAATAAAAATATAGACTCATCCAATAAACTTGCATTATTTTTGAGTTGTTATATTCCTATAACGATGTTTGAGGATTTAACCAAAATTGAAAAGCTATCAAAATCTTTTAGCTTTAAGAAAGACAGTTTTTTTTATTCAAAAACTGTTCATTATAACAATGAACTTTTTAAAATTAAGTTAGCTGATGAGATGCAGTCTAATAATTTGAAGCTAGTTATTTCATGTCATGGCGGGGCATACCATTTGCCTATGTGGTCTGATAGGGACTGGGAAAAAAGAATATCAACCTATATGATTCCTTTCTCGGTAACAAAAAGCAATTTAAATAATTTTGAAAGAAATAAAGTTTTAACTAGACCATTATTTTTGGAAAAGCGCAATAATGAAATAAGTTCACCCATAATTTTTGATGAAATCTTAATTATTGGCACAACATTTGAGATTTACAGAACCGGGGTTGCTCCTTTCCCTGATCCATGGCAAATGTCTAAAAAATATGCTGATAATATATTAGAAACCATTGCAGGCTTAAAAAACATATATAAGAAAATTTACTTCAGGCCACATTTTAATGATTACGGATGGGCAATTTCTGAATATTTGTCATCTAATGATGATTGCATAAATATTTTAGATCCAAGAAAAGAAAGTCTTGAATTTAATCTTAAAAGATTTAAATCAGTCATCAATACAGCAGATACTACAGCTCTAATTAAATGTTTTCATGCAGATATTTTAAATATTGGCTTGATTGATCCTGAAATTTTTTTTCATAACAATGTACATAGAGTTATTAATAATTTGTATGAAAAAAAAGTTTTTTTTAAAAACTCTTCAAGCCTTATAAGCTTCCTGCAGGAGCTTTCCAGTAACCAGCTGAATATTGAAGAAATTACTAATAGGAATAAGGCAATTAATGACTATTTAAAATTTCAACAAGATCAACAAATCAAAAATGTTATTTATCAATAAAGATTAGTTAGACTACTTTTTATTATAATCCTCATAGAAATTAATTTAGTCAATAACATATCTAAAATTCGCTATATCTTCATCTAATTCAACTAAATTTATTTTTGATTTATTAGGAACGATAAAAATACATTGCCTTCTCGTGAACTCAGTTCTTTGAATATATTTTTCTACAATGTGATAGTAGGGCCTCTCGATATAGTCATCGAATATTAAAACTGTTCCTTCGTCTGCAAATTTCAACGATGTTAAGAAACAACAAACTCTGAATCTTCCATCGATAAGAACACACTTAGGTTTGTTATCATGGCTCCATATCCAATCAGTATATATCTTAAATGAGTCACTTTTCTTATAAGTTAATGGCGTACCCCATGGACCTATATCTCCAACATTTACATACTTTATTTTTAGTTTATCGTTATTTTCTTGATTAACTTTTTTAACCCAATCATTTGATGTATCTACAGAGTAGACAATTGCATTTGTATTTTCTAATACCCAATTAGTTGATTTGCCACAGCCATACTCAGCATAGAATTCACAGTCTTTTAAATATTTTTTGAATAAATTATCATCACCATCAAAAAGCCTGTCTTTACTCTCAAAATAGACTTTTGTTTTAAAGAAACTAGTTATAAATATTGGTGGCGTTATTAACCTTAGAAACTTAAAAATAATTTTTTTCAATTTAGAATTACCTTCCTATTAAACACCTCCAACTATAGCATTAAAAGAATCTATCTTTTAATAAATGTTTTATAATTAACGCTAATCTTATGAGAGATACTGTAATAAAAGAACTGCTTGCTCACGCCAAAAAGAATAAAGACCTTATTCTTATAACAGGTGATTTGGGATTTGGAGTACTAGACAATTTCATTAAGGAGCTCCCTGAACAGTTTATCAATGCAGGTGTATCTGAACAAAACATGACAGCTATTGCAGCAGGTCTTGCCTTGGAAGGAAAAAAAGTTTTCACCTACTCCATAGGTAACTTTAATACACTTCGGTGTTTAGAGCACATTAGGAATGATGTTTGTTACCATGACCTTGATGTTACTGTTATATCTGTTGGCGGAGGATTTTCATATGGACAACTTGGCGCAAGCCATTTTGCAACTGAAGATATTGCAATTATGGGCGCTATTCCAAATATGAAGGTAGTTGCACCATCTTCAAAGAAATCGGCTTCAATTCTTATGAATCAGATAATTTCTTCAAAGGGACCATATTACCTAAGAATTGATAAATCCTCCGGAGATGAATTTATAAAAGACGAACTTAATTATGAAATTGGTAAAATTAATCAATCATCAAACAGTTCAGATGTATCTATTTTTGTTTACGGAGGGATTATAAATGAGGCATACAAGGCTAAAGAATTGCTTGAGCAAGATAATATAACAGTGGAAATTATAGATGTTCATACGCTTAAACCAATCGACGAAGCTAAAGTTATTGAATTTATAAAAAATTCAAAAATTGTTGTTACGCTTGAAGAGCATAATAAGACTGGAGGTTTGAGTTCAATAATTGCGCAAATATGTCTAGAAAATAATACAATGCCAAATGATTTTTTGTCATTTTGTTTAAATGATGAATTTCCAAAAATTGTTGGCGATCAAAATTTTTTAATTAACCATTTTAAATTATCTGCTGACAATATAGTTAAAAGAGTAAAAAGCTTGAAGGCTTAAAAATTGTTAAATCATCCCTATTTAGTTTTATCATTTTCTGCTAATTTAAGTGTTTTCATGTTTTTTGGACTTTCAGCCACATTTTGGCTTTCATTAATTACTTTTACATTAGTTGCTTTTCGCTCGTTGGTAACATTTAAAGTCACTAAAAATGATTTGTTTATATTTTTTTCTTGTATTTGCATTGCACCATTATTATTTTTATCCATAGATGCGTTTGCTTTTGATAGATTCTTCTTATTCGTTCTTATATGCGGGTTTATATACTTTTTCTTTAATGTTAATAACAATGATTTGCTAAAAATAGCAGAGAACTATTATAAGATTTCTATTTTTTTAATTTCTTCAGCCTTTATTATTTTTCTTATGTCAAAGGTTGGATTAATAACCCTTGATAGATTCATAAGTTATGGTGGAAGGTTTGCAGGATTTTCTTTTGAAAATGTCGATAATTTTTTTGTCCTCACTTTTTTAATACTATACATTTTTATAAGAAATCATCATCGAAAAATGCCAATACAAGATAAGATGCTTGGCATATTCCTTTTTTCATTATTAGTATTAAGTCAGTCGAACATGACTCTTGTTTTGTTGTTTACAATTTTTCAGACTTATTTGATTAAATGGTTTAAATTCCGACATCAATCCTCTTTATTTATCTTAGGATCTTCGTTTTTGATTCTTTATGCTTTTGATTTTTTATTACAGTCTATTCCATCAATAAGAGGGGGATCATTCGATGTATTACAAAGATTAGATGGCGCTCAATTTTTACTTGAAGCTGCGCTTGAACAATTTAAATATATCAGCTTTGAATTTTTCACTGGCGAAAGAACATGTCTAATGGCATCTGGAACAAATAATTTTGGATTTCTCAACCTTACTTGTGATTTTGGGATCAGTGGGTTTGTCATATTACTGATAATGTTAATTTTTGTTGAAAGAAATCTTGATGCATCATCTAGAGCTGGCTTTTATTTATGTATTATTGTTATGTTTTCAATCAATTCCATTTTGTTAGTGCCAAATTATTATAATCCTACATATATTTTTGCTTTAATCTTTGGAGTGAGATATTTAAGATACATCAATGAAAGCAGATAATATTTTTAATGCAACCAATTCGACCATATTTGTTTTTGGTGCGCTTGGAAGATATATTGTAAATTTTGCCATTTTAGTGATCTTTGCAAGAATTCTCTCTCCCTCTGATTATGGGTATTGGATTAAATTATTAGCTATATTTTCAATTGTGCAGTTAATAATTGAAGCCGGCCAGATGAATATATTGATTTCTCAGACTAATAACTTTGATAAGGTTTTTTCAACCTTATTAACGTGGAATTTCACTCTCATATTATTTACTTACTTATTGCTAATACCAATATTGATATATTTCCTTGGTTTTGAAAATTACTCAAAGTTGACTTATTTATATATTTTTTTAAGTCTCCCTTTTACCCTTATTGCGAATTTACTTTTCGGTAAAGTTCAGTTTGAAAAAAAATTTTTTCTAATTAATATTTTGCCTTTTTGTATTATGTTTCTTGGTGCTATTGCCTCTATTTTATATGTGTATTTTGTAAAAAGTACTTTTGAAGCTCTAGCTTTTAAGTTATTTATTGAATCGTTAATAAGTATTTTACTGGCAGTATTTTTTACTGGTAATTATTTTTATAGTAGATTGCCAAAATTTTTTGAAATCAAATTATTAATTTCAAAATTGAATATATTTACGTATTTTGGTGATTTAGCTATAAAAGTATCGAATCATATTGATAAATTATTTTTATCACTAATACTCTCGCCAGCGCTTTTAGGGTTTTATTCTAGAGCATACGCAATTGGAATAATTGGTGTATCTGTTGGTGGATATAGTCTTACTACATTAGGCATTCAATCAGGTGCATCGAAAAATAAGAAATATAAAGAAACGAACTTTATGAGTCTTTACTTAGCTCTTATATCTATTGTTAGTTTCCATTTATTTTATAATTATTCAGACGAAATCCTGTTAATTATACTTGGTAATAATTGGAAGGAACTAGTTTCACTGGGATGGATAATTTCACTAATGCCAGCAATGAAATTTTTTGAAAATTTTTTTTATATTACATGTATAGGCAAAGGTAGATCAGATATATTTACATATACATTTCTTGCGTCTTATTCTTTATCCATTTTAATAGCAATACTTTTGTATCTTAGTGAATATGAAACCGTATATGTAATTTTTTCTCTCTTTTGCTCAGCTCTGATTATTTATCTTTTAACTTTGATGTTTTTTTATATATCTACAGATTCAACTAGCGAATTAAGACATCTGACATTTGCAATTAGCGCTATCGTACCTTATTTGATTTACAATTCATTCGTAACCAGCTTTATCACTAATTTTTTTGAAAATCAAATAATAATAATTTCACTAGATTTATTGTCACTATTAATATTTATATTCTTATATCTTTATATAATATTTATAACTAGGAGAGATAATTGAAAATAATTCACCCATTTATATTTTATTCTGTCAAATTTGCTGGCGGAACATCTGACTTGATGTACAAAATAGCTAAGGCTCAAACTGATGCTGGTAATCAAGTCGAGATTTGGACAGGTGATTATAATATTGACATGGATTTGGTTGGAAACTCTTCATTCAAAGTAAAAATTTTTAGGTCATTTTTTGACAAATTTGGCTTAAGCATAATGCCATATCTACCGATATATGCACTTTTGAAATTAAAAAAAACTGATATTATTCACTTTCATGTCATAAGAACTTGGCAGAATATGATTTTATATATTGTTGCAAGAATAAAAGGTATCAAATATGTTGTAGATGCTCACGGCGCAGTGCCAATTCATAAAAAAAAGAGATTTTTAAAACTTTTTTTTGATTTTATATTCGGAAATAATTTAATTAAAAACGCTAGCTCAATAATTGCTGAATCAGCAGTAGGTGTTGATGAGTATGTAGAAGCATACTCATTTCTAGAAAAAAATGATATAGATATTCTTTCACCTCCATTCGATGTTAGTGAATATAAAGATTTAGAAAAAAAATATGAGCATAACTTCAGAGAAAAATTCAATATAAATAAAGAAGATTTTGTAATAACTTTCTTGGGTAGAATTCATGAAATAAAAGGTATAGATATACTAATAAAATTTTTTAATGAAACCTTGCATATAATTCCTAATGGAAAACTTGTCATAATAGGTGGTGATGATGGACATCTAAACGTTTGCAAAGAAATTATAAATAATCTGAAAATTCAAGATAAAGTTATTTTTTGTGGTTTTATGTCTGGTGATGAAAAAAATGAATGTTTAGCTAATTCAAATGTTGTAGCTCAGTTATCAAGATTTGAACAAGGTGCATGGGCTCCAATAGAGGCAGTATTATGCGGCACACCAATCATAGTAAGCTCTCAAACTGGAGCAGGTGAGGATGTTAGAAGGCTAAATGCAGGACATACTGTATCAATTGAAATTGCTGATGAGTTTATAAACGCTATTAAAGAAATTAATTCTGATCAACTCCAAGCAAGAAAAAGAGCTCTTGAAGTTAGAGAGTTTATAATCAAAAATATGTCTTTCGATGCTAGAGTAAATGAATACCTATCTCTTTATTATAAATAAACAACTTATGTGATTATGAAATTTAATATAAAAACATATTGTTTATTACTGATTGATTTTCTTATATTTTTTCTTGTTTTGGCAACTTCTAATTTTATTTTAGAACTACAAATAAAAAATCTAATCATTTATTGTGGTAGTGGTTTATTTTCACTGATAATTCTTTATGTCTTCGGAGTTTATTCATCAGTTCAGTCAGAATTGAACTTGGGTGAAGATTATTGGAAGTTTTTATTTGGTTCTCTAATAAATTCAATTATTGTCTATGTTTTTTGTAAAAATATTGTTTTGAGCTCTTTGTCTTTTATATTCACGTTTTTATTATTTTTATTATCAAGAAATTTGTGGAAATTGTATAACCAGATCAAGTTTTCAAAAAAAAATCCTGAAAATGTAGCTATATTTGGTGCAGGAAATGCGGGAGCAAAATTAGCAAAAGTTCTTCAAGTAATTAAAGAAAAAAGAATAATATTTTTTATTGATGATAATGAAAATCTTCATGGAAGAAGAACTAACGGAATTCCAATAATTTCAAGAAAAGAAATTAAATCAATGATTAAAGAAAATCATATCAATGAAATAGTGATAGCAATACCTTCGCTGGAAAATATTCAAAAAGAAGAAATAATCAAATTTTTGTCTTCTTTTCCAGTTGCACTTAGAAGCGCGCCAAATTTAAAAGAAATTTCCTCTGGTAAAAGTATTGATAATTTAGAGAACATTACCCTTGAGGAAGCACTGGGCAGAAATCCTGTTGAGCCAAATCACAATTTGATTAAAGAATGTATTTCTATGAAAACGGTTCTAGTTACTGGTGGTGGTGGATCAATTGGAAGTGAACTATGTCGGCAAATCTTGAAAGCAAAACCTGAAAATTTATTAATTTTAGATTCATCTGAATTTTCTCTGTACAAAATTGATAAAGAGTTAAAAGAAGAATTCTCAA
>MDSW01104640.1_pt1 | contig 14834 bp, 14 predicted proteins | sample 811171 | NCBI WGS metagenome assembly MDSW01 (sample SAMN05326641, study PRJNA326480) | marine metagenome | isolation source: seawater | place: Atlantic Ocean: North West | collected 2012 | reverse complement strand
GTCTTCTCCTAAATATCAGTCTATATTTTTAAGTTCTATTCCTACAAGCCTTAATCTCTTTTCCATTGAAAGAACAATTGGCATATCTATCATTTTTCCTTTGTAAGCTATTACGGCTTCAGATCTAGAGTTAAATAATTTAATAATTTCTTTAGCCTCTTGAATATCTGATTCATTAGGTAAGAAAGATTTAGTTATGGTTTCAATCTGGTTTGGATGAATGGCAGCTTTGCCATCAAACCCCAGGCCATTAGCCAGAACAGACTCTTTCTTCAAGCTTGATATGTCTTCTATATTCATAAAGGGACTATCTATTGTGAACAAATTATTTGCTGCAGCCTCTATGACGATTTTAGACCTGGTGAATAGCAAAGAGTCCCAGCTCATATCTGAACCAAGGCTTGCACTTAGATCAGCACCACCTAATGCAATTCCAATGACATTCTTATGGCAAGCTATTTCTCTAAGATTCTTAATAGATGTAGGAGTCTCAATTAAAGCAATTAGATTGTCAGGGAGGTCATTTAACACTCCCGTTTGCTCAATTTTAGGCAACATAAAAGCATCAATTTTTGAAGAGACTTCCGACAAGACCGTCATATCATCTGCGCCAATAGCAGTATTCACAGGATTGACTCTTACAATAATAGTTTTATCAAAACTACTAGATTGCAGGAAAGATACTAAATCTTTTCTGGTTTTAATTTTTTGACCTTCTGGAACTGAGTCTTCTAAATCAATTATTACTGCATCAGCTCCTTTGTCGAAAGTTTTATCAATCCATTCCAGCCTGTTAGCAGGTATAAAAATAGGGCAAATAGGGAATTTATTCAAAACTAATTAGAAGGAGAATATTTTTTTTCTTTTTCAATAAGAAAATTAACAACGTCAAACAGACCATCTGTTCCTACCGCCCTAGAAGCTCCTACTCTGTACTTTCCATTCACGATAATGACGGGCACCCCAGTAATTTCCCATTGCTTCATTCTTTTGTCTGCCTGATCTACTGCATTTGAAACGCCAAAAGACTTATTTACTGATTTATACTTTTCTCTTTCAATATCAAAGCCCATAAAAAAGTATTCGAGTTCAGTGTTTCCGGTAAGCATTCTTCTTTCATTCTGCATGGTATTAAATGCTGCGGGTATAAATTGTTGCTCTATTCCGAGAGCCTTTGCTGTGTAATACATTCTGGCATGAGTTTTTAACATCTCATTCCAGGTTGCTGGAGATTTAGAAAAACTTACCCCTGCTGGCATTTCCTTTTTCCATCTAGCCAAGTAAGGCTCTAAGGCATAGCAATGATTGCAACCAAACCAAAAAACTTCTATCACCTCAACTTTAGAAGGATCTCTTACTGTGGTTGGGTTGTCTATAACTTCATAATGAACACCTTCAGTATATTTATCGCTAGACTCAAAAGTAGTTTGAGCTTGTCCGCTATCTTCATTTGAACAAGAGAAGAGAACAAGTGTTATGAGGGATGAAATAAGAACTCTAGAAAACATAGTAATTTAGTGAAGACCGTGGACGAAACTCGAAAGAGCTTCTATTTCATTATCATCTAGCTTGTAAGCTATAGCTATCATAATTTTGGAAGGATCATCATTAGATCTTTCCCCTGATCTATAATCTTTCAAAGCTTTCTCTACATAATCTGGTTGCTGTCCACTTAGTAAAGGATAAGCTGCTGGAGCATTACCTAATCCTCTAGGTGAATGACATGCGGTACAAGCAGGAACCCCTTTCTCTAAGTTACCGGAGTAATAAAGCTTTTTTCCTAATTCAAGTTTGTTTTCGTCTACCTGTCCTATTGTATTGTTTTGAATAGAATAAAAAGCTGCAATATCTTGTAAATCTTCATCGCTTAAATTATCAAGCTGGCCAATCATTTGATCTATTGCTCTATCACCCGATTTAACGAGTCTAAGTTGTTTTAAAAGGTATTTATAATTTTGACCTGCTATTGAAGGCCACAGACCTGCCAAACTATTTCCATCTGAGCCATGGCAAGCAGCACAAGCCGAAACCAATTGCTCGCCTTTAACTGGATCTCCTTTTTCTTTTACAAAAGGTGCTTCTCCTGCCCCTATAAGCAAAACTGAAGATATAAAAATAATTGATAATCTAAATCTCATTTATAAATTCATATTGTATGATGTGGCGCGGCGTCATTATATACTAACCTTAAAGCCATTCCTTTAATTTAAATTTACATATGGTTAGTCAAAATTTCTTACAAAATTCTTTCTTTATGGGGAGTTATCCTTCTTATGAAGATTTACCTACCGACACTGGAAGTGAAATAGCTTTTTGCGGAAGATCAAATTGCGGTAAGTCTAGCGTTTTAAATGCGATCACTAACAACAAAAAATTAGCAAAAACAAGTAAAACTCCTGGCAGGACTCAGTCTATAAATGTTTTTAAAATTGATAAAGACAAAAATTATAAGATCATTGATTTACCTGGTTATGGATATGCAAAAGTGTCTAAATCTATGAGGGCAGACTGGGGTATAAGTATTGATAATTATTTAAACAAAAGAAAAAGCTTAAAGGCGTTGGTAATTATTATGGACATCAGACATCCCTTTAAAGATGATGACCTAACACTAATTAATTGGTGTGAGGCAAAGGACCTTCCTTTAATAATACTTTTAAATAAGTCAGATAAACTATCCAAAAATAAAGCTAACCATGAAAAGTTGAAGGCTCTTGAGGTATTAAAAGGTCTTTCAACGGAAAGCGTTGTTATATCAACTTCAGCTACGAAAAAAGATGGAGTAAAAGAGTTGATTGAAACTATGGTAGAACTAATAAATAAGTAAAAGCTTCGAGCATTTGGGGTTGCCCGAAGCCTTCTTACGGAATAGAGTTTATTTTTAATTACCCTACATATTTCAGACATTTACCTTTACAAAAAGTTCATATTTATTAATCTTTATTTAAATGAGATTGGTTAGGTTAAAATAAAATAGAGGAATAAAAATCAGCAAGAAAGCATCAAAATTAATTTATAAATTAGGGAGTCTGTTAACATTTGTTATGAAGGAAAGAACCCGTCTTAAAACCCATTCAAGATTATCTAATTTCTATAAAACAACTCAAACCATAAAAACTAACAAGGGAGAATTATTATTCCGAATTGATTCTCCTGGATCAGTTCCTCAAGATCCAGAATCTGAGAGAAGTGAGCCTGAAACTTTCGAGTGGATAAGTAGTCACTTAAATGAAGAAGAGGTTTTATGGGACATTGGAGCAAATATTGGTATGTTTAGCCTGTATGCTGCTCTGGGTGGTAAAAACAAAGTTCTCTCGATCGAACCTTCAGCTGAATCTTACTCAACTCTTAATGCCAATATTAGATTAAATCATCTTGATGAATATATAGATGCCCTTTGCTTCGCTGGTGCAAAAGAAACAAATTTATTGAAGCTGTACATGAAAGATCCTGGTTCCGGCGCTTCGCATAACAGTATAGACTCGGCATCAAATCAATTTGGTGATTTTGTTGTAAGCGGTAAACAATCTGTTGTAGCAATCTCTTTAGATGACTTAGACAAAATTGATGGCATATCGTCGCCCAATCATATTAAACTCGATGTAGATGGAAAAGAGCCAGATATTTTGTCAGGTGCGACTCAAGTTCTTAAAAAAATTGATAGCTTGCTCGTTGAAATTGAAGGCAAGAACTTAAAAGAAAACCTTGAATCAATCGAGAATTTGATTTCAAAATCTGGATTAAAAGAAGATAAGAGCTGGAGAGAGAAAGGCTCGAGAAGAAATAGACTTTATAAAAGGAAGTTAAATTAATGAGCACAGAAGACCCAATTATTCTAGTGGATGGTTCGTCCTATTTATATAGGGCTTATCATGCATTGCCTCCGTTAGAAAATAGTAAAAACCAGCCTACAGGTGCCATTAAGGGTGTTATTAGTATGATAAAAAAAATACTTATAGACCATCCAGATAGTGACTTAGCGGTAGTTTTCGATGCTAAAGGGAAAACTTTTAGACATGAGATGTATCCTAAATACAAAGCGAATCGACCACCAATGCCTGAAGATTTAGTTATGCAAATCGAACCAATTCATAAAATTATTGAATTAATGGGAATAAAGTTAATTATGATCTCTGGAGTTGAAGCAGATGATGTAATAGGAACGTTAGCAGAACAAGCAAGAAAAAAGAAACTAAATACTGTTATATCCACTGGGGATAAAGATATGACTCAATTGGTTTGTGATAACGTAAGTGTTGTAAACACAATGACTGGCGAGCTATTAGATGAGTCTGGAGTAAAAAATAAATTTGGTATTTCTCCAGAATATATTACTGACTATTTAGCTTTAATTGGAGATAAATCAGACAATGTCCCTGGTGTTGATAAAGTTGGACCTAAGACGGCTGTAAAGTGGTTAGATGAATACACAAGCTTGGAAAACATAATAAAAAACTCTGAGAGCTTAGGAGGAAAGGTTGGTGAAAACCTTAGAAGCACGATCGATACCTTAAAACTTGCTCATGAACTTGTCACAATAAAAAAAGATGTAGAACTTCCAATTGGCATAGAAGAACTTAAAGTAAATAAGGAAGATGAAGAAGGTTTAAGAAAAATATATGAAGAGTTAGAGTTTAGGGCCTGGCTGCAAGAAGGGGCCAGGCCACAAACAGAGAAACCTAAAGAGCTAAACAGTAAATATGAACTAATAAATTCTGAAAAAGCATTAGATAAAATTATCAAAGCTGCCAGTAAAGCCAAAGTTATAGCAATTGATACTGAGACTACTGGTTTAGATTATATGGATGCAAATCTTGTAGGGGTTTCTATGGCTTACGAACAAGGAAAAGCTTTTTATATTCCTTTTGGGCATGAAGATCAAGACACACCTCAACTTAAAGAAAAAATTGTTCTTAAGAAACTTAAACCTTTCCTTGAAAAGGCAAAAAACAAAATTATTGGACAAAACATAAAGTTTGATAGAAATATTCTTGCACGGTATGGGATAAAAATAGATTCTATTAAAAATGACACCATGATGATGAGTTATGTTCTGGATGCATCGGCTACTAGGCATAATCTCGATGCTCTCTCATCTTTTTACTTGAATTATAAAACATCAACTTTTGAAGAAGTGGCAGGAAAAGGAACTAAACAAGTAACTTTTGACAAAGTGCCATTAGACAAAGCAACTCATTATGCAGCAGAAGATGCTGATATTACTTTGAGGTTATATGAGGTATTAGAGCCAAAATTAAATTCTATAAAACCATTAAAAAAATTAATGGAAGAAATAGAAATACCTTTAATAGAAGTGCTCTCTGACATGGAGCAAAATGGTATGTTACTCAACTCAAAGATCTTGTCTTCTCAATCTAAAGATTTGGAATCTAGGATAGATAAATTAGAAAAATTAGCCTATGAAATAGCCGGAGAGGAATTTAATCTTGGTTCAACCAAACAACTAAGAGAAATCTTTTTTGAGAAATTAAATTATCGAATAATCAAAAAAACTCCCGGTGGACAACCTTCTACAGATGAAAAGGTTTTACAAGAGCTATCAGAGGAGTATGAACTACCTAAAGTATTACTTGAACATAGGACTTTAAGTAAACTTAAGTCAACTTACACGGATAAATTACCTGGCCAGATTTCTTCTAATACGGGTAAAGTCCATACCTCATTTCATCAAGCAGTTACTACAACAGGCAGGTTGTCATCTTCAGATCCAAATCTTCAAAACATACCGATTAGAACTGAAGACGGCAGAAGGATCAGACAAGCTTTTGAGGCCACCGAAGGGAATAAAATTATTTCTGCTGACTATTCCCAAATAGAATTGAGAGTTATGGCCCATTTATCTAAAGATAAAGGTTTATTAGAAGCTTTCAACCAAGGTGAAGATATCCATGCAAAAACAGCAAGCGAAGTTTTTGATGTTGAATTGAATAAAGTTACCACTGATCTAAGAAGAAATGCAAAAGCCATAAATTTTGGACTTATATATGGCATTTCTGCATTTGGTTTAGGGAGACAACTGGGTATTAACAGAAATTTAGCGGCTGAGTATATGGCTATGTACTTTGAAAAATACCCTGGAGTAAAAACTTACATGGAGACAACTAAAGATACTGCTCGTGATACGGGTTATATTGAAACCTTGTTTGGAAGAAGACTGTACTTAAGAGATATAAATGCAAGCAATGCAATTCGAAGACAGGCTTCTGAAAGAGTTGCTATTAATGCTCCCGTTCAAGGTTCAGCTGCAGATATAATGAAGATAGCAATGATCAATGCTTACAGAGCACTAAAAAAGTCTAAATCAAAAGCACAACTTACTCTCCAGGTTCATGATGAACTAATTGTTGACACCCCAAAGGAAGAAACTGATAAAGTCATCAGTATACTAACAAAGTCTATGCAAGAAGCTGCCAATCTAGATGTTCCCTTAGAGGTTGATATAGGAATTGGTAGTAACTGGGATCAAGCTCATTAATGTATCTCTTATTTAAATCTCCTAGAAAAACTTTTGGAATAATATTCTTTATTTGTATAGGAATGATGGCTGTTGCCCTTTTCATGGAACATTTTTTATTACTCAAACCATGCATGCTTTGTTACATGCAAAGAGGAGCAGTAATTATGCTTGGATTGATCGCTGGTGCAGGCTATTTAATTAATCCTAAAAAATTAAGCTCCTATAAAGGTCTGCTAATTACATGCTGTATAGTTCTCTTGTGTGGTATTGGTCTGTCCCTGCGTCAGTTGTATTTACAAAGCCTACCCGCAGAATTAGTGCCAAGTTGTGCTCCAGATATAGATTATTTGCTAGAAACACTACCCTTTTTAGAAGTATTCACTATGGCAATAATGGGGGATGGTAATTGCGCTGAAGTTTTATGGAGTTTTATGGGAGTTAGCATTCCTGGTTGGACGTTGATCGGATTTATAATTATTCTCATTTACACAGCTAAAGTCTTACTTTCCGCAGATGAAATTCATTCTCATAAACAAAATTAAATCTATATAATACTTTCAAATTACAACTAATTTACACCTATAAATGTCAAATATTTTTGAAAATTTATCAGTTGATGAACTCATCTTAGAGTCTCTGCAAAGAGAAGAAGGAGAGATAGCTGCCAATGGTGCTCTTCTTGTTAAAACGGGCAAAAGAACCGGCAGAAGTCCGTTAGACAGATTTATAGTTACTGACGCCTCAACAAAAGATGCGGTTGATTGGGGTGAGGTCAATCGACCCTTTGAATCGGAAGATTTTGATAGGCTTTGGAGTAAAGTAGAGAGCTACTTGGAATCAAAAGATAGCTTTGTCTCTTCTTTGCATGTTGGTGAACATTCTGAGCATTACGTCCCAGTAAATATTAGGACAGAGTGGGCTTGGCACAACCTTTTCGGAAAGCAAATGTTCATAAGACCAACAAAATTTAATCCGAGCAACAAGGAAGTCTGGCAAATACTAAGCGCACCTGAATTTGTTTGTGATCCAGAAGCTGACAAGACTAATAGCGATGGTGTTGTTCTTCTTAATTTTACTTCCAGAAAAGTTCTCCTAGCAGGGATGCCTTATGCAGGTGAAATGAAGAAATCAATGTTTGCAGTACAAAACTTCTTACTCCCTGAAAAAAATGTTTTACCTATGCATTGCGCCTCCAACGTTAATTCTGACGGAGAAGTATGTTTATTCTTTGGACTTTCAGGAACAGGGAAAACTACCTTATCCGCTGACCCTGATAGAGATTTAATAGGAGACGATGAACATGGATGGGGGCCAGGAACTGTATTTAACTTTGAAGGAGGTTGTTACGCGAAATGTATAGACCTGACTCAAAAAAATGAACCAGTTATCTGGGACGCAATAAGAAAAGGAAGTGTTATGGAAAATGTCGTTATCAACTCTGATACAAAGGAGCCAGACTACAGCGATTCTTCTTTAACCGAAAATACTAGAGTAGTCTACCCAAGGGAGCATATTGAAAAAAGAGCTGATGAGAATTCAGCAGGAGAACCTAATGCAGTAATCTTTCTTACTTGTGATTTGTCGGGTGTTATTCCTCCCGTCTCTATTCTTTCTAAAGAAGCAGCTGCTTATCATTTTTTGAGCGGTTACACCGCAGCCATTGGATCTACTGAAGTAGGTTCAACTGAAGCTTTCAAAACAACTTTCTCTACCTGTTATGGAGCTCCTTTCTTTCCTAGAGCAGCAGGAGTATACGCAGACCTTTTAATGAAAAGAATTGCAGAGTTCGGAAGTAATGTCTATTTGGTTAACACTGGTTGGACAGGTGGCCCCTACGGAACGGGCAAAAGATTTGATATACCTGTTACGAGGTCAATAATAAGTGCTATTCAGTCAGGCGACTTAGCTGGTGCTGAAACTGAAAAAATTGAAGGCATGAATTTGGATGTGCCCTTAAATGTTGCCGGAGTAGATTCTAAACTACTCAACCCTGTTAAAAACTGGCAAGATCCTTCACTCTATAACGAATATGAAGACAAATTAGTTAATCAGTTTAAAGAAAACTTTAAGAAATTTGATGTTGCCGAAGCTATAATTAACGCAGGACCAAAATAATACTTTTATTTATGAACAACCTTAAAGCTGACTTCAATTATAGAAAACCTCTCAAACTAAATGAGGAGAAGCCTTCTTTTGGGTTAACCGAAGGTGACCCGAATATGCCAAACCACAAATCCTTTAGTAAGGTTGTTCGCAGTGCAAGGGGATTAAAATTTAATCTTGAAAACGGTGGCTTTGAATTAATCGATCATAAATCTGCAGTTAAGGATTTTTACAATGATGATGAAGTAGTGGATCTGTATTACAAAGAGATGAGCAGGTTTGTTAAAGAAAAAGTTAAAGCTGATAGTGTGTACATATTTTCACATATTACTAGAAACGAAGCGCAAGCAGATTCAGGAGAAAGAAAGGGTGGACACAGATTGGTACATAATGACTTTACAACAAATTTTGGTAAAACCCTTGATCCATTTATTAAAGAAATGGGCGAAAGTCCTCAAAGAATAGTTGTATTTAATCTTTGGAGAAGATTTGATAAAGATGGTCTAGATACCCCTTTTGCAGTATGTGATAAGAGGACTGTGTCTGAAAATGAACTAATACCAACAGATCTATACAATTATATAGGAGATGAACCTCAAGGTTTAACAGTTGAAATCTATCAATCGGCACACAATGAAGATCATGAATGGTATTTTTATCCTAAGATGAATCGTGATGAAGTATTGATGTTTAAAACATACGACTCTCTAGATATACCCTTCTTACCAACTCTTCATAGCGCTTTTGATGATCCATCAATTAAGAAAAAGACATCCCCTAGAGAGAGCATAGAAGTAAGGGCAGTTTGTTTCTACAACTAAAAAATTTCAATGAGATTTTCTTTGGAAGAACTAAGGGATACTGAGGTCCTTGCAGAATTAAATTTTGTTAATAGAGGAATAGAAAAAGAAAGCCTAAGAGTAAACCACAAAGGCGAAATCTCTAAACTTAAGCATCCTGATAAACTGGGATCTGCCCTAACCAATCCTTATATAACTACAGATTTTTCAGAGTCACTTTTAGAATTAATTACTCCAACTTTCCATAGCGCTAGAGAATGTTTAAATTTTCTTAGAGAATTGCACTTATTTATTTACAACAATATTGACAATGAATTGCTTTGGCCATTCAGCATGCCATGCCCCATAGCTTCAGATGAAGAGATACCTATCGGAAATTATGGTAATTCCAACCAAGGAATGATGAAAACAATTTATCGAAGAGGGCTTGCAAATAGATACGGTAGCATGATGCAAGCAATTGCGGGCATACATTACAACTTTTCATTTTCTGATAAATTCTTAGAGATTCTTGCTAGTCAAACTGGGAAAGATATCAAATCCTTTAAAAATGAGACTTACTTAGGTATCGCCAGAAACTTTAAGCGTTTTGGATGGGTATATTTACTTCTGTTTGGGTCTTCTCCGGCTGTTTGTAATTCTTTTGTTGCCGGAAAAGAGCATGACCTAGAAGAGCTTGAATCTGGAGGATTTTATAAGCCTTCATCCACTTCACTAAGGATGGGTGACCTAGGATATATAAGCAAAGCACAAGACGATCTAAATATCTCTTACAACAGTCTCGAAGAATATTGCTCTGACCTTAAAAGCGCACTTCTTAAGCCTTATAAGCCTTATGAGGATATTGGTGAATTTATTAAAGGTGAGAGAGCTCAATTAAATACCTCAGTCATTCAGATTGAAAATGAATATTACAGCACTATCAGGCCTAAGCGTGTTTGTCCTTCCGGTGAAAGGCCCATCAATATTTTAAAATCTCAAGGGATAGATTATCTAGAATTGAGGTGCGTGGACTTAAATCCTTACGATCCTATAGGAATAACCGAAGACCAAATAAACTTTTTAGATACCTTGCTTATATATTGCTTTGTTTCAGACAGTCCTTTAATTAGCCTTGAGGAGTCATTAAGACTTCAAAGGAATCATGGAAAGATAGTCAATGACGGGAGAGATGAACTGACTCTGTTAGAAACAATAGAAGGTTCTGTTCCTGTAAAAGAAGAAGCACATAGAATCCTTTCTGAGCTTGAGATAATTGCTGAATTCATGGATGTAGAAGTACATAAAGATCAGGATTTAAGCTGGTTACAATCCGTTTCAAAGCAAAAAGAAAACCTGATAAGCGCAAATGGCACTTTAAGTGCTCAAATTATTGAGGACTTACAAGAAAACAATCTTTCTTTCAGAGAGCTAGGAAATAAGATGTCAAAAACACATCTAGAGACAATTACTTCTGCAACATCGGAATTAGATAAATTATTTCTTGAAGCAAGCAAAAAGTCCTTAGAAGATGCAAAGGTCATAGAATCTTCTAATCAAGCAGACTTTGAAGATTATTTAAAAGAATTTCTAGAGAAGATATCTTGACGTTTCCCAAAGAATCGTTAATTTGTCCTTCTACAATTAATAGGAATATATTATGAGAGCTTTTATATGTAATGAATTTGGACCGATAGAATCGCACAAAGTAGAAGAAGTGCCCGATCCCGAAGCTGGTCCTGGTCAAGTTGTTGTTGACATCAAAGCAACTGGCATCAGTTTCCCTGATGTTTTAATAGTGCAGGGCTTGTACCAATTCAAACCACCCTTTCCATTCAGTCCTGGTAGTGAAATCTCTGGCGTAGTTGAATCAGTTGGCGAAGGAGTTACTTTGCATCAAGCAGGAGATAGAGTAATAGGGAGCGTTGGCTCTGGAGGTCTTCGTGAAAAAGGTGTTTATTCTGAAAATCAACTTATGCCATTACCTGAATCTATGGACTTTCAAACAGGTGCAGGATTTCCGCTTAATTATGGAACCACCTATCATGCTTTTAAACAAAGAGGTGAGCTAAAAGCAGGAGAATCTGTTTTAGTTCTAGGAGCTGGTGGTGGATTAGGAATTACGGCTATACATGTTGCAAAAGCTATGGGCGCTAAAGTAATAGCAGCAGCCTCTTCTCAAGATAAAATTGATTTGTGCATTAAAGAAGGTGCTGACGAAGGGATAATGTATCAAAGGGATATGGATCGAGACTTACAAAAAAAGTTCTCTGATGAGATCAAGGAAGTCTCTGGAGGGGGTGTAAATATGATTTATGATCTTGTGGGTGGTGATTATGCCGAGCCTGCATTGAGAGCAATAGCAAGACATGGAAAATATTTAGTTATCGGATTTACAGCGGGTATACCGAAAATGCCACTTAACTTAACTCTTCTTAAGGAGTGCCAAATCTTAGGAGTATTTTGGGGACAGTTTGCTGCGATGGACCAAGCGGAGAATGCACAAAACTTCAAAGAACTTTTTGATCTTCATGCAGATGGCATAATTAAACCTTTTGTTACTGAAAGTTACTCTTTAGATGAATCGGCAAAAGCGATAAAGACCTTAGAAGAAAGAAAAGTATTAGGTAAAGTTGTTGTAAGCATGGAATGAAGCTTGTTTGAAATCATTTAAACCCATATATATTTATTTTGGCCTTCTGTTTTGCTTTATAAACTTTATTTACTCTATAGATAACGAGGAAGATTTTATCTACGACCTTTCTTTGGCAACTCAGGGTGTAACGGTAAGTCAATACAATACAGGCGTTAATTATTATCTTGGCAGAGGAATTAATAGAGATCTGGAAAAAGCTGTTTACTGGTACCAAATGGCTAGCGAAGAAGGACATTCAAAAGCTCCCTTTAACATAGGTATTATTTATGCCAATGGAGAGGTGGCTGATAAAGACCTTACCTTGGCACTGGAATACTTCTTGCTCTCTGCAAAAAGAGGCAACAAAGAAGCAAAGAAATTCATTAAGTTACTTAAACAAAATGGCGGTTCGAATCTTGAAGAATCTCTAGCAGAGATTTGTTGCCCTGAACCTCTATCCCACTCAATGGTATCTAAAAACTGATAGCAGATTATCTAGAAAGTCTTATAATCGCGGCTTTTGAAATTCTATGTCAGTTAATAATCTAAGAAACATAGCCATCATTGCCCATGTTGATCACGGCAAGACTACTCTCGTCGATAAACTGCTTCAGCAGTCTGGAACTCTTGACAGAAAAAACATGACCACTGAAAGGGTCATGGACTCTGATGATCAAGAAAAAGAAAGAGGTATAACAATTCTTGCTAAAAACACAGCCATCAATTGGAATAAACACAGAATAAATATAGTAGATACACCAGGGCACGCAGATTTTGGAGGAGAAGTAGAAAGAGTGCTCTCAATGGTAGATTCGGTATTATTGCTCGTTGATGCTGTAGATGGACCTATGCCTCAGACGAGATTCGTTACGCAGAAAGCATTTGATCAAGGACTAAATCCAATTCTAGTAATCAATAAAATAGATAGGCCCGGGGCTAGAGCAGACTGGGTATTGGATCAAGTCTTTGACTTATTTGATAGACTAGGCGGTAATGATGATCAGCTAGATTTCCCAGTTGTATATGCCTCTGCGTTAAATGGGGCTTCTGGCTTAGATGAAAATAAAATGTCTGATGATATGTCTCCTTTAATGGACTTAATCATAGATAAAGTTGAACCTCCCGAGGTTAATGATGAAGGTCCTTTTCAAATGCAAATCAGTGCCTTAGATTACAGTAGTTACGTTGGTGTTATAGGTATTGGAAGAATAAGCAGAGGAAAGGTAAAACCAAATGAACAAACAATCATTGCTGGGTCTGATAAAACAGAACGCAAGGGTAAAATCTTACAAGTTATGGGCTACAACGGCCTAGATAGGATTGAAGTCCAAGAAGCTCAAGCTGGTGATATTATTTGTGTAACCGGTATAGATAAACTAAATATTTCAGATACTTTATGTAGTCCAGATAAAGTTGAAGCCCTTCCTCCTCTTAGGGTTGATGAACCTACTGTGAGCATGACATTCCAAGTGAATGATTCTCCTTTTGCAGGTAGAGAAGGAAAATATATTTCTTCAAGAAACTTAAAAGAAAGACTAGAACAAGAGTTGATTCATAACGTAGCTTTGAGAGTAGAGCAAGGCGAAACGCCAGATAAATTCAAAGTATCTGGAAGAGGAGAGTTACATCTTTCGGTTTTAATAGAAAATATGAGACGTGAAGAATATGAACTTGGAGTTTCTAAACCTGAAGTTATACAAAAAGAAGTTGATGGCGAAATTCATGAACCCTTTGAGCAAATTGTTATAGATATAGAAGAAAAGCATCAGGGTGCAATTATGGAAGAGATGGGAGTAAGAAAAGCCGATCTTCAAAATATGGAACCAGATAACAAGGGTCGAATAAAATTAGAATTCTTAGCCCCATCTAGAGGAATGATAGGTTTTAGATCTAGCTTTTTAACCATGACGAGCGGCACAGGAATCATGACTAGCGTATTTGACCATTATGGAAAGGCTAAAGATGGAGATTTAGCTAAAAGACAAAATGGTGTACTGGTTTCTATGACAGCAGGAAAAACTTTAGCATACTCACTTTTTAATTTACAAGAAAGAGGAAGAATGTTTGTAGGGCATGGTGCAGAGGTATACAACGGGCAAATTGTAGGTCTTCATTCCAGAGATAACGACCTTCCCGTAAATCCAACTAAGGCAAAGCAATTAACTAACATAAGGGCTGCCGGATCTGATGAAAATTTAATTCTTACTCCTCACATAGAACACACACTAGAGCAGGCTCTTGAATTTATAGAAGATGATGAGCTAGTTGAAGTTACGCCCAGTTCAATTAGACTAAGGAAAAAATAAAGGAGTAATTCATATGACGGTAAATGTTTTTGTAGAAGGGCAATTAAAAGATGGCGAGAGGGATGGATTTACTGAAATCTGTAGAGATGCTTTTAAAGTAACTAGAGCTTTTGATGGCTGTAAACATATTGACTTGGTTTATAACACGGAAGACGGTAATAGCTGGGTTTTTAATGAGACTTGGAAATCTAAAGAGCATTATGATAAATATTTAAAATTCAGAACTGAGGATGGTACTTTAGAGGCCATAGCGGGTTTGTGCGAAGACGCTCCCTCAATAAGAATCTTTGATATCATTGATACCTAAAAAAATACTTCTTATTGGTCGTGGAAACTTCTCTATTCTTTAAAACCTTTGTTGTTTTTGGGAGCCAACTGTCTCTAGTATTTGGGATCTGCTATCACTTTATTCAAGGAGCTAGAGAGTCTGCGTTAGCTGGTGAACCTTTTTATGGTGCTGTTTTTGAGAAACGATACAACAAAAACGGGGAGCTCGATTTATTTTCAGCAGAGGAAGAAGAATACGATAAATG
>MDSW01023589.1_pt1 | contig 14834 bp, 10 predicted proteins | sample 811171 | NCBI WGS metagenome assembly MDSW01 (sample SAMN05326641, study PRJNA326480) | marine metagenome | isolation source: seawater | place: Atlantic Ocean: North West | collected 2012 | reverse complement strand
TTTGTGATGAATATGGAATATGGCTACGACATCAGTCGCGAAGCGATTGATGACGTGGAGGTCCAGGAATTCAGGCCTTTATCTGTTCAACAATCTTTGCAGGTAAAAGTTGACCGAGGTTGGCAATCCACGGGACTGGCTGTTACTAAAGGTATGAAGATTCAGCTTAGTGCCAGCGGACGGTTTGTCATCCATCAACAAACGGAGGAATTGGGCAAACCAGTTGTTGAATGGGAATCAGAGCCCAACGGCATTACGCTTCGATACTATAAAGGGCATCCACTTGGGAAACTTCTGATCGCAATCGACAATCTTAAGCAAACTGGACTAACGGGTTTAGTTTCTTATGCAGCCATAGGTTCTGGTGGAGAAATAGAGATTCCTTATGATGGAGTACTTTATCTACGGGTAAATGATTCCCCAGCTGAACTGCAGGACAATCGCGGTGAGGTAGCAGTTAAAATGTCGTTAATAAGCGAGAACTAATAATTTGGGTGCTAGTCTGATTGACGATTGTAGCTAACAGTTTAACAATTTGATAAAGCATTGGCCTCTAGAGGTTCCAGAGAACACCAACAAAAGATTCAGTTAAATAAAAATGAGTATATTACAGTCACAAGATCCCGCCATCTTTGCATCGATTCAATCAGAAGAGGTGCGTCAACGATCAGGCTTGGAATTGATTGCCAGTGAAAACTACACCAGTCGGGCCATTATGGAGGCTTGCGGGAGCGTCCTTACCAATAAGTATGCAGAAGGATATCCGGGACGTCGCTATTACGGAGGTTGTGTCCATGTAGATACGGCGGAATCTATCGCTATCGATAGGGCAAAGCAGCTGTTCGGTGCCGAAGCAGTCAATGTACAACCTCACTCGGGATCTCAGGCGAACACAGCGATTTATCTTTCCTGTCTTGAACATGGTGATAAAGTGCTCGGCCTTGATCTTGCCCATGGAGGTCATCTTACGCATGGCATGCACCTGAATGTATCTGGCATCCTTTATGATTTTGTGAGCTATGGCGTGGATCCGGAAACGCACCGTTTAGATATGGATCAGGTCGCTCGGTTAGCCCGAGAACACAAGCCGAAACTAATCGTGGCAGGCGCTAGTGCCTATCCACGCGAAATACCTCACGAAAGATTTGCAGAAATCGCTGAAGAAGTAGGTGCGAAATTATTTGTTGATATGGCGCACTACGCGGGACTGGTAGCCGCTGGTGTCCATCATAACCCTGTTGAGTGTGCTGATTTTGTAACCACAACGACTCATAAAACTTTGCGAGGGCCTCGTGGTGGTATGGTTCTTTGCAAGCAAGAGCACGCCAAGTCCATAAACCGCAGCGTGTTTCCCGGCTTGCAGGGTGGCCCGCTGATGCACATTATTGCTGGCAAGGCTGTTTGTTTCGGAGAAGCCCTAACCGATGATTTTAAGGCCTACGGTCAGCAGGTTGTGGATAATGCTAAAGCACTGGCAGATGCATTGATGTCTGCAGGCTTGTCACTTGTAAGTAATGGTACAGATAATCATTTGATGTTAGTCAATGTATTTGACTCACTGGGTATTGGTGGGCGTACGGCAGAAGAGATACTTGATCAGTGCGGTATTACCACCAATAAAAACATGTTGCCATTTGATCAGCGGAAACCAAATGATCCCTCTGGTGTTCGTATTGGTACGCCGGCTCTGACCAGTAGAGGAATGGGGTGTGCTGAAATGGCAACGATAGGTAACTGGATTGCCTCTGCCTTGAAGAGTCCGGAAGACGCAGCCCTGCACCTGTCCCTCAAAAAAGATGTGGAAGCGTTATGCGAACAGTTTCCGGTCCCCGCCGATCAGTAACCAGTATTATTGTCCTTTCTTTGTCGGACAGAATTGATATTTAGTACGATATACAGTGTTCTAACGGATACTTACTGAGAGTACATTTGGGATTCCTAAAACCGTATGTCTTTGGGTCAAAAAATATGTCACAAACCAGTCGAATTCTGATAGCAGATGACAATCAGGCAAATTGCGAATTGTTAGATGCTTATTTAGCAGGCTTGGATTGCGAAGTGGATTTCGCCGTCGATGGCCAGGATACACTCGATAAAGTTAAGTCATTCAAGCCAGATCTTATTTTGTTGGATATCATGATGCCAAAACTCAATGGCTTTGAGGTGTGTCAGCAGATTAAGTCAGATTCAGAGCTAAAACGTACTATGATTCTGATGGTGACCGCTCTCAATGAGCGCGGGGATATCGAGCGAGCAGTTCAGGCAGGAACCGATGACTTCTTGTCAAAGCCCGTAAACCAAATTGAATTGGTGAAACGAGTGGAAAATATGCTTAAGCTTAAAGGAGTGACTGATGAAGTTGAACGATTGCGAAAATATATCGAAGAGATGGAACAGCAGTCGTAATCCGGATCGCTCCGCATTGTGTCCTGACGTTTCGATGAACCAAATAGACTAATTCCAATGAATCCAACCCTTAATCGTCTAATACAATGCCAAGCTAAACTGCGGAAGCTAGTTTGCTGGGGTCTATGTACGTTTACGATGATAGGGGTTATTTCTCCAGCACAGGCACAGGACGTCTTGGATGCCGGCCGAGCCCGAATTGCTGCCCTGATCGAACAACTGGGAAGCAGCGAATTTACAACCCGCGAACTTGCACAGAGCCGATTGCGGGAAATGGGGTTAATCGCGTTTGATCAATTGCACGCGGCCCAAACCGACAATGACATAGAAATTGCCAAAAGGGCGACCTACTTGATTCGTAGCCTGCAGGTACAGTGGGCGTTGCGTACAGATGCTCCGGAGGTTCGCCGTCTTCTCGCGAAATATGATGAAAATAATTCGGCGGGTCGACGCAGCCTGATGGAGCAACTCGCCCGGCTGCCGGAATCCAAGGGGTTGGATGCACTAAGTCGAATGGTGCGATTTGAATCTGATGGACGACAGTCTCGGTACGCGGCATTGCAAGTCATGAAAATGCCCGTGCCGGACGAATCCGAGCAGATTGATGTATTTGCTAAACGGCTGGAGCAGTTGCACAGTCTAAGCTCTCGTACAGCTGCTCGCTGGTTGGAAGCCTATGCCAAAAGCCTGACCAACGCCGAGGCTGCGTTGCCCTTGTGGGATCAGATCACTCGCAGAGAAGAGCAGTTATTAACAACATTTCCAGGGCGTACAAGCCGATATCTGGTGCGAGATTTATTGCGACGACAATTCAGACTTCTACGCCAACTGGAGCGTCAGGATGAGGCTGCCGTCGTGGCACGGCGAAGTGTCAATTTACTGGACGGCTCCCGTGAACAGCTGATTGAAGCCATTGATTGGTTTGCTAATGAAAAGAGCTGGATGTTTGCCGAAGTGATTGCGGATCGTTTCCCGGTGGAATTTCAGGAATATCCGGAATTGATGTACCGTTTGGCGGAAGCATATCTGGAAGGTGGTGACGAAGAAAAAGCCGATCAGCAGGCCGCGTTAGCATTAGCGATCAATCCGGAAGATCTCGACACGCATATAACCATTGCAGCTTTTCTTACCGGTCGGCAGCATCACCAATGGGCGGTCGCGGAATATCAGCAGGGAATTGAACAGGCTCCACTTGAGTCCGAGGTTGGTGTTCGAATGCGAATCCTGCTCGGTGAAATTTTTCATGATTTGAAACAGGAAAACGAAGCTCGATTGGTCTTTGAGCCGGTGGTGGAAAACCGTGAAAATGATGACCTTAAACAATCAGTTGTGCGATTCTATTCTCGCATGGAATCATTTGTGTCTCGATATTGGTATTTTAGGGCATGTGATCATGCCAGCCGTAAAGAGTGGGTTAAACAACTGGAATGTCTCGAATCCGGATTTGCAGAAGACCCAAACGACGGGGATATTCTGATTGCGATGTTTAGATATAACGAACCGGACGAAGCTTTTCGGGAGAAGACTTTGAAGGCGATCGAAACTTCGGCAGCATCTTATGAAGATGAGATTGAAGCGATTGAATTGAAAATCAAGAATACACTTGATCGTTTGGAAAAATCGCGATTGCAGTGGGATTTGGCCAGAGCGTTTAATCAGTATGCCTGGTTAGTTAGTAATACGACGGGCGACTTTCAAAAAGCTGTGGACTACAGCTTGAAGTCGCTGGAGATTCGAAACTGGGAATCGGCAAGTTATCTCGATACTCTCGGTCACTGTTACTATGCGGCCGAAGATTTCGCCAATGCCGTTAAATATCAAAAACTTGCTGTCGAGAAGGATCCGGGAAGTCTCGGGATGCGACGACAACTTAAGGTTTTTGAAGAGGCGCTCGCAAAACAACGAGTTGATCAGGGTTAACTCCGTCCTCAGTCGAGTCTTTGATATCGGTTCTTTCTAGATGTCCTTTATTAGCGGACCGTCAGTTTGCCATCTGCTTTATCCAGTTACTTTGAAGAATCAAAAACACCACTTTCCAATTTGGTGTTTTATTTACCCTGGCTCATTCTTTACGAGCTAGGCCTAGTTCTCAGCGGTGACCCGTATCGCAATCTTGCAGATGTCTGGCTTCGCAATGTTCTCCAGTGGGCCGGATTTAGTCAGTATTTTCTCCTGCCGCTATTGTCGTGCGCGGTGTTGTTGGGCTGGCATCACGTTTCAAAAAAACAGTGGAAAATTCACTGGCATTGTCTACCGGGCATGTTTCTTGAATGTATTGCCTATACGGTTGTGCTTATTGGCGTGTTTCGACTGCAGCAGGTGGTTGTAAGCGCCGTTGGTAATCTGGCCGATCGTCCGGCAGCTATGGCAGTACAAGCCGGACCTGAACTCGCAGCCAATGACCATTTACTGTTGAATATGGTAGGTGCAGGAATCTACGAAGAATTGTTCTTTCGACTTTTACTGTTGCCCGCCGTTATTTGGGCACTTCTTCGGATCGAGCTCAAAAGCTGGCTAGCGTATACTTTGGGAGTGGTGCTGGTCAGTGTTGCTTTTGCGGCTGCTCATTCTATCGGCGTGGAGCAGGATTGGTTTACTTTCGCCTTCCGGTTTCTCGTTGGTGTCATTCTTGGAGCCGTGTTTTTGAAGCGGGGATTTGGTGTCGCTGTTGGGGCCCACGTACTTTACAACATTGCCGTGTCACTGCTTTATTAATGGTAGTCAGAGTAGCAGCGAAACGATGCTTAAACGCTGAACTTAGACTGGCTCTTTATAATAGCCAGATCATCCGGGAATGTATGGAATGCTTGGACGAGCAAGCTATTCTGACGAGTTTCAAGATTGATATAACTCATTGCTCCGGTAGCCATACGTCGATTATTGTCAAAGAAATGAGCCATCCCGCGTAGCTCGCTATCCTGGCTCAACTCCTGCTGAAATGCCCAGAAAATTTCATGCGGAACAATCTCCAGTTGAAAACTGGTTTGATAATCTATGCCCCGGCAGTTTATTACCTCATTACGTTCACCTGCGATCGGATGTGCGAGTAGACGTCGTCTTTGCGGCAAAGGCTGAGATTGAGCAGAAGCAACTTCAGCCATTGTTACACCATTATGCCTGAAGATAATTACGTGCCCGTCCCGAGTAATATCAACTTGAGCATCATAGCAGCCGCGTTGGATCTGACGACTCTGATAGACCTCGAAAAGTTCGGGATGAAGAGAGCGAGAAAAGAGCTGGAATGTAAGTTCCTTGACTTTCGGTCTTAATGAAAGCACACCGAGGTTCCCGTATTTGTAATCCCGTCGGCAGATAAAATTGCCGATGGAGATGTATTTTGATTTTTTTAGGTTTTTTGCCGGACGTTCAAATGTGATATTTAACGCCAATGCTCGCTTCTCTGAAGACGTCATTATAGGAATTTCGCCAAACCGCTACAAAGTATCTGATAGGAATTTCTGATCTTCGTAGCAAATATTTCAAAAGCGATATGAAACTGCTAGCAGGATGAGTCCGTTTGCTCGAGAAATTCGCGGATCACTTTATTGACGGCTAGTGGATCCTCTAGTGGTGCCATATGCCCAACATTTTCAATGATGTGGAAAGTAGCATCAGGTATCGTGTCCGCGATGACCTTCATTTCGTCAGCAGGGCTGATGGCATCATGTTGACCACAGATCAGGAGTGTGGGGATGTTGATGTTGGGCAGCCAGGTTGTTGCATCAGGACGATTGGCAAGAGCATGTTGTGTTTCAGCAATCATTTGGGGATCACTACCGGCGATCACATCTCGTAGTTGGGCTACTCGTTCAGGGATTGCCTGAGCGGAATAATTGCTAAACAGTTTAGAGATCATACCGTCAGCTGCTAGAGCACTACCATTGGAACCCTGCTTGGTGATCCGTTCAGCCATTTGCCGCCTCCCGCGGGCAATTAGTTCGGTGTCTCCAATACTACGTGTATCACATTGAATCAACCGGCAAATGCGATCAGGATATCTCTTCCAGAATTCCCAGCCTATATAACCACCCATTGAAAGACCGCAGTAGGTAATAGGTTCGTGGATGGATAAAGAGTCCAGCAGGCCTATCAAATCACTGGCAAATTGTTGCATTGACACTTCAGCATTTCCACGCGTTGTTTGTCCAAATCCGCGGAGATCCGGAGCGATGACCTGATACTGAGTTGCCAGTACTTCAAACTGGAATCGCCACATAGAGTGGTCAAGGGGAAAGCCGTGCACTAATAGCAGAGGTTTCCCTTCACCTCGGATTTGATAAGCGATTTCAATATCTTTAACGCGAACCCGCAGCATTGACTCGCCTTCTGGTGAAAATAGCGATTCCTGTCAGAGCCAATCCAAGGCCCGAAATCCCCAATTCGATATAGCAGTAGAGCATCAAGCCGTCGTATTCATTAAGCTTGGCTTGATATTCAAGCACTTGTTGTTCTCCGAGGCCGATATCTCTTATGAGTCGCCACTGTTGAATTGCGGTTAACGGAGGCATTTGGTCGATGACGACGTTCCCGTATTGAATTTGGGCAGCTGATTCATCGGTCAGGTCTAATTGATTGGCTTGAAAAAAGTGGAAGATGAAGAGGCCGATGCCCAGAGCGATCAGTATGCTTCCTGTTGCGAACAATGCACCATGACCTTTTTCCCAGGTAAGTTCCTGCGACGACTCAAGCTCCTCTGCCAACGGCAGTTCGCGAATTTCACGCAGATTAGGAACGACGGTTTTCGCCTCACATTCCGGGCATATCAGAGTCTTTCCAGCATCGATCGTCGCAATCTTGAATTGCGATCCACATTGACAAGATAGTAGGTAGTTAGCCATGAGATTAATTGTAGGTTGATTCGTCGGTTGTGTTTAGTCGGAAGGAGCGGCGGAACCACGGGCAGCCCACCAGGGAAGGCTGATACCACCATCAACTAAGAGAGTGGCCCCGGTCATATATTCATGCTGTGGATCGCTCAAGAAGAGTATTGCATCGGCAATTTCCTGAGGGTTGCCTAAGCGACCCATTGGAATCTTAGCCCCCGCTTTCTCCAGTGTTTCTTCGCTGGCAAATTTTCGTTCACCAGGAGTGTCAATCCAGCCAGGTTGAATCATATTGATACGAATCTTATGTTCCGCGACTTCAATCGCAGCGGTTCTGGCCATGTGCTCCAAAGCTGCCTTGGACATGTTATAGGCCATGGCTCGCGGAGCTGGAATGAATGCATGAGGTGAACTTACAAGCGTGATGATACCTCCGTCACCTTGTGTGATCATTTGCTGAGTCGCAACGCGGGTCAGGTAAAAAGCTCCCCACATGGTCACATCGACCGTGCGACGAAAACCTTCCATATCAGCCTTATAAAAAAGCTCACGATCACTATAGGCAGCGTTACTAACTGCGATATCGAGTCGGCCAAATTCACTCACGGCCCGCGCGACCAGGGATTTAACGGACTCCAAATCAGACACATCAGCCTGATGAGCAACCGCCTTTCCACCGGCCTGTTCAATCTCGTTGACGACATCTTGAGCCTGCTCGGCATGCGATCGGTAATTGACAACAACACTCGCTCTGGCTTTGCCGAAAGCGATCGCTGCAGCTCGGCCGATTCCGAGGCTCGAGCCAGTTACAACGACAACTTTGTTTGCTAAATCTATAGTCATGGAGGTGATCTTTACCCGCTTCACTGTGATTGATATTTGGTATTGAAAGTATGCCACTTATTTCCGGAAAGGCATTCTATTTCTTACGTAGAACTGCCTAACTCGGCTCACATTTCCAGCAAAAAAACGGTTTTGAGTTCAGGTATTTCATGAGATACAGGGTCCCGACACCATTGGCCTTTGCACCTGGCCTGTATTCTGACCTTATTCGGCCAGCCTACGGGGGCGGAGCCGTTGAATGACCGTGACCGGAAACTGAACTTATGGGTTTTCGGTCGGCTTGATCGTGTTATGAGGATTCTCAGGAATCCTCCGACTTTGAGACTAGACCCTCCATATGACGTAGTTAAAATTAACGACATGACGGTGGCTCAGGTAAACCAATCTGGAGGGTAATTGAGCCAAACAGTGAGATATTCGCTCTGTACGGACAAGATGAAAGAACAGAGATCGAAGCTGTTTCACTGAAACCACAAGGCGGCCTTTCCGGCTTGTGGGGTCTCAGGACGAGTTAAACCGTTCGCCAATCCTGACCATAGTTCAGGCTTAGTGAATGTTTAACCTGACCGGATTAGTAAGCTAATCGGGCTGCACGTTTTGTTACGAGCCAGCTTTGAATTCAAGTGGATCTAATTTTGTTGAAATGTTCTGCAGGAATAACCGTATGGTCGAACTGATGGTAACATTGCATCAAGTTCAACAATGAGCCGACGGCGAAATGCCGATGCCAAGTTGGACTTTGTAGCAGTCAGCTCGTAAGCTGGTACAGTCGGCACAAGAGTTTGAGCTTGTGAGAGCTCGTGACTCAGTTGGATGTCGTTCAACGTTGTAGTAAACGGAAGTTCTACAATAACGATGTGGTGTGATTGAACTATCGTTCAGCCCGCCACCTAACAACCGATGGTGAATGGCCTCTGAGGGTCATTGGTCAAATCCGAGAAAAACTAGACAACACAAGAGTAACGTATGAGCATATACGATCCACTTCTTGATGACTTTGAAGAAGATAGTGAAGTAACTGTTTCCAGTGGGTTCGAAAAGAACACGGGCGCATCCGGTGAGGACGGTCAGAAGTCAAAGGCCGCTAAAGCGAAAGAGGATAGCGATGCTGACAAAGAACCGGATGATGAAGAACTTGCCGAGATAGATGAGCAGGAATCCTGGTCCGATGACCCGGTTCGAATGTATCTGACGCAGATGGGTGAAATCCCATTACTAACCCGAGTTGAAGAAATTCGACTTGCCAAGCGAATCGAAGACACTCGTCGCGCTTTCCGTGCAAAGCTACTGGAATCCGATTATGTCTTTCAGATGGCTTTTAAGATTCTTCGCCGTGTGCATCTTGGTGAACTGCCATTTGACAGGACGGTTCAGGTTTCTGTAACCGACCGGCTTGAAAAAGAACAAATTATGGGCCGCATGCCCGGCAATCTCGATGTTGTTGAAACTTTGTTGCGACTTAATAAGCGTGATTTCCGAGTGGCAATCAGCAAGTCATTTTCAAAGGCCGATCGTCGCGAAGCCTGGAAGAATCTGGGACGTCGCCGTCGCCGGTGTGTACGCCTCGTGGAAGAACTCGGTTTGCGTACTCAGCGAATTGAACCCATGATCAACACACTCAATGATTTCAGTGAGTGTATTGACAAACTGCTTGAAGATATTGCGGAGGCTAAAGAGAGCAAAGACCACCAGCGAAAGCGGGATCTCCTGTCGCAGTATCGCAATATTATGCTGGCGATTCAGGAGACTCCTACTAGTCTTCGAAATCGAGTGAGATATCTGAACACGGTTTATGCCGAGTACCAGCAGGCAAAACGAGAGTTGTCTGAAGGGAACCTGCGGTTAGTCGTCTCGATTGCCAAGAAATATCGTAATCGCGGGTTAAGTTTTCTGGATTTGATTCAGGAAGGCAATGCAGGCTTAATGCGAGCCGTGGACAAGTTTGAATATCGCCGAGGGTTTAAATTCTGTACTTATGCGACCTGGTGGATTCGTCAGGCAATTACACGAGCGGTGGCTGATCAAAGTCGAACCATTCGTATCCCGGTTCATATGGTGGAAACCATGTCACGCGTACGAAACGTGTCTCGTCAGCTTGTCCAGGAACTAGGGCGTGAACCAACACTGGAAGAGACTGCTAGACGAGCCGAAACCACAGTGGAAGAAGCGCGACGCGTATTAGCCATGAGTCGTTATCCAATTAGCCTGGATCGGCCCGTTGGAAACAGTGAAGACAGCCAGTTTGGCGACCTCTTGCCCGATGGTGACGCCGAAAGTCCGGCTTCCGGAGCTTCTCAGGAAATGCTACGGGATCGAATCAACCGAGTCCTAAAAACGCTGAGTTATCGAGAACGTGAAATTATCAAACTGCGATACGGCTTAGGTGATGGTTACAGCTATACATTGGAAGAAGTTGGCCATATTTTTAAGGTGACTCGTGAGCGTATTCGTCAGATCGAAGCGAAGGCAGTACGAAAATTACAGCAGCCAAGTCGTAGTCAGGAACTTGTTGGGTTCCTTGATTAAACCTCAGGTGCAAAGTTGACGATCACGAAAACGCCAGCAAATGACAGCTGGCGTTTTTGCATTATGTTAACGCCTCGCTTTCAGAGCGATAGACTCGCCAACTAGACGACCGCTAGTCATTGCCCAGGCAATATGACAGCCGTGACTCCATAGGATCATTCCGTTGAGACCGCATTGGCCAACAGCATATAGTCCTTCAATGACCCTGTCCTTCGTATTTAATACCTGCATGTGCTCGTTGATCGCAGGACTACCTTCTGTCGTCGTAAAGTATGACTTTACCGGCCCTAACAAAACCCATGGCCCATTGAGGTTGCTGAAAGAAGAGTTCGCAGTTTCCACCAGACGGATGAGTGGAAGATTTGCAGCTTGCGAAATAGCCCGAAGGTTTTCTGACTTCAAGGTTACGTCAGGCCTTAGCCGCAGATAGTCATCGATATAGGCGTAGGCAATGTCTGGTGCTGTCGAAATGAAGTGGGGCCACTGCGAGAATTCTTCCACTTGGTCAGCGCTAAGCAGAATATAGGCCTGTCGATCATCCTGATGAGAGACGGCTCGATTACGTGTTGCAGTATCGAGCTCATCACAGAATCGTTCAGCATGGCGGTTGATCAGAATGGCTCCATGTTCAAACAACGCGTCTTCAGGATGTTGCCAGGTGACCAGCAGTCGCTTGATCAGCTTTCTAAAAACCCAATCCGGTAACAATCCAGCGATCCAGTTTTGAATCGTTGCAAGGGGTCCGGATACTGGCAACCATTGCTGAAATGGTGTTTGCGAGGTGGCAATGAAACGGAGTTCCGGTCCATAGGTGACATCCATATTGACCATGCGGGCGCCAACGCTTTCAGCCAGGAGATGCCCCAGGCCGGTTGCATGAGGATTGATTCCTTCAATGTTCTCATAGCCGCCACCTTTAAATCGTTTAATGAGTTCAGAGTTGTTGGCATAATCGCCAGCCGCCAACACGACCGCCAGTTGGGCTCGTACCAAATGAATTTCGCCGGCAGCATCCTGATATTCAGCACCAATCACGTGACCTTCATTGATGATGAGCTTAGTGACAGTGGAATTCGGCCGAATTTCAACGCCTTGTTTTTGAGCCGCGATTTGTAATCGGGCAATATAGGCTTTGGCTCCGGGGATCACATTGTGCATGCGAGGGTGGCGATTTGGAGGTTCGGCAACTGGACCAACGAACTTGATCTTCAATGCTTGAAGCCAGTTCATAGTTTCTGCTACATGTTTAGTGAAGAAAGCTCGTTGAGTTGAATTATTGCGGGCTTCAATTTGTGATGGTGCAAATCCTGTTAAATCGTTAGCGTGTTGTTCAGGCGAATCAGTGATCCCCTGCTTGCGTTGCAACTCAGATTGCGAGGCTGTGAATGATCCAACGGCAATTCCTGTGGTACCACCGATTTCAGCACAAGCTTCAAGAACTAAAACGCTAAGCCCATGTTGAGCACAGGAAACGGCAGCAGCGAGCCCACTTCCACCGGCTCCGACTATGAGAACGTCTGGATCGTTGTGTGTCATTGGCCTCTAGCTGTTGAAGATTTTCTCGAATCGCCGACGATTGTCCTGCCGATATCGACGACACACAGTCACAAGTGACTGAGAGTTTTCGTAGCCTAACAGCGAAGCCAGTTTTTCCAATTCCAAAGGTTTCTCAGGCAGATCATGACGATGAGTTGTATCCATCAGACGTAGGCCGGATTCCACTCGACGTAGGAAGACATATGACTTACTAAGGGCATTGGCATCGTCTTCACTAAGTAAACCGTGCTCTTGAATCTTTTGCAGTGCCGCGAGTGTGCCGGAGTGCTGAATGTCTCTAGAGTTGCCGTTGATGAGCTGTAGCATTTGCACGATATATTCAATATCCATAGTGCCGCCCTGAAACCGTTTGAGGTTCCGATCGGTGGCGCCCTCTTCTGATTTGAGCCTAGCCTGATAGATTGCCGTTTTCAGTCGTGATTTCTGTTTAATTTGCGAGATAGTATTTGTGATCAGCGATCGGATTCGGGATTTAGCCGCATCGCTTGCGAAAAGGATTCTAGCCTTGCAAAGCCCCATGTATTGCCAGAGAGGAACATCTCCTTTACGCAGATATTCTTCGTAGTCATTAATGGCAATAGCTAACGGTGCGTACTGATGGGTAGCTCGTAATTTACTGTCCATATCGAACAGGCGACCGTGCGGTCTGGTTCTGGTCGCGGTTTGTAAAACTCGCTTTGCCAACTCATTAAAAAAATGATGATTTGAAGTTTGACGAATCTTGTGATTTCGTCGAACCGGTTGCGTGTTACCTTCGCCTTCGTATAGGAAGATCACGTCCACGTCACTATGAAAGTTTGGTTCTCGACCGCCGAGTTTTCCCAGCCCTACAAGGATGGGCGTAGCGATCTCACCTTTTTGAAAGCCATCTTCTATGATGGGTTGCCCATGCTTTTCCACTAACTGGCTGTAATGCTCATTGGTTATTTCCTGCAGACAAATTTCAATAATATCGGAGAGCGACTTATGAGAATCGATGAGAGTATCTTTACCAAGGATTTCCCGGACTCCCACACGAAGATGCTGAGCATGCTTAAAAGCCAAAATGACGTCGATTAATTCCTGCCCTTCAATCTGAGCTCCTTTGACTAACTCGTCCATGACCTTGTGCAACGAATGTTTTGTTGGCAGATGATCCAGAATCAGGCAATCCAGCAATTCGTCAATCATTCCCGGATAACTAGTGAGGATTGTAATAAGATAAGGGCTATTGGAACACAGTTTGACGTACAGATTCAGTGTGGCGGGATTAACTTGAAACAGTTCCCACAAAACCCCTTTACCTCCTAGTGAATCGCTGACAGTAGTGAGATTTGCCAGGGTCCTATCCGGGTCAGGAGTTTGGGAAATCGATTCCAGTAATCTAGGAGCAATGGTCGCCAGAAAATGCCGGCAGCGGCGCGTGGAAAGAAACGGAATTCTCTCAGTCGCTAAATCCATGAGATACTGATAGCTAGAATTAACATCCTTAAAATTGTGTTTACCCAACACTTCTTCCAGCATATCTTTACTAGGTTCCGGGTTAAGAATTAGATCAACTTCGGGATCTGTTTCCTGATCGTCATCAAAGGAAGATTCCAGTAATCTGTCAATAACCTGTTGGCTGATGCTCAGTAGATGGGCAGTGTCATTGTTGAATGTCGCAATTGCTTCACTTCCTTGATATCCCAGGCTATGAGCTAGTGCTGCCAGTTGTAGGTTATCTTCGGGAATGGAGGTAGCATTCACGTCATATAATGCTTGCAGGCGATGCTGAATTCGTTTTAATTCAAGATAGGAATCTCGCAGGACGTTGGATTCCTCCTGGGAAAGCAGGCCGGCTTTGTGCAATTGATAGATGGCCGGCAGAGTGCCCCGTACTCGAATTTCCCTAAAGTTACCGCCATTGATAAGTTGTAGGAAGGGAATGACGAAGTTGATCTCGGCGATACCCCCAGGCGAATGTACCACATCTAAGGACGTCACGTCGTCCCATCGATTTAACCGTCGCTTTTGAGCCTTAATCCCTGTGATATCTGCTCGGTTTAAGTACCGGCGATAGATCCATTTTTCCATATGCTGCAGGAAACGCTGGCCCAATTGTAGATTCCCCGCAATGGTTCTCGCGTTGATCAGTTCCTGGCGTTGCCAGGTTCTTCCGGAAAAATCCAGAAAACGAATGGCATCGTTTATACGAGTCGCCGCAGTTGATGTCTGTGCGGCGAGTTGGAAGCTAAGATCGACTTCGAGCAGCTTGCTACCGTTAGGTAATGTCAATAAGTTGATTGTGTCACTCAAGATTGTATTGTAGAAAGGCGCATCAAACTTGTGGTCATCTGACATCCCAGGCTGGAAAATCAGGAACACATGAAGTTTTGCTCCATAGCTAAGTTGGTTACCAGCTAGGTCACCCAGGGCAATCAATGCAAACTCCAGATCAGCCGATTTAGTGGCGGTTAACTGATGCTTTTCAATTGCCTTGAGTGCAGCAAGCTCCACCGCACTATGGAGTAGAGCTTCGATCAGGATAGAAGTTTGATTCGCTACTACGTCGGCAGCCTGATTCATCACCAGATCACCATATGCAATCCGTAATAACTCGCGATTACGTATCCGCTCCAGTTGTTCCGAAATATCCGGGTCCCCTGCCAGACTTAGGACTTCAGAGCGGATCTCATCGATGAGAATTTTACGATCCAC
>MDSW01138277.1_pt1 | contig 14836 bp, 12 predicted proteins | sample 811171 | NCBI WGS metagenome assembly MDSW01 (sample SAMN05326641, study PRJNA326480) | marine metagenome | isolation source: seawater | place: Atlantic Ocean: North West | collected 2012 | reverse complement strand
TAAGAGAAAATTTTATCTCTGAGAGTTTTCTTTTAAATAATTTGATAGTTTTTTGTTTATTTCCAGGGTGAGGACTTAAATAAAAATCAAATTCTTGAAGCAATTTTTGATTTTTCAAAGCAAATTCTTTTAAGTACATCAGGATTGTTTCCTCATCACCGATTGACGGTGCTACTAAAATTTTCTTTTTATTATTTTGTTTAAAATTTTTACTGCTATATTTTTTTTTGAAATTAATCATATCGTTTTTTAAACATCCTATTACATGAATTCTTTTAGGGTAATATTTCTTCAGAATTTTCTTAAATTGATCTCCCTTAACGAGATATTGATCTGGCATTGGGGAACATAATCTGCCTTGTTTTTTTTTAATATCAAAATCTTTTTTTTTATGAGAAAAAAAAAGTAAATTTTCGTTTGCATAACCATGTTGAATTGCAACAATTTTTATTGGATAATTTATTTTTTTAGCAAAATAATAAACCGACCTAAATCCAGGATTAAACTCGCCATAGCAAATTAATTTTTTTATTTTATTTCTTTTTAAAAAACTTTGTATTGATAAAGCTTGTATTAAAGAGTCTTGAATAGAACCGCAAAACGAATTTATTAATAAGGGTTTTAATACTTTTGTACAATTAATTTTTTTTATTATGAATAAACCATTATTTAATTTCATATATTTAAGTGTTTTAAAAAGATTTACAAAAACTACAAAATAAATTTTAAAAAAAGATGAATAACTTAAATAAGAGTTCACTACATAATGATCGTTTATCAATTTATCTACGAAAATTTTAAACTTTTTCGTTCTTGATGAAATCAAAAAAAAATTTTTTTTTTTTTTTATTTTAAAAGGTGCGTATCCATATATTTTGTCGATATTGCTATCATTATATTTATTTATTTGTATATCAAAAGAGTGAAAGCAATTATCATATTTATTTTTATCGATATTTTTGCCTAAAAATAAATTCATTACTTTAAAATATGAAATCCACAAAATATTCTTAAAAAAATTTTTTATTAATTTAATAAAAAAAATAGACCAACTAAATTCTCGAATTTTATTTTTTTTTTTGGCTAAAACACTATTTAAATCATAATACCATCTATTCTCTTTTACGTTCACATTATCTTTATCAATAATTCTTGTAATCCACCAAAGAGAAAAATTCTCAAAACATATGTTATCAGAAAAAAAATTTTTTAAATTTGTTGTGCTAACCCATTCGTGAAAAAGCTTATTGGTATTTAACAAATTATTAATTTGTTTATTCGAGCTCATAGTTTCTTTAAATTCTATTCACCGCCAGAAATTGATAAAGTTTGTCTAGTAATATAGGTATTTTCATCAGAGGCTAATTGATAGATAAATTTTGCAATTTCCCTAGTATTCGCCATTCTTTTCATAGGTATTAAACTTACTCTTTTGTTTAAATTTTTATTTTGAATTTTATTATGAATTTTAGTTTTTGTTACACCTACCCTTAAATTATTAATTAATATATTTTTTTTTGCAAGTTCGTTAAAGTAAGAAGGTATAAATTCTAGCGCATTTTTAGAGAACGAATAATTAAAAGTTTTTTTTCCTCCACCAAATTTAACTCCTATGCTGCTTATATTCAAAATCCTTCCAAATTTATTCTTTATCATAATAGGTAGAAGATTTTTTATTAAATGTAGTGGCATTATAGTATTGATTTTTAAAGACTGAATTAAATTTTCTAAATTAAAATGCTCGTAAGAAACGTTGTCTATGTAGCCTATTAAATTTATACAGCTTGATATATTATGACTTTTAATTTTTTTTAATAATTTCTTTACAGCTTTACTATCATCAAAATTACATTTAATACATGTTAAGTTTTCAATTGAATAATTATACTTCTTGAGATTTATTTTTTTGCTATTAAATTGTGCGACTACTTTCCAATTTTTTCTAAGAAATATCTCAATTACAGAGAGGCCGATGTCTGAACTTCCACCTAAAATCAAAACGCTTTTCATAAATTTATTTTTTCCCACTCTTTAGCGTGTTTTTCTCCTATCAACTCCCCTTTAACATCACATACATTGCAAGGAACAAACTTTCTATTAGCTTTGTTCAATTTTTTTCTGATATTAATTGATTTTTTTGAATTCCAAATATCAATAAATTTGTTTCTATTTAAGTTACCAAGGATCATTTTTTTTCCCCAGTCATGCGGACACATTAAAACATCACCGTTATAATCCATAAAAAAAGTATAACTTGGGTAATAACATTTTTTCTCAAGCGGTTCTTTAAGAGATTCAACTTTGTATTCAGCATTTTCCATCATTCCAGCTCTATTGCTCATTGTAATTCCAAAATCCTTTTCTGGTGGAAGATATCTATGTCTAATAACGTATTGATCTGAATTTAGATTAAGATTTTTGCACATTTTTTCAAATTTTTCTGCATCTTCTTTGCTGTCATAAACGCTGATTAAAATAGTTGACAATCCATTATTAAATAATTTTTTTAATCTAGATAAATTTAATACATCTCCATTTGTTACTAACTCAATTTTTGCTCCAGAAAGGTTTTCGTATACTTCTCTGATTAAATTATAGATATTTTTATCTAACAAGGGTTCAACAAAACCAGAATATCTTACTACACCGGCGTAGCCGACTTCCTTTAACTCTTTGCATAGTTTAGAATGTAATTTACGTGAAATAAATTCCTTAACATGATTATAATCAGCTGCGCTTCTAGGACAAAACGAACATTTACGATTACAAATACCTGACTCGCTAATTTCAACCTCTGAAGGTAGTGGCATACCACTGTAAATTTGAAAGTTTTTATTACTATTTTTTCTTTTCCTCCTAATACTCGGATCAAAAAATTTAATTTTTTCTCTCATTTTTCTTTAAAGATTTTTCAACTTTTTTAATATCTGAGATAACATCTACTGCAATACTTCCTTTGCTAAGTTTTATCATTTTGATAGGTACATTTAATTCTAGAAATCTTATCATTTCTATATCCTCGCTTTTTTCCACTTTAGATTTTTTTCCGAAAGAATAAAACATTTTTAGTTCTCTTTTATTAAAAGCATAAATACATACTTGTTTATTGAACGATTGAAATGACCTGTTTGGTATTTTGCTTGCTGGAATTGGAAGCCTAGAAATATACATCAATTCACCTTTGTGATTTAAAAGCACTTTTGGAATATTTTTGTTATTAGGGTTTTCCTTTGAAGAAATGGGTGCATATCCGCAGATAACATGATTTTTAAATTTTTTTTTTGCTTTTATAATTTTTTTTATATCAGATGATTTTACTAGAGGCTCATCACCTTGAACGTTTATAAATATTTTTGCAGGTATTTGTTTTGATGCTAAATAAACCCTATCGGTTCCAGTTTTGCAGGTCTTTGGAGTCATCAAGGCATTATATTTATTATTCTTTACGAAATTAAAAATTTTTTTATTATCTGTTGCAACAAAAATTTTTTTTCTACTGATTGCATTCAAGCACTTTTCTATAACTCTAATTAACATCTCTTTACCTAAAATCTTTTTTAATGGCTTTCCAGGAAAACGTTTTGATGAATATCTTGCAGGTATAATTATTGCGGTTTTCATTTATTTATAAATTAATTTTCTTTAAATTATATCTAGTCGGTGTAAGAGTATTTATTTCAATTTTATTGAGTTTTTTAAAAGACTTGAGAATTGATTTTGTATTATCTTTGTAGCTTCCTAAATCAATAGAGCCATCAAAACCTGCTAAATTAACCGATCTTACTTTTCCCGCTACAGCGACTGAAAGACCATAAGCAATTGCTAGTGGCTCTTTAAGAATACAAAAATTATTTAAAACTTTTTCATTTTTATGTTTGCTTATTCCAAGACCGTAATCAAAAATAATCTTATTATTATTATTTATTAATTTCTGAAATTCTTTAGGAAGCATATTAAAAGGTGTAATTATATTTGTTTTACTACTAAAATGAAAATTTGAATCAGAAAGAATTCTAAGAGGATGACAAACAAGTCTAAAATTAATTAGTTTTTCGTTTATAATTTTATTTGCATTAAATGCTATAGTGACATAATTGTTCTTATTAACAAAATTTTCAATCTTATTTTTATATTTTTTTAAAGTACTTCCTGGGCCTAAGAAAATTAAATCTTTATTTATTAGATCATTTTTAGGCAACCAAGTTCCTTTAGGTTTGTCACTAAATAACTTATAAGAAAAATATAATTTAAAGGGACTAAATTTTTTTGCATCTGATTTCGATAAGTTATTTATAATTAAATCATAATCTTTTTTTTTGTATCTTTTATCAGCCAATATTTCTTGAATAAATGTTGGGTGGATTTTTAAATTAGCGGCTTTTTTATAATATTTATTTGTGCCCCATTTATATTTTTTCTTTAGAGGCTTAAAATATGATTTAATTAGATTTTTTAATTTAAAATTGTTTGAGGGATTTAAACGTCTAAGTTTTTTTAAGATCTCCTCAGTTTTAACATTTCCAGGTCCTCTTCCCATGCCTGTAAGTGTGCTATCTATAAAATTCACCCCATTTTTTTTGGCCAATATTGAATTCTTTAGAGCTTTATTTAAGTTATCATGTGCATGAATACCAAAATCGCCATTCCAAAACTTTTTAAATTCCTTAATTATTCTTAAAAGATCTTTGGAATTTAGACAACCAAGACTATCGGCTATATATAACACGTCTACTTTGTTTGATTTTGAAATCTGGCAGATGGATCTTATCTCATCATTTTTGATTTCAGATATTTGCATTATATTTAAGCAAACAAAGTATCCTAATTTTTTAAGACGTTTTATCACTGGAATAATTTTTCTTACCTCATAAATATGAGCAGCTATTCTAATAAATTTAAGTTTTGATTTTTTTGAAAATGTAAAGTTTTTATTACATAAATTTATGATAGATCTTTCATCTTTTAAAAATTCTGCTGCATTAACCATTACACCGATTTTCATATTTTTTGGTAATTTAAAAGAATTTAGAATTTTATCAGTGACCTTAAACGTAATACCATTATTTTTTGACTCAAAAAGACTTCTGAATCCAATTTCAATATAATCAATTTTTTGGAAGCTCATCGCGTTTAAATATTTTTGAATTAACTTTTTATCGAAATTCCAATTATTATAATAACCACCGTCTCTCAAAGTACAGTCTAGTAGTCTGGTATTTTTATTGAAGTTCATCATATTTTATAAATAATTTTTATTCTTTTCATAATTAACTAATTACAAGTTTATTTCAATATTATCTAGGTGAGTTTATTATGAATTTTAATTAAAGTTTTTATCTATTTATTTTTTTGATTTCTTTAATTATTCTTTTTTTTAAACATTCAACTGGTTTTTTGTGAATTCTTGCATATTTATTAATTGTTTCAAGTCGAGCGTTTTGAATTTTTTTTGAGTTCCACCAATCATTTAAATTCTCATAATTATCATTAACAAAATTTGATAAAGATAATGTATCTGTAAACACAATATTATTTTTTTTTAGTAGTTTAAAAGTTTTTACAAAACTTGTTCTTACCTCATTAGTATTCACATCTGCAAATATAATTGTTGGGATGTTTAATGCTAAAGTTTCTATCCAGGCGGTGCTATTGTTTATATTATCATGTATTGTTAATGTGTTTTTATTCACACTTTTGTAATAGGGCTTCATTAATCCATCATAGGTAATATTTTTATCAAATAGTTTTTTGGGAAACTCCAATCCTCCTCTATCAAAACCATATTTAGAATATCTTAATATTAACTTATTTTTTAAATTTTTCTTTAGTCTATCGACAATATTAGCAATATATCTGAATTGTAAAATTGTTTGATAGTTTGTGGAAGGATAAAATCCAATTTTTTGGAAAAATTTCGTGTAAGCAGAAATGAAAAATATTATTTTTTTTTTTAGTATATTTTCCGAAATCTTTTTTTTTAGTTGACTTATTTTTAAACTATAAAATGGTTGAATACTTTCTTTTTTTTCTTTCCACCCCCATGTTAAAAATTTGTTTCCTAGGTAGCTTTCAACTATTTCTCCTACATGCATTTTTGCAACCCCATATCCACCTCCATGTTGCAAAATTATTAATTGATTTTTTTTACCAATATACTTAGAAAATATAATTCGTTTTATCGAGGAGCTTATGCTTTGAGTAACAATCATTAAAAATTTATTTTTATCTGGCCAAAAGTTTTTTTGAGGATAGTTGAAGTAATAATTAAATGACTCTAAAAATTCATTTGGCAAAATTTCTGGAAATATTCCTTCAAAAAAAGTTTGAAAATTTTTTTTTTTTTTCAAAAATTTTATTTTAAGATCATGTCTTAATTTTTTATCAACATTATCAATTTTATGATCATGTAAATTAAAATAAGTTGGTGCTTGTTTTAGTCTTATATTTAAAAATAATTCATTTACAAAATTTAAGCCTGTATCTACGAGTATGATTCTTGTAGGGAAAAATAAGTTTAAAATTGAAAATAATTTAATAATTATTCTTTTAAATACAGATGTTTTGTAAAGAGGTAAAAGTGAATAATTAATTTTACCAGAAATAAGGTATTTTATACTCTTAAAATCCAAAATTCTTTTGAGCATCCAGTAATTCACTACTTTTGAAGAAGGTTTAAATTCTTCTGGTCTTTTAAGAACATCATTTATATCCGTATCAAGTAACTTGAATTTTTTTCTCTTTGATTTTTCAACAATGTTCCATAATGTGTAACTGTGGCAGACTGTATGAAAAAGCCAATGCAAAAGAATAAATTCCCATTGTTTATAACTTAAAGAGGACTTTGTAAGTTTATTCAATTTTTTATAAAATTTTTTTATAATTTTCTTGGATAGGGAAAATGAGAATTTTATGGTTTTAATTTTATTTTTTTTTAATAAAATTTTGTCATAATCATATGAAAAATTTTTTAATTTCTTTGGAGAAACATCATAATTTATATTCCAGTCAAAAAAGTCAGTAAAATCTTTTTTATTCATTTTAGTGTTTAGCTTTTAAATTTTTTGTTTAAATCAAGCTTAGGATATTTGACTTTTAAAAATTTGGAAATTGCGTATGAAAAGATTGGTATATTTTCTTTATAACAAAGTGAGATACTGCCACTTGGTCTTGGGTTAGCCTCAATTAGAACTGGTTTCCCTGCTTTATCCGAAAAAAAATCCAAATCTGACAAATGTTTAAGATTTAATATTTTTACAATTTTTTTTATATTAAAATTCTTTTTTGTATTTACAAATTTATTTCCTAAATATGGAATTCCATATTGATTAATTCTTTTTCTAAAAACACTATAAATCTTATTTTTGATAACTAAGCAATCAACGTCATAAGCAGGTGGATATAATTTTTCCATAATAATAACTGGTCCGAATTTAAAGATCGCTTTATCAAATCTAAAATTAGTGAAATTAAAAAACTTTATGCGTTTCGCATTTTTTCTTACTCTTTTACTGTCGAATACACTGCAAATTATAATTCCTCTTCCTCCTCTTGATTCTAGAGGTTTTATTACAAATTCTCTTTTTTGCTTAATAAACATTCTTACATGTTTTTTTAATACATTAAGATTTTTTGATAAAAAAAATAATGGCATTTTCAAATTATTTTTTTCAAGAATTTTGTACGTTCTAAATTTATTAGAAATCAAATTTATTGTTTTGTAATCATTTACCATTATTTTAATTTTTTTTTTTTTAAAATGTTCTTTAAATTTAGAGAAGATTTTTGCCTCTTCATCAGAAAATGGTATTACTAAAGAAATTTTATTTTCATTTATAATTTTAAATATTTTTTTAATGAAAATATTTTGGTTTACTGATGATATTTTATACGCTTTATCAATATATTTATTTTTTTTTATTTTACGTTTATCTACTCCAAAAATTTTAAGATTTTTAAAGTTAACGTCTTTTTTTAAATACTTTATAAGAATTGGCATCATGGTGCCGCCGACAGATGTTAGCAAAATATTGGCCATATTGAATGTATTACTGTTTTTTAATCAAAAAAAGTTTTTTTAATTGATTTATCTTTTGATATTTTTTTTAAAGATTTTTTATTTAATAATTTTTGTAAATATTTTGGCTCAATGCCATAGTCATTTTTTTTATTTACTCTCTTTAACGCCAAATTTTCTTTACTAAACTTTTCACCTTTTTTAATATCTCTGGCAGCTACAATACATCTGTGAAATAATTTTCGATTATAAATCTCTTTGTTGCTAGGAAAAATATCGCTTTTTCCAGATATAGACTCTACTCTTCTTATTTGCTCCACCATGTTTTTGAATATTTTAGGCTCCAAAGAAATATGATGATCTTTTCCGGCTTTTTTTGAGTCTAGGGTAAAATGTTTTTCGATAATTTTAGCGCCATTATTTACAGCAATTAAACATGACAGGAAATCTTTTTTATGATCAGAGTAACCAATAATATTTTTTTTAAATTTTTTTATATAAGTTTTTATTGAGTCTAAGTTTAATTCATTATCATTAGGTGGGTATAGGGATGTGCATTTTAAAATTGCTACATTTTTATTTGATCTGCTAGCTTTCAGTGCTTGAAAAATTTCATTTTCGTATGCCATTCCAGTAGAGATAATAAGAGCCTTAGCTTTTCTTGAAGCATAAGTTATCAATGGATAATTTGTCATCGAGCCTGATGAAATCTTCATTCCATCTACTTTACATTTAAAAAGCATATCTACCTCGGGAAATGATCCTGGAGTAGATATAAATATTAATTTTCTTTTTTTTGAATAGTTCACAAGTTTAAAAAGTTCTTCAACAGAAAAATCAGTTTTTTTAAATTCTTTGAAAGATTGTGAATTTTTTACATAATTATTACTTGCTAATGCTGTTTGTAATTTTACCGCATCAGCCCCAGATTTTTTTGATTCATCAATCATCTTAATACATTTATGAAAATTTCCCTCATGATTAATTCCTATTTCGCTTATTATAAAAGTTTTACTTTTTTCCGAAACTATTTTATTTTTTATCTTAAATTTTGAATTTTTCATTTTTTAAATTATTTTTAAATAGAGTATAAATAGTTTAAGACACCATTTCTTTGTGATATTTTTTTAAATCCTACTTTTTCTAAAGTGTTAATAGAGGCTAAATTATTTGATTTTATAAAAGCTCTCAATTTTTTTAATTTAAATTTTTTGATTGTTAATTTTATCATTTCATATCCAAAACCCATTTTTCTAAACTCATTAGATATAGAATAATCTAAATTATAAATTTTTAATTTTTTTTCCAATCTTACTTGACCAATTTTTAAATTTTTTGAATAGAAAATCTCTGATTTTATTTTTTTATCTTCTTTAATCTTTTTATACCACCTCATGTGATTATTGAATTTTATAATCTTGGTATTTATTGAAGAAGATCTCACTAATGGATCGTTTACTAAGTTATAAAGAAAATATTTATCAGAAGTTTTAGATCTAATTAATTTAAATTTATAAAACTTTTTGCAAAAAAAATCAACGAGACGTTTAGCGCCTGCACCATCATAAATCGTAGCTCTTTCATTGATAGTTTTTTTTTTTTCTCTGAGATTACTAAAGTCATTTTTAAAATGTTTTTTTTTAGGACTGCTTATAATTTTAAAAATTTTAAAATCCCTCAATCCTTTAGATATTTTGTGATGTATTGAACTTTGAGGTATTAAAACTATATTGCTAGCGGAATGAGCAAATTCATACATGCTAAGTCCCATATTAGAAATGATATACTTATGCTTTCTTGCAAGACTATATAAGTTTTTTTGTTTTTTTATAATTTTATGAAAATTTTTTTTGTATCCAATTATTTTATTTATCCTGTTAGATTTACCTTTATTTGTTAACAAAGAAAACTGTAATTTATTATAAATTTTATCTGAAAAAATTTTTGCAAGTTTAATAGAAATATTTTTATTATCTGCTCCACCCATATAGATTAATATTTTATTATTATAATTATTTTTAGTTTTATTATAATTTTCCTTTTTTTTAATGATTGTATATTGAGGATCTGTTAATCTTAAGCAATTTTTATTTTGTATGAGTTTTGAAATATTTCTTGTTTTACTTAAATGATAAGAAATCAAATAATTACAATAGGTTTTTCTTTGCAAGTAGTCTTCTATCAAAGCAATTTTGCAATGTTTTGATACTATTTTCTCCCATTTTTCATCAATTAAATAATTGTCAATTATGAATAAATCTAATTTCTTCTTTTGAATTTGTTTTACAATTTTAATCGCATCTTTAATCAAAAAATTTTTTTTAAAATCGTTTTGATTAATCTCATTTTTATTCATTTTAAAAGAGTCAAAACCATTCTGTTTTATTAGTTTATCTCTATTTCCTTTAAGATTTGATGTAAAAAAGAAAACCTTGTTACCTGCTTTTTTAAACTCGTTTGCAAGTGTTATAGATCTATTTAGATGACCTATTCCAATCAAGTCCGAACTATCAACCCTAATACCAACCCTCATTATTATTCTAGATCTCTTAGAAGCTCAAAAGCCTCACAAAATTTCTTTCCAGATTGGCTGCCTCTATATTTTGCTAGATTTTCTATACCTTGGATTGATCTTGAATGAGGGGGTTTTCGAATTTCATTTTTGTAAATTTTTAAGTATTTTAACTTAAGTCTAATCTCTTTTGAGATATCGATAAATAAATTAGGCTTAAAAAATTTTTTATTACTTGAAAAATATAATTCCGTATTCGAAGCAACTTCAAAACTGACGATTTTTTTTACAAAAGTTTTTGAGAGAGGACGTGTAGCAGTTAGTACCGCTTTGCATATTAAACTATGATCAATATTTAAATCAGACTGTGAATGAGTAAAAATCATAGATGGCTTAAATAATTTAATTTCTTTCTCAATTATTTTAATCAAATTTATTAAAGGTACACTATCTAAATTGTTATCTGGTTGTCTAAAAAATTTTGGTTTATTAAATTTTAAAAATTTAGAGACATTAATTGCTTGCTTTTCTCTCTTTAAAATTAAATTAAAAAGTTTTTTTTTTGATTTTATATTTCGCGAACTTTCCCCATCTGCAATAAATACACATTGAACTTTATAACCTTGTTTTTTCATTTTTATTAATGTCCCCCCACATCCGAGAAGTTCGTCATCAGGATGTGCAGCTATTACTAATATATTTTTTTTTGATTTTTTCATTTTTTTTTAAAAAATCTTTTGATTAAATTTATGACTCTTTTTTGTTCTTTTACCTTTAAGTTAGGATAAATTGGAATAGAAATAGCATTTTCTGAATATCTTTCTGAATTGGGAAAATCTCCTTTTTTAAAACCTAACTTCCTGTAAAAAGGTTGTAAATGCACTGGCAAGTAGTGTAAATTTACGAAAATTTTATTTTTTCTTAAGTAATTAAATAACTTTTTGTGAATTTTTCTATTATTTTTTTTTAGTTTAATTATAAATAAATGGAAAGAGCTATAAAATGGCTTTTCAATTTTCTGAAATTCTATTGGGAGTGATTTTAGATCATTTTTATATTTTTTAGCAATTTTATTTCTTTTTTTTACCATTAGGTTTATTCTTTTCAATTGATTTATACCTAGGGACGCCTGAATATCACTCATTCTGAAATTATAACCTAAGGTTTGCTGCTCATAATACCAAGGCCCCAAATTTTGACTCTGAAATTTTTTGATATCTTTTGTAATTCCATTATTTTTAAAAAGTAACATTTTTTCGTAAAGTTTTTTTGAATTTGTAGTAATCGATCCTCCTTCCCCAGTAGTTATAATTTTTACTGGATGAAAACTAAAAACACAAAGGTCAGACCACTTACAGCAGCCAACTTTCTTACCATAGTATTTAGCCCCTATTGAATGAGATGCATCTTCAATAATATAAAATTTATATTTTTTTGATAATTTTTTAAGCTCAATAGGGTCTACTGGTAAACCAGCAAGGTGTACAATTATTACAGCTTTTGGTAATTTTTTTTTAATCCTAGCTGTTTCTAATTTAATTTTAAGATTTTCTAAAGAAAGATTCCAACTGTTATTATCTATATCTACAAAATCAATTTTATACCCACTGACTAATACACAGTTAGCCGATGCGACAAAAGTATTTGGAACTGACCAAATTACATCAGTTTTTTTTAATCCTAAAGACATACATGATACCAAAAGAGCTGAGGATGCACTATTAACAACTATCGAGTATTTTGCTCCAGTAAATTTCTTTAATTTTTGCTCAAACTCATGAGTTTTTGGTCCTTGAGTTAAGAAGTTTGATTTCAAAGTTCTATTAACTGCTTTTATATCAGAATTATTTATAGATTGTTTGCTATAATTAATCATACAATTTTTGATTAAACATTTTTTTTAATAATTTCCAATCGTCTGGTGTATTAACGTCTAAAGCAGCATGTTTTTTTAGTAACATAGTTTTAGTTTTTCCACTAAATAAAATCGATCTAAATTTTAAAAAACTTTTTGCAGTTCCAAAATAAAATTGGCCAGTGTCTTTAAAAAAAATATTTGTGTTGGCTTTTTTAATTATTTCATTTTTTTTATTCAAACTAAAAATTTTTTTATCATCTTTTTTAGCTTTTTGAATAGGCACTAAAAAACTATCTTTGTTCAAAAGAAACTTTTTCATCCCTTGATTTAAAATTTTTTTAGTAAGGAGTGGAGTTGCTGGGTAGACGCAGCAAATATTATCATTTGATGGAATATTCATTTTTCTAATAAAATGTTTGACAACTTTCAGTGTAGAAGTTTTATTATCTGCTAATTTTTTTGGTCTTAAAAAAGGTACAAGCACATTAAATTTTTTAGAGATTTTTGAGATGTTTTTGCTTTCAGTAGAAACATATATTTTTGCAAAAATTTTACTTTTTTTTAAAATTTGTATTGGATAAAAAATAATGGGTTTACCAAAAAAATTCTTAATATTTTTATTTTTGATACGAACGCTTCCTGCTCTTGCAATAATCAGTGCTATATTCATTTAATTTTTTTATCAAGAATATTTAAATGATTTAACAATTTTCACTATATCTTTTACTGACAGAAAAGACTTGTTACTATCTGAACTGTATATAAAGTTATCTTTTACTTTTTTTCCTTTTTCGCCCTTAGAATTTTTATAATATTTTTTTGTATGATTTTTCTTAAATTCAATTAAGGGCTTTATTACAAAATAATTTTTAAATTCAATTGTGTCTCTGAAAGTTTCAGATGGACATAAGACCTCATGTAACTTTTCTCCAGGTCTTACTCCGGTAATCTTGAATTTTATGTCAGGGTCTAAGGCCTTGGCTAAATCTACAATTCTTATTGATGGTGATTTTGGAATAAATAGTTCACCACCAATCATTTCTTTAAGAGAGCTTATAACAAAACTTACCCCTTCATCTAAACTAATCCAAAATCTTGTCATTTTTTGATCAGTAATAGGTAAATAATTATTTTTTTTTTCTAATAAAGATTTAAAAAATGGTAATACAGAGCCTCTGGATCCAATTACATTTCCATATCTTACTACAGAGAATTTTGTAAATGATTTTTGGTTGGAATAAAAATTAGCACTAACCATAAGTTTATCTGAACAAAGTTTTGTTGCCCCATATAAATTTATTGGATTTGCAGCTTTATCAGTAGATAAAGCTAAAACTTTTTCTACATTATTTTTTAGACTTGCTCTTATAACATTTTCAGCTCCCAAAATATTTGTTTTTATACACTCTATAGGATTGTATTCTGCAGCTGGAACTTGCTTTAAGGCAGCAGCATGTATTACATAATCAACATTTTGCAGTGCAAGCTCTAATCGACTAAAGTCTCTAACGTCACCTAAAAAAAACCTAATTTTTTTTGACTGAAATTTATTTTGCATCTCAAATTGTTTGAGTTCATCTCGAGAAAATATAATTATTTTTTTTACGTCTTGTTTTAACATCTCAGAAGTGCACTTTTGTCCAAATGAACCTGTGCCTCCTGTTATCATGACAGTCTTATTTTTTAATAAACTCATTTTAATCTTTATTTATAGAAATAGTTTCTAATTTTCCATCAAAAACCTTTAAAATCTTATCGCAAAATTTTAAAGTATTCATCCTATGCGATACAAATATAACAGTTTTAGTATACAAACTATTAATCATTGTAATTATTTGATCTTCAGTTCTAGGATCTAAAGAGCTAGTTGCTTCATCTAAGATTAGTATATCAGGGTCATTAAGTAGAGCACGACATATTGCTACTCTTTGCATTTCTCCTCCAGAAATATTTTTTCCTTTTTCAGATATAAAAGCTGATAAAGTATCGCTATCAGCTTTTAACAAGTTTTTTAAATTAGTTTTTTTTACTAATTCCTTTGCTTTTTTTTTAAGGGAATCATTTTGGTCTCTACCAAAAAGTATATTGTTTTCTAAAGTATCTTCAAAAATAGTTATTTTTTGAGGAACATAACCTATTTTATTTTGCCAACCTTTTATATCGGAAAAAATTGATTTTTCATCGCATTTAATAGTTCCCTCTTGAGGTTTTATCAAACCTATTATCAAATCTAACAGTGTGCTTTTTCCTGATCCACTTTCCCCAATAATACCAATTTTCTCACCCTTATTTATCTTTAAAAAAATATTTGATAGGTGAAAATCTTTTTCATGATCTTTATAACTAAATTTCTTAATATCAATTGTTAGATGATCTTTAAGAAAAGTTTTATTTGCCGATTGTTTTTCAAAAATAATTCCTCTTTTTAACTCATTTGAAATATTTTCTATTT
>MDSW01213956.1_pt1 | contig 14837 bp, 12 predicted proteins | sample 811171 | NCBI WGS metagenome assembly MDSW01 (sample SAMN05326641, study PRJNA326480) | marine metagenome | isolation source: seawater | place: Atlantic Ocean: North West | collected 2012 | reverse complement strand
TCCGCTGGCTCTGCCTACGTTGGTTCAAATCCAACCCGGCCCATCCCCACATGCCCTTGTAGCTCAGCGGTAGAGCACTCCCTTGGTAAGGGAGAGGTCACGAGTTCAAGTCTCGTCAAGGGCTTCATCACTCAGCAGCAGCACCGCAGACTGAGTTTCAACGGCCCCGCCCGACCGTTGACGCGATCCTGATGTCCAGAGGATGCGAGGGGTGGCCTCAACGAACGGAAGCGAGAGTTCACGCTTGCGACTGCGGTTGATCCACAGCTGCAACGGGCCGGAGCGACCAACCAGTCCATCCTCGCCACGCCCACTCCATTGAAGAGAGCCATTGCTCAGGGATGCATGGTCCCGGCGCAAGGCGGCCAGCTCTCTGAGGAACGGACGAAGATCTGCCGGCCAGGGTTGATCCCACGGATAGGCCTCGCGACAGCCAGGTTCCGGCCCACTGGACTGCTCCGTGGTCGGTCCACCGGCCAAACCTGTTTCCGTGCCGTAGTACACGCAGGGCGCTCCGGGCTGCAGGAACAGCAGCACAAGCGCCAGCTTGAGAGCGTCCACATCACCATTGAGGCTGTGCAGCGCACGGGGAACGTCGTGGCTGTCCAGCACATTCATTTGGGCGCGATTCACCTGGGGGCGATACCAGCCCGATGTCGTCGTCCAGATTGAAAGCAGCTCGTCCGTCCCAAGGGGATTGAGGGGGTATTCGGGATTGCGATACCCCTGACGCAGCTTGTCGCCTGCAGCCCAGCAGAGGCTGCTCCAACCGAGGCGGTAGTTCATCACACCGTCGAAATGCTCGCCGCCGAGCCAGGCCCGGGCATCCCCCCAAATCTCGCCAACGATCCATGCGTCTGGATTGACCTCACGGACCACCCTCCGGAAGGCGACCCAAAAGTCTGCGGGCACCTCAGCCGGCACATCAAGACGCCAACCGTCGATGCCCCGTTCCAACCAATGGCGACCCACCGACAACAGGTGCTCCCGCACGGCAGGGTTGGCATGGTTGAACTTCGGCAGATCCGGCAGCGACCACCAACAGTCGTAACCGCAGTCCTCCCCGTCCGCCGGATACGGCTTGACGGGCCATCGATCCACTTGGAACCAATCCCGGTAGGGCGAGCGTTCACCGTTCTCAACCAGGTGATGAAACGCCCAGAAGCCGCGGCCACAGTGGTTGAACACACCGTCGAGCACCAGACGCATGCCACGGCTGTGCACGGCAGCGATCAAGGCATCGAGTGCTGCGTTCCCGCCCAGCAACGGATCAACCTCGAAGTAGTTGTAGGCGTGATAACGGTGGTTGGCGGCGGAGCTGAAAATCGGCGTGAGGTAGAGGCACGTGATCCCCATGTGTTGCAGCTGATCCAGCGCCTCGATCACGCCGTAGAGATCACCACCCTGAAACCCCTCCTCGCGGGGATCGCTGCCCCAGGGCTGAAGCGGTAGATCCCGCTGCGCCGCAACGGTTCCGCTGCGGCGGAATCGGTCGGGAAAGATCTGATAGATCACCGCTTCCGCCACCCAGGACGGCGGATCGCTGAAGGGTGTTGCTGCTGCCAACCGTTTGCAGTGCGCAGACCTCTCGCTAGCAGGGAAGAAAACAACCGGCCATGGCGGACCAGCCTCTTCTCCTCGCATTGGACCAGGGCACCAGCAGCTCACGGGCCGCGCTGTTCAATCCGCGTGGAGATCTCGTTGCATCTGCCAGCGTTCCGCTGCCCATCCACTACCCCGCTGACGGCTGGGTGGAACAGGACCCGCTCGACATCTGGGGCAGCCAGCGCCAGGCCCTGATCAACCTGCATGCCGGCCTCAGCGAAGACCAACGCAAGGCTGTGGTGAGCTGCGGCATCACCAACCAGCGGGAAACCACCGTCCTTTGGCGGCGCAGTAGCGGCATGCCCTGCGGTCCAGCCTTGGTTTGGCAGGACAGCCGCACGGCCGAGATCTGCCGTGAGTGGAAGCAGGCCGGCCTCGAGCAGGACTGGCGCTTCCGCACCGGGTTGCTGCTGGATCCCTACTTCAGCGCCAGCAAGATCAACTGGATGCTGCGCCATTACGAGGACGCCGCAGCGGCGGCAGCGGCAGAGGATCTCTGCTTCGGCACGGTGGAGTCATGGCTGCTCTGGAACCTCACCGGTGGCCAACGCCATGGCTCCGACGTCAGCAATGCCAGCCGAACGCTGCTGATGGACCTGGAGCAACGCCGCTGGGTGGATGCGTTCTGCGAACGAACCGGGCTACCGAACTCAGCCCTGCCCGAACTGCTGCCCTGTCGCGGCTCATTCGGCCATCTCCAGCCGGACCTGCCCTTCCCCGGGCTGCCCATCCATGCCCTGCTCGGTGATCAACAGGCTGCAACCCTTGGCCAGCTGTGTTTGAAACCAGGAGAAGCCAAATGCACCTATGGAACGGGTGCCTTTTTGGTGATCAACACCGGCCAACAGATCCGTCGCTCCGATGCCGGGCTGCTGAGCACCCTCGGCTGGACCGATGACCAAGGCAGACCCACCTACTGCCTGGAGGGCAGCCTGTTCAACGCCGGCACCGTCGTTCAGTGGTTGCGGGACGGTCTGCGCATCATCGAAACCGCCCCGGAGGTGAATGAACTGGCCCTGCAGGTGCCGGATTCCGGCGGCGTGATGCTGGTTCCAGCCTTCACCGGATGGGGGACGCCCCACTGGGATCCAGAGGCACGGGGCATGCTGATCGGCCTGACGCGTGACAGCAGCCGCTGCCACATCGCCAGGGCGGCGTTGGAGGGCATTGCCCTGTCCGTGGCGACGCTGGTGGAGCTGGCTGAATCCGCCCTCAGCCATGACCTTGGGGAACTGGCGGTCGATGGGGGCGCTGCGGCCTCAGACCCCCTCTTGCAAGCCCAGGCCGACTGCACCGGGTTGACCGTCAGACGGGCGGCGAATTTGGAAAGCACCGCCCGCGGCGTCGCCTTGTTCGCGGGCTTGCAGGCCGGCGTCGTGACCGACATCGACGATCTCGTTCGCCGGCGAGGCGAAGGAGCCAGCCTGTTTGAGCCGCAGATGGACACATCCCGGCGCACTGCCTGGCGTGCTCGCTGGAATGACGCTGTGACCCGCAGTCTGGGCTGGCATGGCTGAACAACCCTTCGATCTGTTGGTGATCGGCGCCGGGGCCAGTGGCGCCAGCGTGGCCTATGAAGCGTCGCGCAGGGGACTCTCCGTAGCCCTGCTGGATGCCGGCGATATCGCTGGCGGCACCAGCTGCCGAAGCACGAAGCTGTTGCACGGCGGGGTCCGCTATCTGGAGCTGGCGTTCAAGACCTTCGATCTCGCCCAGCTCAACCTGGTGCGGGAAGCGCTGCTGGAACGCGGGCATTGGCTTCAGCAGGCTCCGTTTCTGGCCCATCGCCTTGAACTCGCACTCCCCACAGACCATCGGCTGGCACAGGCCTACTACCGCCTTGGGCTGGGGCTGTACGACGCCCTCTCCGGGCGCCAGGGCATCGGCTCCAGCCGCCTGCTCTCCAAGGCACAGCTCGCGCAGTGCCTGCCGCAGCTGCGGCCCTGTGCAGGCGCCGTCGCCTACAGCGATGGTCAGTTCAACGACGCACGCCTCAACCTGCTGCTGGCGCTGACCGCCGAACGGACAGGTGCGGTGCTGCAGAACCGCTGCCGGGTGGTGGCCTTCGAAACAAACGCCGAAGGACGCCTTTGCGCGGCCATCAGCGAAGACGACGCGGGGCAGCAACGCCGCTGGCCGGCACGGGTGATCGTCAACGCCAGTGGGATCAACGCCGATGCCATTCGTCGGATGGCAGATCCATCGGCCATGCCCCGGATGCTCACCAGCCGCGGCACACACATCGTGCTGAAGCAGCAACTCTGCCCCGGAGGCCTGGGCTTGCTGGTGCCATCCACCGATGACGGCCGTGTGCTGTTCATGCTGCCCTTTTTCGGCAGAACCCTTGTGGGAACAACGGACATGTCCTGCCCGCAGGGGGAGGCCACAACGCCATCCGAAGGCGAAGAAACGTACCTCCTGGATTACGTGAAGCGATGGTTCCCCACCGCCTCGCCCGTCAGCGTGACCAGTCGATGGGCGGGCGGACGCCCCTTGCTGAGGCCAGCCGGTGAGGGGCTCGACAGCAGCCGTGTGGTGCGAGAGCACGACGTGGAAACCCTGGGCTGTGGCCTGGTGAGCGTGATGGGAGGCAAGTGGACCACCTGCAGGCCGATGGCACTCGACACCCTCGCGGCCGTTGAGGCTCAACTCGATCAGACGCTTCCAGCGGCCAAGCATCAACCGCTGCTGGGGGCGGCCAGCGATCACGCCAGCACCCTCTCTGGCCTGGAGAGCCAACGCCAACACCTCAAACGGCTGCTGCCAGAGAGCCCGTTGCAGGAGCAGCAGATCCAACATCTGGAAGGGAACTACGGCCTGTTGGCGCTTCCGCTGATCGAATCCGCTAAGGCCTCGGAGCGCGAACCCCTGAGCGACGTGATCCCGCTCTGCCTGGCCGACGTGCGTCACGCCGTGAAGCACGAACATGCCCGCAGCTGGGACGACGTGCTGGCCCGTCGCTGCCGCTTGGCCATGGTCGATGCCGAGGAGGCGGTTCGCCTACAGCCCCTCGTCAATCAAGTTCTGGATGAGACAGGCGCCGCCTGCGATAACTCCTGAGGCACCTCGGCGGAGGACTCCGTGCCTTCGACCTCGACTTCGCCGATCAACCACCAATTGAAGCCATAGGGCTGCAGGTAGACATACCAATCGTCATTCGCCAGCGGGAACTCACAACCCCACATCACCTCGCGGGTGCGCTGACCCTGCCAATCCGACAGATCAAGGCTGACCGCAGCGCCTGCCGCCGTGAAATTGCCGGCCACAAGCACCGTCATCGCCTCCGTGGAACGGACGTAAACGATCACGCCTGGATGGGTGCAGGAGAGCAACCGGAACGTGCCGGACTGCAGAGCCGGCAGCAACCTCCGACAAATCAGCATGCGCCGGTGCCAGTTGAGCAATGACCCCGGCAATTGCTTCTGCACTTCCACGTTCAGCACGCGGTAGTCGTATCCAGGCGCTGTGATCGGCGGCAGGACGAGGAGCGGGTCGGGAGCCGTGGAAAAGCCACCATTGCGAGCGGGCGTCCAGGCCATGGGGGTGCGGTTGGGGTCGCGATCGCGAAGCCCTGGCCAGTCCCCCATGCCGAGTTCATCGCCGTAATACAGACAGGGCATGCCCGGCAAGCTGTAGAGCAGGCCATGCAGCAAGCGATTGGCGCGAGGGTCGCCGTTCAGCAGAGGTGCGAGCCGACGGTTGATGCCCCAGTTCAGCCAGTGCCCCTGTCCCTGCGGCAAGCCCACCCGGATGGTCTGAATCACATCCTGGGGAATCAGGTGACCGTCACCCAGCCAGAGCTCATCGTGGTTCCGCAGCGGCAACGCCCAGCGGCAACCGTCGGCAGCGTCCTCGGCGTCCTGCAGACATTGCCCCAAGGCCCGTGCACTGCCACTGGCCACCGCCGCAAACAGGTGGGCCGTGAGCACGAAATTGAAGGCTCCATGCAACTCATCGTCGGCCAGGTACGGCGCGGCCTCCTGCACCGGCTGGATCGCCTCTCCAAGGAGCAACACTTCTCGACCGTGGGCCTCAACCCGCGCACGGAGCCGTTTCAGAAAGGCATGGGTCTCCGGCAAGCCCTCGCAACGGGTGCCTTCCTGTTCACAGAGGAACGGAACAGCATCCAGTCGGAAGCCATCCACCCCCCGGTCCAGCCAGAAGTCGACCACCTCCAGCATCGTTTCCTGCACCCACGGATTGGCGTAATTGAGATCGGGCTGGTGGCGCAGAAAGCGATGCAGGTAGTACTGCTCGGCAACGGGATCCCACTCCCAGTTCGACGACTCGAAATGGCGAAACAGGACGGGAGCATCGGCATAGCGCTGAGGGTCGTCGCTCCAGACGTAGACATTGCGTTCTGGACTGTCCTTTGGCGCCCAGCGCGCACGCTGGAACCAGGGATGGAGATCACTGGTGTGATTCAGCACCAGGTCGAGAATGACGCGCATCCCCTGGCCATGGGCCGCGGTGAGAAAACGATGGAAGGACGACAGATCGCCGAGATCCGGGTGGATGCCCCTGAAATCGGTGATGTCGTAACCGCCATCCCGCAAGGGCGACGGGTAGACCGGGGTCAGCCAAAGCGTCTTGACCCCCAACCAACGCAAATAGGGCAGACGACCACTCAGGCCCTTGAAATCTCCAATACCGTCTCCATTGCCGTCGGCGTAGCTCCGCACGATCAGCTGATAGATCACGGTTCCTGACCACCAGGGCGGGACAGTGGCCATCACCCGGAGACTGCTGCACCACTGCTAGACCCGTCAGGCCTTTTCGTCAGCCCTGTGTCCCTGCCCACCTCCCATCTCGAGCAGATGCGCGATCTGGTCGGTCGAGGTCAAACCCGGGCACACGCCTGGCGTCTTGAGCAGCTCAACCGACTGCGGCAACTGGTTGAAAGCCATGAGCAGGAGGTGCTCGACGCCCTGGCCTCGGATCTAGGAAAGCCGTCCACCGAAGCCTTCTTCGAAGTGGTGGCTCTGCTGCAGGAGCTGAAGCTGACCATCAAGAACCTGCGCCGCTGGATGCGTCCCCAAGCCATTCCGGTGCCCCTGGCGCAACGACCTGGCAAAGCATCCGTTGTGCCAGAGCCTCTGGGCTGCGTGCTGATCATCGGTCCCTGGAACTATCCCTTCTCACTGACGCTGCAACCCCTGATCAGCGCGTTGGCAGCCGGCAACACCGCCGTGCTCAAGCCCTCTGAACATGCCCCTGCGGTGGCGGACCTGATCGCCAAACTGATCCCGCTTCACTTTGAAGCCGATGTGGTGAAGGTGGTGCTGGGAGATGGGCTTGTGGCCTCTGAGCTGGTGTCCATGCCCTTCGATCACATCTTCTTCACCGGTGGTGGTGCCATCGGTCGCAAGGTGCTGGCGGGCGCAGCGGCCAACCTCACCCCGGTGACGTTGGAACTCGGAGGCAAAAGTCCCGCCATCGTGCTCGATGGAGCCGATCTTGAGGTCACAGCCAGGCGACTGATCTGGGGGAAGGGGCTGAATGCCGGCCAAACCTGCATCGCCCCTGATCACCTGCTGGTCGGCGCCCACCAGCGGGACGGGTTGTTGACGGCCCTCAAGGCAGCGCGAACGGAGATGTACGGGGACAACCCGCTGACATCGCAGCAGCTGGGACAAATCGTGAATGACCGTCAGTTCGAACGGTTGGCGGCACTGCTGGAGGGAGCAAAGGCGCAGGGTCGCGTGCTGCTGGGCGGGGAGCTCAGTCGAGAACAGCGACGCATCGCACCCACCGTGATCCGGGTGGATGACCGACAGGATCCATTGATGCAGGACGAGCTGTTCGGCCCGCTGCTGCCGATGCTGGAGCTGGGGCCGCTGGAGGACGCCCTCGCCGCCATCCGCCGCGATCCCAAACCTCTTGCTCTGTATGTGTTTGGTGGCAGCGAAGCTCAACAGCAGGAGGTGTTGGGGTGCACCAGTTCCGGCGGCGTTTGCATCAACGACGTGGTGATGCAGGCCGGCGTGCCCGACATGCCCTTCGGCGGCGTTGGGGGAAGTGGGATGGGCAGTTATCACGGCCGAAGCGGCTTTGACACCTTCAGTCATCAGAAAGCCGTGCTTCGACGTCCTTTCCGATTTGATTTCAAACTGCGATATCCCCCTTACAAACTTGACCTCAATGTTCTGCGGCGATTGGCGGGCTGACTTGATCAGGACGCAGGACTTCCCTGCTACAGCAGTCGGTCTAGACCACTGGCGCATTCTGGAATAGGTCTTACATTCAAGCCAGCAATCGGACAAGAATGCGTTTTCCCAGTCTCGCCGTCCTTGCTCTGACGGCTCTTCTCCCTCTCCAAAGCGTCGCCGGAACCATCACGGTGAAGCCAGGCGAAACCCTGTCTGATATCGCTGCGAGATACAACATTTCCCTCACAAAGCTGATGCAGATGAATGGCATCAGCAATCCAGACCATGTCGAAATCGGCAGCCGATTAACAATCCCAGGCTCCACGGTTCAGGCCGGTTCAGGGCGCCATCAAGTGGCCTCCGGTGAAACCTTGTCCGCCATCGCCGTTCGCTACAACGTCAGTCCACGCGATCTGATGGCCCTGAATGGACTGACGGATGCCAACCATGTTGAGCTCGGCCAGACCCTCAAATTGCCGAAGAACGCGGCCCTCCCCAAGCCACGTCCGAAAGCCGCGCCGATCACCGTGGTCCCCGGGGCCAGTGAGCACACCGTCGCGAAAGGGCAGACGCTCACCCAGATCGCACGCGCCTACAAGATTCCAGTCGCCAGCTTGATCAGTTTCAACGATCTGATCGATCCCAACAAAGTGGAAGTCGGCACACGGTTGTACCTGAAGGCTCCCGCCACTGGAGCCACGACAACTGGAGCTACGACAACTGCAGCCCCAACAACCGCTCCGGCGGCGCAGACCCAGCCCAAAGCAAAACCGCAGGTGGTCGCCAAGGCAGCACCAAAAGTGGAGCCAAAAGCGGCTCCCAAAGCCAAGACAGCAAGCAGCAGTTCCGTCACCGTGGTTGCCAAGAAAGCCGACTGGCGTGCCTATGGGCCGCTTCAGATCGACTGGGCGAACTGGCAATCGATGGATGGAGCCCACGTGGCACCCACCCTCAACGCCCAGGGACAAGCGCTCTACCTGGCCATCAATTGTTCAGCCGGAAAGATGAACGCCACCGGCGCGGATGGATCCTGGAAAACCTGGTCTGCACCGCAGTCGGGCTTTGAGAAGGATCTGATGAAAGATCGCTGTCAGGCCAAGGCCTGAGACTCAGGCGGCGTAATCCAGGGGCCAGGGATCATCGAGATAGCGACGGCCGCTGTCCCTCAGATACAAGCGCTGCACCCCGTCGTTGCTTTCCCGAATCAGCTCGTCCTGAACAAGACGACGTGCCAACCAGGTCCAGCGGTCGCTGCGACCCGGTTCCGTCAGCTGCAAGCGTTCACCGAGACGACGCATGTCCGTTCCGTCTCGATCAGCCAGGTGCGACAAGAGGGTGTGCGCCTGGGTCGACCAATCGCGACGCTTGGGGCTCGTGAGACAGCGATCACAGCGGCCGCAGGGATCCACCAACTCCCCCACCGCCAACAACAGCGCCTGTTCACGGCACATGTCTCCTTCCGCGACCGCCTCCATGCGACGCAGCTGCTGTTGAGACAGATCCAGACGGCGACGTTCATCGCTGGACTCAGATCGGCGGCTGGCGGCCTGCATCGCCCATCCGAGACTGGTGCGATCCCCTGGCGAGAACAAGACCAGGCAGAAGGCGGGACGACCATCCCGGCCGGCGCGTCCTGATTCCTGCAGGTAGCCCTCTGGCGTCGCGGGAAGATCCAAATGCAGAACAAGCCCGACGTCGCCGCGGTCGACGCCCATCCCGAAGGCCACCGTGGCCACCAGAACAGGCCGGTCCTCCTCCAGGAAGTGACTGAGTGCCGCCTGGCGTTCGGCCGGTTCCAAACCAGCGTGATAGGGCGTCGCAGGGACGTTGAGCTCCTGCAGACGGCCTGCCCATTGCTCGACGGAGCGGCGCGTTCGGGCATAGATGAGGGTGGCTCCGCGTGATGCTTCCAGGGCCTCGAGGAGCGCAGGCATCGGATCCCGAGGACGTCGACGCATGGCGTAGGTGAGGTTGGTCCGCCTGGCGGAACTGACCTGCACCAGTGGCGCGCGCAGATCGAGCAGCCGAATGATGTCGGCTCGAACCCGCGGCGCTGCAGTCGCACTGAGCGCAAGCATCGGCACCCCAGGACAAAGGCGTCGGATCTGTCCGAGACGGCGATAGTCCGGCCGGAAATCGTGCCCCCAGGCGCTGATGCAATGGGCTTCATCGACAGCCAGCGCCACCAATCGGCCTGCGCGGGCATGGTCTTCGAGCAGTTGGCGGGTGGCTTCGCCTTGCAACCGCTCCGGCGCCAGGTAAAGCAGGCGGAGCGTTTCATCACGCAGCTGCTGCTGAGCCTTGAACCGACGCTCAGGCTCCAGTCCTGCGTGCAGACAGGCGGCGGCAATGCCACGGCGCTGCAATTGCAGAACCTGGTCCTCCATCAGCGCAACCAGGGGCGAGATCACCACCACCAGCCCCTCTCGGATCAAGGCCGGGAGCTGATAACACAGCGACTTTCCTCCACCGGTGGGCAACACGGCGAGGGCATCCTGGCCATCCAAAACAGCCTCCACCACCGGCCGCTGACCCGAACGAAATTCGGACCATCCGAAATGGCGATGGAGCGACTGTTCCAGAGGATCCAAGATCCGCTACCAGTAGTGGATCCACTCTATCGGGCACCAGATGTGGAGTCAGGGCAGGGGCGGTGGGTCCAGCTGGTCCGGGGCTTCCTCCACGAGTTGCAGGCGCACCCGTTTGCCTCCTGCCAATTCGCCAAGGGAGACCCGCATCGTGGATCCACTGAGCGACTGCAACGCATCCAGAACATCGCGCAGATAGGGCGTGCTGCTGCCGCTCTCCACCCACAACCGTTCCTGCAAGCCACCCAGCCGTCGCCAGGACGTGTGCAGCTTGAGCACGGCGGCCTCCAAAGCCTGGGCCTGACCCACCGCATCCGCCAGGAGCCCGAGCGCGTCCAGCCGCTGCGCTTCCTGCATCGCCTTCTCCAGATCGAGCTCCCCCTGCTGGAAGGCGCGAACGGCCACACCGGCCTCGGTGGCTTTGGTGATCCAGCGAGCGGTACTGGTCACGTCCTTGATGCGATCCAGCTCCGGTTCCTCCTTCAGCACCTTGCGCAGGTCCTCCTGCTGCGGCTCAGGCAGCTTCGCCAGCTCCCGAACAAGCGGTGCCACGGCCCGAGGCGGCAGCAGATTCTCCTGGGTGCGCTGACGGATCTCCTCCGGAAGCAACGGACTGGTGGCCGCTGTGAATTCATCGGTCAGGCGGCGCACCTGCTTGCGTGTGATCTCCTGCCCCTCATTGGCAGCCTCAGAAATCATCACCTGCACCTCGGGAGCAGCCTGGGCCGTCTCCAGAAAGGCGCGCTTGGAGAAGTGATTGACGCTGCTCTCCTGGAGCAGGCCTTCCCCCACAAGTTCATCCGCGGACTCCGCCAGTTGAATCAGCCCGTAGGCACGGGTTTTGCTGATCTCGCGCTCCCGCAACCACTGCAGGAATCCAGCCCCCCGGCCTTCTCCTCCGCGTTTCTCACGATCCCGAACCGCTCGGAGGATCCGCCCCCGCCAGATCTCGGTCTGCAGATCGAAGCGGTCACACACCGCCCAGGCCTGTTCGAGCCTGGCCAGAAATTCCATCGTGCTGATGTCATCCCGCTCCGGATCGGGAAGATCCAGCTGCAGCGTGGGTTGGTCTGGCGCAACGGAACTGGTCAACGGCGCGATGGCGATGCAGGGACGACATTCTGTGACGCTGTCCGTCTGTGGCGGTGGCTGGGCGATACGCTCCCGAATGCAACCTTCCTTGCCCAGCGATGGCGATCTCCCGCGGCGCCAAGGTGCGCATCAAGCGTCCTGAGTCCTACTGGTTCAACGAAGTCGGAACAGTGGCTTCGATCGACACCTCCGGCATCCGCTACCCCGTGGTGGTGCGTTTCGAGAAGGTCAACTACAACGGACTTGATGGCACCGACGGTGGTGTCAACACCAACAATTTCGCCGAAGCCGAGCTTGAGCCGGCCTGAGGCTTTTGCCTGAACTTCCTGAAGTCGAGACGGTTCGCCGGGGCCTGGCGGATCGTCTTCAATCCTTCGTTGTGTCTGAGGTTGAGGTCTGCCGATCCCGAGCGATCGCCAGCCCAGATGATCCTGGCTTCTTCTGTGAAGCCCTCAAGGGAGCCGTGGTTGGGGACTGGACCCGTCGCGGCAAGTACTTGATGGCGGACTTACTCCCCGATCGAGGCATCTGGGGCGTTCATCTCCGCATGACAGGCCAATTTCAATGGCACGAACAAGCCAGCGAACCCTGCCGCCACACCCGGGTGCGCTTCTGGAATCCAGACGGGGCTGAACTCCGCTTCGTGGACGTGCGCAGTTTCGGAGAAATGTGGTGGGTACCACCCGGTGAGCCCGTGGAATCGGTGATCACCGGGCTCAAGCAACTTGGCCCTGAACCCTTCAGTGAGGCGTTCACGGCCCCGTACCTCAAGCGGAGATTGAAAGGGTCGGTGCGGCCCATCAAAAGTGCCCTTCTGGATCAAAGCCTCGTGGCTGGCGTCGGCAACATTTATGCCGACGAAAGTCTGTTCATGGCTGGGATCCGCCCGCTCACCCCAGCGGGCAGCCTGACGCTGGCGCGGCTGGAATCCCTGAAATCCTGTCTTGTGGATGTGCTCCGGGCCAGCATCGGGGCCGGTGGAACCACCTTCAGCGATTTCCGTGATCTGGAAGGGGTGAATGGCAACTACGGGGGCCAGGCATGGGTCTACCGACGTGGCGGGGAGCCCTGCCGTCGCTGCGGCTCACCGTTGCGACGGGACAAACTCTCCGGCCGCAGCACCCACTGGTGCAGCGAATGCCAAACCTGAAGACTTGCTTCCACTGCCGAAAACCATTGGCATGACTAGGTTCGGCAGATCAGGCCTGGGAAGGCATCCATGCCGACACGGTTCACGCAGCAAAACCAGAGATTCCGCCCCAACTCCAAAGAAGACCAGGTGGTGGAGAAGGCGCAGGAGCACTTCGAACGAACCCTGATTGCCATTCGCGGCGAACTGGCCGGAAGCGTTGCGGCCCTTGAACACCCCAACCACGACGAAGCCCTCAATTACGGCGAGATCTTCCTGAGGGACAACGTCCCGGTGATGATCTACCTGCTGCTCCAGAACCGTTTCGCGGTGGTGAAGCAGTTTCTGAGTGTGTGCCTCGATCTACAGAGCACCACGGTTCAAACGCGCGGCGTCTTCCCAACCAGCTTCGTCGAGGAGCAGGGGGAACTCATCGCCGACTACGGCCAGCGCTCGATCGGGCGGATCACGTCGGTTGACGCCAGCCTCTGGTGGCCGATTCTCTGCTGGATCTACGTCAAGCGCAGCGGAGACAACGCCTTCGGCAGCAGCCAACGGGTGCAACGGGGATTACAGCTTCTGCTGGATCTCGTGTTGCACCCCAGCTTTGAAGGAACGCCGGTGCTGTTCGTTCCGGACTGTGCCTTCATGATTGATCGTCCGATGGATGTATGGGGAGCGCCACTGGAAGTGGAAGTTCTCCTCTTTGCCGCGCTGCGCAGCTGCATTGAGCTGATGGAACTGCACCGTCGCCAGGAGAACAGTGCCCTGCTCGATCAACGGCTCAGGCTCAGCCGGCAGTGGATGCACGACCTGCGGCAGTACCTGCTCAAGCACTACTGGGTCACCAGCAAAACCATGCAGGTGCTGAGGCGCCGACCCACAGAACAGTACGGGGAGAACCAATACCAGAACGAATTCAACGTTCAGCCCCAGGTGATTCCCGACTGGCTTCAGGACTGGCTGGAAAACCGGGGCGGATACATGATCGGCAACATGCGCACGGGTCGGCCGGATTTCCGCTTTTACAGCCTCGGCAACTCTCTTGCCTCCCTGTTTGGTCTTCTCACAGCACCGCAACAGCGTGCCCTGTTCCGCCTCGTGCAACACAACCGTGGCGATCTGATGGCACAGATGCCCATGCGGATCTGTCACCCACCCATGGACGGTGTGGAGTGGCAAAACAAGACGGGCTCCGATCCAAAAAATTGGCCCTGGAGCTATCACAACGGCGGCCACTGGCCGAGCCTGCTTTGGTTCTTCGGAGCCTCAGTTCTGTTGCATGAACGGCTGAATCCCAATGCCGATGTGCTGTTGATGGGCCAGATGAACACCCTGATCGAGGAGTGCTACTGGAGCCATCTCAATCAACTACCGCGGCAGCAATGGGCGGAATATTTCGATGGGCCCACCGGCACCTGGGTGGGACAGCAATCGCGCACCTATCAGACCTGGACGATCGTTGGCTTCCTGCTGATGCATCACTTCCTCAGGGTCAATCCCGATGACGTGCTGATGCTGCATCTCGATCCAGGCAGCGATCCATTGACATAAAAAAACCTCCAGGACTTCAGCCTGGAGGTTGTGATCGAGCGATGTTGAGCTAATTCATGACCCAACAAGGGGGATGGATCAGAACAGACCAAGGGTGAGGGACTTGTCGATCGGCAGTGCTGCACCAATGCCCAGATAAATGGTGGTGATGGTTCCGAACAGGAACACCACCATGGCCACAGGACGGCGGAAAGGATTCTGGAACTTGTTGAAGCTCTCGATGAAGGGCACCAGCATCAGACCAAGAGGAACCAGGGTCTGGAGAGCGATACCCAGCAGCTTGTTAGGGACAACCCGCAGGATCTGGAAGACGGGATAGAGGTACCACTCAGGGAGGATTTCGAGCGGTGTGGCGAAGGGATCAGCCTTGTCACCCAGCATGGCTGGATCCAGCACAGCCAAGCCGACGATGCAGGCAATCGTTCCCAGGATCACGACCGGGAAGATGTACAGGAGATCGTTCGGCCAGGCGGGTTCGCCGTAATAGTTGTGGCCCATGCCCTTGGCGAGCTTGGCCCGCATCTTGGGGTCGGACAGATCTGGCTTTTTAAGGATGTGCATCGGTCAGTCGAGTGTTGAAGGAACAGTAGGAGTGCTGATCACAACGGGCCAGAAATGCCTTGCTTCCGGATCATCAGGAAGTGCATGAGCATGAACACCGCGAGCAGCCAGGGCATCACGAAGGTGTGAAGGCTGTAGAAGCGCGTGAGGGTGGACTGT
>MDSW01214634.1_pt1 | contig 14844 bp, 3 predicted proteins | sample 811171 | NCBI WGS metagenome assembly MDSW01 (sample SAMN05326641, study PRJNA326480) | marine metagenome | isolation source: seawater | place: Atlantic Ocean: North West | collected 2012 | reverse complement strand
TGGAGCAGGCGTCTTTGTTGCCGAGGGAAGTTCTCCTCTTTCTCGCAAAGAGAAGAATCGGCTTGTCAATGAGCGGATTGACGCCCTGTTGATCGAGGCAGATCAACTGAACTTTGATACCGAGACAGTGCTGACGATGGTTAAGCAACGCAGTAACCAGTTTGGGAAGGGAACAAAGAAATGACTGACCCAATCGTTGATGTGAAAGATCTGTGTCGGACGTTCGGGCAGACTGAGGCGTTGCAGAACGTGACTCTGACAGTCAGGCCGGGACAGGTCTACGGGCTTGTCGGGGAAAACGGTGCGGGAAAAACCACGCTGCTGAAGCACCTCCTTGGGCTGCTTAAGCCAACATCCGGAACGGTCCAGGTCTTTGGAATGGACCCGGTCGCAAACCCCGCGCAGGTTCTCAGTCAGATCGGTTTTCTGTCTGAAGACCGAGACCTTCCAATGTGGATGCGGATTGACCAGGTCCTTCATTATTACGGCGGTTTTTTCGCGTCCTGGGATTCTGAGTATGCTCAGGAACTACTGTCAACATTCGATCTAAAGGCTGAGCAGCGGCTGAAGGCCCTGTCACGCGGTCAGCTTGCTCGCGTCGGACTTCTGGTCGCCGTCGCACATCGGCCGAAGCTCCTGTTGCTGGACGAGCCTTCCTCCGGGCTGGATCCTGTTGTGCGTCAGGACATTCTTTCAGCAATTATCCGAACGGTGGCTGACGACGGCCGTACGGTCGTGTTTTCTTCGCACCTGCTCGACGAGATTCAACGGGTCTGCGATCACGTCACCATGATTCACGGCGGACGCGTTCTCTTAAGCGGTCCTCTGGACGAAATTCTCGAACAGCATTCACGAATGACTATTCGTTTGAGTAAGCCGTCAAAATCTACTCCGTCGATACCGGGTGCGATTCGGTGTGAAGGCAGTGGCCGAGAGTGGACTGTTCTGTGCAACGGTGCGTCGACGGAACCGTACCGATGGGTGGAGGCGTCGGGTGCTGAAATTCTTGATACGGGTATGCCATCTCTGGATGAGATCTTTGTTGCTCGCATCAGGCAGGCGGGAGTGCCAGCCGGGGAGGGACAATCATGAATTCTGCAGTGAAGACTCTGTTGCGTACATGGCTTTCGCTGATCGCTCTAAGTGCAGTCAGCATTCAGGTGGCCATGATGTTTGGCCCCTGGGTACTTGTTCATCTTGTTGGCCTGAGCGACGAGGTGTTTCGCAGCCGTGATCTGATGCGAACGTTCTTTGTCAGTTATATCGCGATTTCGTTCTTCGCATTCAATGCTGTCAGCTGGGGACCGCTCTCGAGTCTGCATTCTCACGCTCGTCTCATTCCTCTGGAGACTCGAACACTTGGACTGTTCCTGTTGCTGGTACCAACGGCCATTGCAGCTCTGATGAATGGGGTGACGATCACCACGTACAATGTGCTGTTCAATGGAGACTGGCCGGTTGCTGTGACCTCTGTCTGGTTTGCGGTTACGATACTGGTTGGAGCCTCTGGGCTGGCATGGTTGGGGACAGCTGCAGGTCGATTTGCCATTCTTGCACCAGCCGCATCTTCTGCATGGATCTTCTACATTGTCTGGCAGTTCTATCCGAACGGATTCAGAACTTCTCCTGAATTCTGGACGTCACTGTCGCCGGTTCAGGCTGGATGTATCGGGATCGTTGCAGCAACATCAATGCTGGTGTTCCTGTCATGCTGGGCAAAGTATCGACGCGGCGACTCAGCTGCTGTTTGGCTGGCTCGACTGGGAAACACGGAACCAGGCGAAGAATGGGATTCTCCTCCGGCGGAGCAGAACTTCCTGACGCCTGAGGATTCATTTTGTTCCATGGCGAGAAGACAGGTTCGTGCACTGACGCTGGGTTTGCAGGGAGGGCTTTTGCTGTTTGGAACTGCATTCTGTTACGTGTGCCTGAGAGTCACCAGCAAGCCACTTGATGGCCTGGTCGCAACGACTCCGATGTTCGCAGCGATGGCTGGAATCGGAATCGGAGTTCTCATGGGGATGGAGGTCTGGCTGCATAAGACGGGAGGTCTCAAGACCTACATTGCTACTCTGCCAGTGGAGGATTCAGTTCTCGGTCGTCTGGTGCTGCGATCGTGGGTTCCATTGCTGCTGCTTACATGGGGGGCGTTTCTGATATCTGTGCTGCTGGCGATCGCCCTGCATTCGATTCTTGAGGGGCCTCGCGATTACATCTACCACTACAGCCAGCTGAGGTTGGTCAGGGAACTTGGAGCATGGTCGGGATTGCTCTGGCTGTTCGGGACGCCACTGATCGCATGGACGACGGCGGGGATCCTGGGGGCAATCGGACTTTCAGGTCAACAGCGGCTGTCCCTCTGGTCGATAGTCCTGTTCTTTGCCATGACTACGATTATCATGTGGTGCTGGGTATTTGGCGGTCCGACAGGTTTGAGGATCGGTCAGGGACTTCTGTTTGCGTTCACAGTGATTGGCTGTGTGGGACTGACGATCTGGTTGGTCAGCACGGCAGCGGTTCGAGACCTCATCACACGACACCAGGCGATTGGCTGCACGATCACAGGTCTCATTGCCTGTGTGACTGCATGGATGATTATCCCGGGCGGACCCTATTGGCAGGCAGTCGGAGCCGGAACAGTTTCTCTGTTGGTTGCTCCGGTGGCCGCCATGCCTCTGGCACTTGCGGCGAATCGTCACCGTTAAGGTGCTTCGATCATGTCGGGTGTTTGATCACATGGTAACCCTGCGCCTGACGGGGGCCATTGTTGTGATTGGTTATCAGGACTGAATCCGGCACAACATTGTTTAGCATGAGATTCGAAGGGTTCTGGGCCATTATGTTTGTTCGACTGGGCGTTTACCGCCTGCGCATGCCGGTTGAACGACTGATTAATAACACGGAGCGGGAAGCGTGATTCTATTTCTGAAACGGATTCTTCCAGAAGATTGCTGTGCCGTCGGCACTGGCCGAGGCAAGGTGCCCGTCTGTGGAAACACTGAGAGCCGTGACTGCGGCGTCATGGGCTTTGCTCTTTTGGTCAATCAGAAACTGAAACGCCTCATACGCTTCCAGGGCACGTCCGGCCGGGCGTTTTGCGTGCCAGTTCCACAGCAGTACATCGCCATCTGCTCCGCCCGTCGCAATGTGTGATGTTCGCGGCAGGAACGCAACGGCATTAATCCCGCCCGCCTCATGCCCACGAATTCGGCAATGCAGAACCGGTGTCTCCCCCGTGACGTCATAGACCCAGCCAATTGACTCTCCAGATTCCGTCAACTGTCCAACGAGTGCCACGTGTCTGCCATTCGGGCTGACTGAGGCAGCATTCAGTTGTAGTTCGGCATCAGAGTTGACGTTGATCGACAACTCTGGAGCGTCGTCTTTGAGTCCGTAGACCCATGCATTTCCGTCTCTCGAAGTCAGCAGGAGTCGTTCTCCATTGGCTGAGAACGAAGACGCAACAAGGGATTCGCCGGGCATCCTCAGTCGCCTTACAAGGTGAACCGATTGTTCATCATCATTCCACTCCCACAGCAGAGCGCTGCCGTCGTTGCCAGTGCTGACAAAGTGCATCGGTATGTTGGTACCGGCAGGAGCGGAAACGACGCTGAGACTTGTGATCAAACCCTGATGAGGGTTGCTGATTTTTGTGAGCGTGCGACGGAAACCGGGGCTCTGAGGATCTGCATCAAAGATCCTGATGCTTCGGTCACCCGTCAGAAGGAGGTGACTGCCAGCCGCAGCAGAGTAGGCCAGTGCCTTGACGACATAAAGAGGGCGAAAGTCTGCGATGTGAGAATTGTCGCTTAGATTCCAAAGGTGGGCTGCAGTGCCATTGAACGTCGCAATTGTCTGGACGGCGTTACCGTTTTCCCCACGGTGTGTGCCGAAAACTGCATCTGAGATTCCAAGCTGGGGAGCAGCGAGAACCCTGCGGACGCGCCAGGTCTGCGTTTCGAAGAGCTGCAGATGACCGTTCACCACCGCTGCGAATTGTCTGCCATCCGGACTCCAGTCGATGGCGGCCACGACAGCGGCACTGGATCGAGATGATCCTCGCACGACGGCAGGCTGGATTTCGCGAATGCGGGTCTCCAGGTCGATCGCCCATAGCTCCAACTCGTACCCGACGGAGTTCGCTTTCCTGTCGGTTCGCACGCTGATGGTTGCGAATTGCTTTCGATCTGGTGACAGGGTGATTCGTTCAATCGGGACACGTTCATGTTCAAACGAAAAAGCAACTTTCAGTCGGGCAGACTCGTCTGAGGAGTCTTCCCATGTTAGTTTCTGCAGGCGGCCATCCAGTCCTGCAGTCAGCAGAGTTCGGTTGTCAATCCACTGGATGAAGCTGACAAATGTGTTCTTGGCATGGGACTGCCCTTTTGCGATGAGATTGCCGTCCTGATCCCAGATTCCTACGCGCCCGTCCCGGCCGCCGGTGGCAATCAATCCGTCGCTACTGACTGCAATGGAAGACACTTCAGCACGATGAAGTCCGGAGAGTTCTGCGATCGGCGTGGGATCTGAGTCGGCTTTCAGATCAGCGAATCGCCTCACCAGCGCGGACCCGGCCGGCAGAGTCATAGAATCTGCGGCCGACGTCACCAGAAGCTGTCCATCCGGAGAAAGTCCGACAGCGTTGACCAGTCCCAGTCCGGTAATCTGAAGTTCTTCCTTGCCGCGATCGGACTCATCTGGATCAGCATTCCAGAGGCAGAGGTTTCCGTCGTATCCCGTCGTTAGCATGAACCGACCATCGGGGGGTACGAACTGCAGACGTGACACGTTGAAGTCGTGCCCTTCTTCGAAGTCAATTGCTGACCTGCGTTTTGCCTTGACGCCGGCGACTGCTTTTCCGGTCTTTGCTTCCCAGAGGACTGCTGTTCCGTCTGCTGCGCCTGTGACGACGAACTGCCCATCAGGACTAATCTGAAGCGTCGGCAGTGCCCCTCGCTGTCGCTGTTGTTCTGCGTTGAGGATCTGGTAGTCCGGTTCCTCATCTGCGGGATTCGGCAGTGCGGTCAGGAGATACTGATGGCTTTCGGTGACCTGTGATACTGTTTCGTTGGGCGTTCCGTCCCTGGGCTGTTGTTGTGGGAGTGATTTTCCCTGCTGCGGAGCGTGCAGGTCCTCGAGCCCAAATGACCGCTCCAGTGCACGGCGATTCTGATCGTAGTTCTCCGGACGCCAGAACCGACAAAGTCGGTCTGCCCCCGCAGAAATTACGAGGCTGCCGTCGTTTGACAGGAATGATGCAGAGTTAACTCGAGCACCGTGTCCTTCCATACGTTTGACGGCAATCAACTGCGCACCGTCGGTCACTCTCCAGACTCCAACCGAACGGTCGTCGGACGCCGTCACGACGTGTTCAGAATTGGGAGTGAACTGAATATCATTCACGGGCCGCAGATGCATTCTGGGAGCAGACTGCGTCCCACTGTCAACGACGTGTTCAAACGGAAAGCGATCACGGTTTGACAGCGAATCCTCGGTTCTTCTTTGCAGGACAAGCAGACTTCCGTTCCTTGAGTTGCTCAGCACCAGTATCCGTTCATCTGGCGACACCTGAATTTTTCGGGGAGGCTGGCTCTGACCACGCGGAAAACGAAGCTGCCCAAGTCGTTGTGGGCGATCGCGATTGTTTTCTGAGAGTTGATACGCCAAAACATCGCTGGACGTGTCTCCTCGTGATCCGGCATACAGCAGAATGTTCGCTTCGGGCATCAAAGCGAAATCGCGGATTGCCGCACTAATGCGGACACTCCACAGGATTTCGCGAGAAAAAAGGTCCCAGCCATAGATCTGGCCAGCTGTATCACCGGAAATGACAACGTCCGACTGCAGGCATATCGCGGTCACGTCTGCGGTGTGATGGTCAACGGCACTGTGTGTGTTCGTGCTGAGGTTCCAGACGTGGAGCGTCCTGCCAGCGGCCGCCAGCAGTGTTTTTTCATCTGACGTGATGTGGACCTGCGAAACGTGTCCCTCGACTTTCAGTTCCCGAAACGGATTCTCCGGAAGCGTCTGTCCAGGCTCAGTTTTCCAGACGGTGATTCGACCTTCGCTGTCACCCCATACAAGAATCCGTCCTGAATCGCTGACGGCTTGACTCTGTATGGGCGAACCGACATTTCGTGTCAGTCTTCGGAGCTGATTCTGACGCGCCTCAAGCTCCTGCATGTACTCATTGCGGTCGTCTTCCGAAAGCAGCTGAAAATCCGGCTCGGTTCTGACTGCATCAAGGAGGGCGTTCACTCGAGTCAATGCAGTGGTGTAGTCCGAGTTGCGGATCAGGCTGGCGATGGCAGCGTTCCGAACGACGTAGTCTCCGCGGACACGTTGTTTCTCCAGGTCTTCGACCAGCTTTTTTGACCGCTCAACTTCTGCCACAGATGCTTTCAGGTCCGTCTCGGACTTCTCAAGGTCAGCGACAGACTTCTTGAGTTCAGCTCGTGAATCTGCAACTTCCTTCTTCGACTGTTTGAGTTCAGTCTTTGACTTCTCCAGGTCCGCCTGAGCCGTCTTGAGCTTCATGCCTTCCTGCAGTAACTCTTTTTCTTTGGCAGTGAGTTCGGCTTCAACTTTCTCCTGGAGTTTCTTCGCGTCGGCCACCTTAACTGCGGCCTCTTTGACTTTCTGCCGAGCTTCCTGTTCCGCATCCATTACGCGGGTTTCAGCGTCGGAAACCTGCTGTTTGGCCATCGCGACTTTCGTCTCTGCGTCACGAGTTGCCTTTTCTGCATCACTCGTCGCCCTGGCGGCGTCGCTCTTTGCAACCTCGGCCTTGCTGACAGCCTCGTCAACCAGTAGTTCGGCATCTTCAATTTTCTGGTTCGTTTCGACCAGCGTGTTGTTGAGCTCACCAATTGTGCCGTTTGCCGCTTCGATTTCCTGGTACTGCTGATACGAGTAGGCTCCAACAATAACAATGACGAGGACTGCAAGGACCGTCGCATACTTGAGTGCATTTCGAACTGTTTTGCTTTGCTTCAGCTTTGAGGAAAGGGAAGTGAATGATTCTCCCTGCTCAAGTGCTGCGATCTGCAGTCCGAGGTCGTAGTCCCCCTTCTCCTGGGCCATCCGCGCGTAGGCGAGTCGTGTTTCCCGCAGAGAGTTCCTTGCGTCAGAGTTCTCCGTCCAGACATTACAGGACTCTTCATAGAGCGCCGCAGCTTTCTGGAACGGCTCATAGCCATTCTGGTCTGAATTCGAGTCGTGAAGCGTCTCGGCAGCCCGATCTGCCAGGCGTCGACTCTCCTCGTGATGTTCATAGTTGCGGATAGCTTCCTGGAACTCAAGTACCGAGCTATACCGCTCCTGCGGATCAGCTGCCATTGCCCGCAGCGCAATGTCAAGCAGCTCCCCGGCAACATCGGTTTCCCGAATTGTGTTCTCCCGGACAACGTTGTCGATAATGACCCAAAGAGCACTGGCTCCGGCATCTGGATCCGGGTCAGGAAATGCGTGTGGAGCGAAGCCTGCAACGACTTCAAACAGGATCGCTCCCAGCAGGTAGATGTCGCTCCATGTTCCAATTGCATCAGCCGGACCTGCCCAGAGCTCCGGTGACATGTAGGCTGGCGTGCCGGCACCAAACGCGGCTGAGGGTGAAGCAAACCTCTGTCTGTCTGACACGCTCGACGGGATGGCAAGTCCCCAGTCCAGGACGAGCACCTCACCGAACTCACCCAGCATGATGTTCTCGGGCTTGAGGTCACGATTAATAACGCCGTTATGGTGGGCGTACGCCATTGCATCACAGATCTTATGCAGAACCTCGAGGTTCTCTTCCTGCGTCATTTCCGTGATCTTTTCATCCCACGGAATGCCGCGCACCCGCTTCATTACGTAGAACGGCGCCGCATCGTCCGTCTCACACAGATCATGAATCGGAATGATGTGTGGGTGAACCAGATTTGCCGTCACGAGTGCTTCTGAGAGGAACATCTCGCGTCGCTGCTTCGCCACCTGACCAAGACGACCCTGAGACTGATATGTCTTTTGTTCTCGAGGTTTCAGGGGTTTCAGCGTCTTAATCGCAATTTCTCGATCCAGCGAAGTCTGCGACGCCACGTAAATGGTGCCCATTCCGCCTTCAGCCAGCTTTTCGACAATCTGGTAGTCAGCTTTGTCATCTGTTGATTCGGACGTGATATGACTGTCGCCACTCACCTGACCACTCCGAATCTTCAATGTTTCATCGAGTCCCGCCCCTGACGTTTTGCTCCATATCTGAGTACTGTTTGGGTAGTTGCTTCCACCTTCCACCACGGCGGTGGATTTCCCGCTGCGTTCGGACTCGTATTGCTCCAGTTCCTCTTCTGACAGGCCGCGCATGCCCACCGTCTTTGAGAAGTCGTGGCCGCCCGCGTCATTCACGATTGTGTCCGAGACCGCTGTGCCGGACTCCTGGAAGTGGCTGTCCATTTCGACGATAAGCGTCTTGTCGATTGGGACACTGGGATCGGCGATCACAGTTTGCTGCTCGACATCTTCCCGGTCCGGGGCAACGGCTGTGCGCTCGAAGATGCTGCCCTCCTCTTCCGGCGGAGGGGCGCCGACCGGAGCGACCACGGTTGCGTCAAACACGCCGGACTGGCCAGCTTGGTCTTCAGGCCCGGAGTCCCCGACAGGGGCCACAACGGTCGACTCAAAGTTGACGTCCTCGTCATTGTCTTCCTGCATCTCAGACGCAACGGCCGTCTGGTCGGGGGGGACACTGCCGTCGCCATCGAGGTTCAGGCCATCCTGTGTCGGAGCAGAGGCCGGGACCCATGTGCGATCAATTTCATTTTCATCGGGCGCATCGTCGTCACTGGACATACCATCGACTGTCGGAGTTTCCGAAGGAACCCATGTCTTTTCGAAATCAGAGTCTCCGCCACCGTTGGTGTTCTCAGCGTTGGGGTCTTCTTCTCGGGGGTCCTGATTGTCACCTTGCTCTGTCATTGATGTCTTCCGCCTGAAACGTAGAGACACATCGTGTCAGCATGAGAGCCGGCACGATCGTTGATTATTGTCACTATTCTATCAGTCTTTGCTTCTCATTCGTCTGCTGGCACGACTCGCGGGCATCAGAGATGCGCGTTGTGCCTGATGTTTGCGGTGCCATCGACTGGCACGTGAAAATAACAAACCTCCGATTACCATCGCAGCACCCTTTGCAGCTCCGTCATCCTTCGGCCGCTCATCGATCCCGGAGTCCTGCCCATTTTCGTCCTGTTTCCCTTCCGGAGCCTGCTCCGGAGCTTTTTCTGTGGGAGTGCCGTCCGGCTGTTCAGGCTGATCAAATTCCAGTTCCTGAAGCTGATATGGTTCTGCTCCGTCAGGGATCAATTCTGTTGCCGGGCCAGGGCGACCGCCCGTGATTTCAAACTGCACAATTGGGCGTTCAACACGCTGCCCCTCCGTTTCTGTGACTAGCCATACCTCGTAGCCGTCGCCATCTGTCAGTTCCGGATTTTCCTGGACAAACTGTTCGAATGCACTTCGGCTCGAGATAAACGCATTGTCGCTGATACGTGGGATGACTACTTCGGATTCAGCATCGAGTTCAAACCGGCGGCGGATCTCGAGATACACTTCTGTTCCGATGGCCGCATCGGAAGTGGCTCCGGATTCAAATGTCAAATCGTCAGCGACGTCCATGGCAATGGAAGTCTGAGCCGGAGCTTCGACCGGACTGACGATCAGCTCCGGAAGGTCTTCCGTGGTAGACGGAACGAGGCCCGGTGCTGGTCCGGCAATGAACTCCCACTCAGCAAGGCCAACCGGGGCACCCGTTGAGGTGTTCACCAGATTGCCAAACGGCAGATCAGCTGCTGACTGAGTGAATTCACTGAGGGGATTGCTGTCAGTCGATGTCAGCAGAGAGAGGCTGGATGCCGGCAGCGAGACGATACTCCCGGTCGCGTCCGTAACAGATGCAACACTACCCGAAGCTGAAGTGAACGTGAGTGGGGATTCTGTGCTACCGTTGACTGGATCCGCGACTGTGTCTCCCCAAACATTGATGGATGAGTGTTGAGCCACACTGAAGCGAACTCCAAAGATGTTCGGGTTGAACTGGCGTCCGTTTCTGTCGCTTGGGGAAGTCGCAAGGTCCATGAGTTCATACAGGTGCGGGACGAGGTATCGCTCACCACCCGCATCGATATAGAAAACCGTCTTGTCGGCATCCACGGTATTGCTGAACTCAAACGCCGCTCCATTAAAGGTGGCGTCACCTGCCGGACCGGATGTTGTCAGGCCTGTCTGAGAAACTGCCCCCCAGTCGACGACGAGTTCAAGGTTTTCTTCGCCAGCCACACCGAAGTACAGGTCCAGAACTCCAAGAAAACCGTTCCCCGTAGAGGACAGGCTGCTTCGCATACTGGCCGCATCGCTCAGTGTTACAAACGCCGTTTCGGAGCCGGTTGTTGGAGCACTGGTGAACGCTGATGGCCGAGGAGAAAGTTGCTTAGCAACGCCACCGTCGGTACGAAGCTCAATATCGGCTCCAAGGTCAACATTTCCGGTTCCGCTGACGGATCCAGCAATGATTGTGAGCTGGTCACCTGTCACGTCGTCAAAGACTCCGGCCGTTGGATCTTCGTCTGTGGAGATCGAGGTGTTGGTGTTGAGGGTGAAATCACCGTGACGGCTGATCAGCGAAACCGTTTCGTCCGCACTGACCGTCGACGAATTGTGAGCTGCGTTTATGTTCTGTGCGACCGTCAGGTCGGTTTCTGTGGTGATCCCAATGTCGCCTGCGTTAGTGTCAATTCCGGTTGTTGTGGAGAAAGAGACATTGCCGATCGTCTGGCTCGCTACAGCGTCAATCAACAGGTCGGCGGAATCGTAGAATTGGATTTCCCCACCGACTGCAACGTTGGCTGCTGCCATGTTGTTGACGTCGTTGGCGGCATCGCCGAGCAGAATACTGCCGGTTGATCCTTCCTGCCGAATTCCAAGAAGATCGGATGTGATGATCCCGGACGTCGACTGTGTCAGGTTACCGGCCACAATCAGCCTTGCGTTGGCAGTCCCTGCATTAAACTGCTCTGTAATCGTCGTGTTCCCGCCGGCCTGGAACAGGAGATCTGCGTCGGTACTGGCGATGCCCTGTGTCTGTGCGAACGTAACATTGCCGATCGTTTGCGCCGCAGCCGTTCCAACAGCCACACCGTTTGCGTCGACGAAGACGATCTCCTGCCCGCCTGCGGCGTTGAACAGGGCAACTGTGCCTGCGTTATTTGCATCATCGAGGATAATCTGACCGGTGGTCGAGTTCTGCTGACGAACTCCCAGGGTGCCGGTGGTGATGATCCCGGTCGCTGACTGCGCGATGGAACCGCCGGAGACGAGACGAATTGAGTGACCTGCGGCGGAAAGGGGGATCTGCAGGTCAAGAGTGGTTCCTGTCTGTAGAAGAACGTCGCCTCCGGAGTTGTCGGACGCTGTCAGCCCATCAACAGTGGTGATTGTCAGCGCTCCCATGTTCGCAACTGCCACATGTCCACTGGTGCTGTTGTTGAATGCAAGATTGGTGATGGCCGTATCGATGGCGTTTGAAGATCCAATCCCAGCGAAGGCTCGCAGCGCGATATCGCTGGCCGTGATGTCTGTCGCAGCGTCTCCCCCATCCGCAATTCCGCCAGACGCTGACGTAATCTGTACTTCGCCAGTCGTGATCAGTGCACTCAGTGTCACGTCCTGCGTCGCGGTGACGTCAATCAGGCTACCACCATTTGCAGTGACGGTCGTGCCGCCCTGCATACTGACTGCACCTTCATTGTCCGTGCTGCCATTGTCGCCGGTGATGGTGAGCGTACTGCCGGATGTTAGTGTGGAATTCGTCTGCAGTTGCACGCTGTCTCCGGCCAGAATATTGAGCGTGGTACCGGCAGAGACGTTCGAAGAATTGCTGATCGTGATGTCTTCTCCGGCGGCCGCGTTTTCCGCGACTGTGAGGCTAACTGCCGTCTGTCCGCTGATTGTGGACGTATCCACGAGAATCCCGTTGTCTCCGTTCACCGCGATTGTGCCAGTCCCCGTTGTGGAGACCGTTGACGTGGCCGTGATCGAAACGCCAGTCTGAGATGTTGAGCTCCCTGTCACTGAAACGTTGCCGCTCCCTGTCGTTGCGACTGAAGACGCCCCCAGAATCGCCACGCCGGATTGAGCCGTGGCGTTCCCCGTCAGTGACACGTTGCCGCTGGTCGAACTGATGGCCGTGCCACCGGTGATGGTGATCCCAGTTGTTGCCGGAGCAGCAGTGCCGTGGAGGGTAATGTCGCTGGAAGTCGTGGTCAGCGTTCCGCCATTCATGTGGATGCCGTCGCTGCCTGTGCCGGCGCGTCCGGTCCCCGTCAGTACGACTGTGCCGCTGCCACTGGCAAGTGTGGCCGCAGTCAGATTCACGCCATGACCCTGTGTGGCTCCACCAATTCCAGTCAGACTCAGGTCTCCTGATTGAGTCTGCACGGTCCCCTGATCGACGGTGATGCCGTCAAATGTTCCTGGGAATGTTCCAACTGTGTTGGCATTCAGGGTCAGACTGCCTGCGTCAGTATCAACGACAGACGAAGAGTTGAGTGTGATCGAACGACCGGCTGAGACCGAAATTAAACCTGCATCTCCGGCGACCCCTGCATCGTTATTTGAAACAGTGACTCCCGACGACACGCTCAAGTCAGTGTCAGCGGTCAGACCGATGTTCCCGTCGGTGTCCTGTGTTGTATCGCCACCCAAAACCGAAATGTCGGCGGAAACTGTGATACTGCCGTCTGTTCCTGTGTTGTCATCGGCCGTGAGGCTGACGTTACCTCCGTCATTGTTGGTAATGGCCTGTAATACCGTGAATGCCCCCGTGTTGGTGATCGTGATGTTGTCCGTCGTCGACTCCTGAGCGTCTGCTCCGATCCCCGCATTGTCTGAAATCGTGACACCACTGACTGCCGTGTAGCCGGTCGGCGTTACGGTGGTCACATTCAATCCGCCGGAATTTGTCAGACTGATGCTGCCGGAATCAGTCACGGCGGCAAGTGCAAGTTCGCCGATCGCAGGAGCAGTTGCCGTGGTCAGGCTATTGATCCCACTCCCCGCAGAGACCAGCAATTCGCCGGCAATCACATGAGCAGACTGAGTCGTCGTTGTGGCACCCACCTGTCCGGTGCCGTTGTCGTCAGAATCTGCAATCAGGACGACTCGACCTGTCGCTCCGGTGCTGTCACTGTCGGTGTTGATCCCGCTGACCGTAACATCATTGGTCGCCACGAGAGCAATCTGACCATCGACCGACGAGGCAGATGAGTTCACTCCCATTGTCACGTCACCGCTTGTTGATGTGACTGTAATGTTGTTGCCCGTGGTGCCCACGGTCACACTGGTGTTGAGGTTGACTGTTTCCCCGGATGTAACGGATACGGCCCCATCCGCTGCAGTGATTCCGGTGACAGCGATGACGCACGTCCCTGCAGTGACACTGGAGATTGTGAGTCCGTCGGTTTCGTTGAGATCGATATTTCCGGCGGTGGTCGATTCGGCCACGAAGATATTGACGTTGTTGGTTGCCTGGTCGAGGTCGATGTTTCCGGAAGCTCGCACAGACAGACTGTCAGTCGTGATGACACCAGCTGCCGTCTGAGTGACATTGCCTGCAGTTGCTTCGAGTCGCGTGGTTCCTGTCACTGACAGCGCGGCTGTGATGTTCAGGTCACCGGCTGCCACGCAGGTTTCGAAGCCGCCCCCTGTGGTGATTCCGGTCACGGTCGCGGTGAAACAGCCATTCGCGGCGACACTGCCGATGGTGTACCCGTCAGCATCCACGAAGATGACTGATCCGGTGCCTCCGTCGGCGGCAAACGTGTCGACATCGTTGGTGGCAGTCGACAGATTGGTGCCGTTTGCAGCATCGATTCCGAGAGTGGCTGCCGTCACACTTCCGCTGGTCTGATTGACGGCTCCGGTTGTAGATCTCAGTCGCAGCGTGCCTGTTCCAATGGCCACGCTGGCAGCCAGAGTGATTGATGTGGCACACAGGGTCACATCATCGCTGGATGTGGTGATGCCGGTTGTTGCTCCGGCGGTGGCCACATCAAGAGCACTGGTGTCGGCGTAAGCGATTGATCCGGCAGTTTCGGCAGCCAGCGTGTCGATGTCGTTGGTGGTTGTGTTGTCGAGATCAAAGCTGCCTGCAGATCCAGTGCTGAGCAACTGCAGTCCGAACCCGGACAGAGTTCCTGTCCCTGCCTGGATGGCTCCCTGCTGTGCGTTGAGATCCAGGGTGATGAGTCCTGATGTGGATCCGGCGAGGATGGAACCATCAAGAGTCATTAGTCCGTCGGAATCGATATCACCGAGCCCGCTGTCCAGGGTGATGTTCTGGGTTCCAGTCGTGTCCGCCTTCACAGAGGCTGTTGCGTTCACATTGATGCGGTCGCCCGCTTCAAACGTGATATTGCCGCCCGTACTTTCGACAGTGACGGCAGCGTTGACCGTGATGTTGTCGAAGTCGGTCGCGGCAGATTCGATGGCCTGAACGAGAATGTTCCCGGACGCCGTGAGATCGACGGCAAAGGTGACCGGGCTGGTTGCCGACAGTGTGACTCCGCCACCCGTGTTATTTGAAGAAGTGATTCCGTCGACCGAAGCGATCGTCAGTCCGCCGGTGTTGCTGATATTGACGTCACCACTGGTGTTGTTGGTGAATGCCAGATTGCTGATGACCGTGTCAAGAGCATCGTTCGATCCGATACCGGTCGCCGCTCGCAGTGCCAGGTCCTCGGCGGTAATGAGAGTTGCAGAAGTTCCGTCGTCGTTAATTGCGGCGGCTGAGGTGAGTGAGACATCGCCCAGACT
>MDSW01003911.1_pt1 | contig 14847 bp, 11 predicted proteins | sample 811171 | NCBI WGS metagenome assembly MDSW01 (sample SAMN05326641, study PRJNA326480) | marine metagenome | isolation source: seawater | place: Atlantic Ocean: North West | collected 2012 | reverse complement strand
CTAATCCCAGATCACCACTGCTGTGAACCAAACGCTCCAACACCTCCTGCTCCAACAGCGGCAGCCCCGTGGGACCCAACATGGCCTGGATCCGATGGATGCTTTCCGTGAAGATCGGATGGTCCAAGCCCGCCACTGATGCCGATCCATCTCTACTGGGGCGACGACGCCACGGCCCGTGAGCGCGCAGTGCAAGAGCTGATTGATCAGGTCATCGAGCCAGCCTGGATCAGCCTCAATCTCAGCCGCCTGGATGGCAGCAGCGGCGATCAAGCAGCTCAAGCCCTCAATGAAGCGCGAACCGCTCCCTTTGGTGGGGGAGGGCGTGTGGTGCTGCTGCAGCGCAGCCCATTTTGCGAACGCTGCCCTACTGAGCTGACTGAGCAATTGGAGGCGTTCCTGCCGCTGATTCCTGAGCAGAGCCACCTGGTTTTGGTGAGTGCCGGCAAGCCCGATGCCCGGCTGCGCACCACCAAGGCCCTACGCAAAGTGGCTGAGGAAAGAAAGTTCTCATTGCCAGCGATCTGGGATGGGGCCGGCCTGATCGAGTTGGTGCAACGCAGCGCCGCAGTAGCCGAACTGCAGCTGGAGCCCGCCGCGGCCGAACTGCTTGCCGACACCATCGGCAACGACAGCAGCCGTCTGGCCGGTGAACTGGAAAAGCTTGCGCTCTATTGCGGCGAGGCGGCCATTGATGTGTCAGCCGTCAAAGGCTTAGCAGGACCTGCGCAGCAGAACGCCCTCGCCATTGGGGAAGCCTTACTCGCTGGCGATGTGGGCGGCGCACTGACGCAAATCGATGGGCTGATGGCAGCCAATGAGCCACCACTACGTCTGCTGGCGTCCTTGGTGAGTCAGCTACGAGGTTGGCTCTGGCTGACCCTGCTGGAGCAGAGCGGTGAGCAAGACCCAACGGTGATCGCCAAGGCCGCTGGCATTGGCAACCCCAAACGCATCTACGTAATGCGCAAACAATTGCGTGGCGTACGGCCGCAACGGCTGCTCAAGTTGCTCTGCAGGCTTCTGGATGTGGAAGCCGCGTTAAAGCTCGGCAGCCCAGCGGATGTGGCCTTCCGTGATGGGCTGCTAGGCCAGAGCGGATAATCAGGAACTGGGTCGCTTGATCAATGGCGCTGCTGGTTCAGAAATACGGAGGCACCTCCGTGGGCAGCGTGGAGCGCATCCAAGCGGTCGCCAAGCGCGTGGCTGGAGCTCGTCTCGATGGCCATGACCTGGTGGTGGTGGTCTCCGCAATGGGCCACACCACTGACGAACTGACAGCACTAGCGCGCGCCCTAAATCCCGATCCCCCTCAGCGGGAGATGGACATGCTGCTGGCCACCGGTGAGCAGGTCTCGATTGCCTTGCTCTCGATGGCCCTGCAGGCCGAGGGAGTGGCAGCGACGTCGATGACGGGCCCGCAAGTGGGAATCGTCACCGAGTCGGCACATGGCCGCGCCCGAATCTTGGAAGTGCGCACCGAACGGATCACACGCCGGCTCGACGATGGCCAAGTGGTAGTAGTGGCCGGATTTCAAGGAACCAGCACAGGCAGGGCGGGAACCCCCGAAATCACAACCCTGGGGCGCGGCGGTTCCGACACATCTGCGGTGGCCTTAGCGGCAGCACTCGGTGCGGATGCCTGTGAGATCTACACCGACGTCCCGGGTGTGCTGACCACTGATCCCCGGAAGGTGCCTGAAGCGCAGTTGATGACTCAGGTGAGCTGCGATGAGATGTTGGAGCTAGCCAGCCTGGGTGCGGCCGTTTTGCATCCCAGAGCGGTGGAGATCGCTAGAAACTATGGGGTACCTCTAATCGTGCGATCCAGTTGGAGCGACGCGCCAGGAACACGCCTTTTCAGTCAACCGAGTCGACGGGTTGGCAGCGAAGGGTTGGAGCTAGGCAAGCCCGTGGACCGGGCAGAACTGATGGAAGGCCAAGCCGTGGTAGCCCTGGCCCATGTACCGGATGAACCCGGTGTAGCAGCTCGCTTGTTTGAAGGACTCGGCAGCGCTGGCTTGAACGTCGACCTGATCGTTCAAGCCACCCACGACGGCAGCAGTAATGACATCGCGTTCACTCTGGCAGAAGCTCAGCTACCGGCGGCTGAGGCCTTCTGCCGCAAGCATCTAGGAGAAGGAAGTCAGCTTATGGTTCAAAGTGGGCTAGCCAAACTCAGCATCGGCGGCGCTGGGATCATGGGGCGACCTGGGGTCGCAGCTCAGCTCTTTGACGGTCTTAGCAGGGTGGGCATCAGCCTGCGCATGATCGCTACGAGTGAAGTAAAAGTAAGCTGCCTAATTGTGGGTGAACAAGCCGCAAAGGCACTACGAACCGCAGCACAGGTGTTTGAACTGCATGATCACCAGCTCCAGCAGAACCCCTTGCCAGGAGGGGAAGGAGAACCTGATGTGCGGGGCGTGGCACTCGATCTTGATCAAGCCCAACTGACGGTGACCGCCGTACCGGATCGCCCGGGATCAGCAGCAGCCCTTTGCCGCGCTCTTGCCGATGGAGGAATAAGCCTTGACACCATCGTGCAGTCGGAGCGTCAACGCCAAAGCGATCTAGGACTGTGCCGCGACATTGCTTTCACTCTTCCAAGAAATAATCTGAACCAAGCCAGTGAAGCCCTCAGGCCCCTGTTGAAACTCTGGCCGGGCGCCGAACTAGTAGAAGGACGAGCCATTGCCCGGGTCAGCGCCGTTGGCGCTGGCATGCCCTCAACACCCGGCAGTGCAGCAAAAATGTTCCGAGCGTTAGCGGAAGCCGGGATCAACATCGAGATGGTCGCCACCAGCGAAATTCGAATAAGTTGTGTAGTTGCTGAAGAGCATGGCCTCTTGGCCCTAAAAACAGTTCACAGGGCATTTGAACTTAACGGTGAAGAACAGGTAGAAGCCAAAGGTACTGAATCTCCTTACTAAATTAATTGGTCGAATGTTAGTGCAGTCCCAGCCTCAAATTGATGCTTGGCTGTTTTGCCAATGAGCAAATCTAGAAAATAAGGAGGAAGACCTAGGCCGGGCCGCACAATGCGTAAATTGTGCTCAGTAAAAACATCACCAGGCGCAATGTCTTGTGCAACATAAATCGATCGACGGAACATCAAGCTCTTCTTTTCCTTTTCAGTAGGTCCATATTTAATTTCTCCAAGTGACTCCCATGCTCGCCTCGTTTCAACGACAAGAGTTGCAAGTTCTGAGGGCTCGAGTGAGAAGGAACTATCTACACCACCATCAGACCGACTGAGGGTGAAGTGCTTTTCAACAACAGTTGCACCTAGCGCAACCGATGCAACAGCAACACCAACTCCCATAGTGTGATCAGATAGTCCAACTTGAACGTTGAATAGGCTTTGAAGATGAGGAATAGTACGGATATTCGTATCCTGGGGAGATGCTGGGTATGTACTAGTACACTTCAGCAGAATTAGATTGTGACATCCCGACTCACGAGCAGCAGTGACAGCACGATCAAGATCGGCTAAGGAAGCCATGCCAGTGGAAATGATTAAAGGCTTACCAGTACTCGCTGCTTTACGAATGAGCGGAATGTGGTTATTTTCGAAGCTGGCAATTTTATAAGCAGGAACGTCAAGTTCTTGAAGAAAATCTACCGCTGACTCATCAAATGGGGAACTAAAGCATATTAGTCCCAGTGCCTTAGCCCTATCCATAATTGGCTGATGCCAATGCCAAGGCGTGTGAGCCTTACTATAAAGATCATGAAGATTCTGCCCAGCCCAAAGGCTTCCTGAATCGCTAATCTCAAAATCAGGTCTACGAGAGGAAAGAGTAATTGTGTCGGCTGTATAAGTTTGCAACTTAAGCGCATCAGCCCCGGATGCTGCAGCAGCATCAACCAGCTCGAGTGCTCTTTCCAAGCTTTGATTGTGATTACCACTCATTTCAGCAATCACAAAGGGTGGTGAATCACCCCCAACAAGCCGGTCAGCAATCAGAAACGACTTCATAGTTCTATGAAATCTTAGGTGACAGGACAAAGCATCTCACGCCCTGGGCAGATGCGTCCAACTCACGGAAACCTGCAGCCGTGAATAAGTGCTCGCTGGCCTCGTTATCGGCCTTCACCTGAGCAAGAACGGTAATGCCAGATCCCCAACAACGAGTCAACTCATCTAAGCCCAGAGATAGTAACAATGGAGATAACCCCTGACCACGGAAATGCCGATCCAACGAAAGACTAATAACAGCAGAAGATGAACTAGAGGAAGCTCTTTCAAACCTAATCTGTCCTAACGGCATGCCATTATCGTCAATAAGAATACGCAATAAAGTATTGACAGAATTCAGCTTCGACATAAACCATTGACTATGCGCCAGAATAGAAAAATTACTTGTCTGCAAACTTGCCTGGCGCACTGACGGATCAGTCGCCCACCAGAAATATAAGCCAAGATCTAACACCTGTGCAGGACGCAAAAGAAAAGGTGCAGTGGTACCAAGAAGAATCGAAGTAATTCGATTAATTCCATAGCCATCGACAACCTGGCTAGCTGTCTCGCTCATCAATGTAAGTAAGCTGGGTTGCTGAACCAACGTGCTCAGAATATCGATAAATGCTGCCACAGCATTCTTACCATGCTGTTGACGTATTAACTTAACTACTCCAAGAGAATCCAGCTCATTTAGTAAGTTCTCCTGATTCTCAGCAATTGCAACAACAATCGCAGGTAGACCGAGGCATGCGCGTTCCCAACTATGAACACCACCTGCTCCGATCGCAATATCTGCCTGAGATGCAAGCCTTGCGAGACAAGGAATACCTACATGCAAAGACCAACGAGGATTAGAATCAATTATTCCTCTGATTGTAGAAAGATGTGGAGCCCCTCCCCCTAGAACTACATCAACATTAAGATGACTAAAATTCATATATTTAAGAGCCTGAAGAGCTAGAGAGCACCAATTATCCTGATCAACTCCTCCAAAGAATACCAAAACTCGATCAATACGGCTGCGAACAGTTGTAAGCTTCCTGAACTGAAGATACTCAGAGTCCAGAAGTGAATAACAAGGACCAAGCAATAAAAGACAATTTTTTGCCACTAAGTCATCATAACTATGATCATTCCAACTATTGGTACGACCAGAATCTAACAGTAAATCTACTGCATGAGTACGATCAGCTAAATCATCTATAGCTAGCATTTGGCTTGGACTCAAATGGTCACGTATCTGTTCTTCCCATTGATAATCAAGCGCATAATGATCAACAACGACAAAGTCAATGCGAACTAAAGCCAACCTACGACAGGCTTGAATGCAGTCCTGAGCATCCTGTTGCTGGTCACAACCAAGCCACTTCAAATAGGGACTCTTAGAGACATCGACTAAGGGGAGAGAGTGCGGAGTTAGATTAACAAGTTCAAATTCACTTTCAAGCATCTGTTGATGCAGCGAATCACTATGCAAACGACAAAGGAAAATCACTCGACAGCCGCATGTTTGGAAAGAACGGGCGAGAGATCTACATCGACTTAAATGACCTATGCCGATCGCTGTTGAGGCATCACAACGAAAAAGTACAGTGTGTAAGCATGAATTAGTGGTCATAGATTATGTTCTCAAGGAGTTGATGCATCAGCTCCGCACGATGCCAGTCTTCCTCAGTATCAATATCCTGAACACGCCATCGAGGAAGTATCAACGGACGTGCAGACTCAAATATATTGGCAACATTGGACCATGTAGAAGTAGCAGCCCAGTAAAACTGACCTGCATCATGATAGGCCTCTTGAAGATCCTGACTTCTAGACGTATAGCACTTAGGTTCAAACATTGATGAATATCCATCTTTGCCAATTTTGATTGCACGTTGAATCGAAGAAGGAAATGAAGTTGCAGCAAACACATAAATTCCTGAACGCGAACTTTCAAGTTGACGTTCTGCTATTCGCAGATCCTCAGCCCTTACAAATGGTGCCGTTGCATAGAGGCAGCATAAGTTGTCACAATTAATACCCTTGCTTTGCATCCATTCCAAGGCATGAGCCATCACAGGATGTGTACCTACTGTATCTCCAGAGAGATCATTAGGGCGAACGAAGGGCACATCTGCTCCAAAAGAGCGTGCAACTTCAGCAATCTCGTTATCATCTGTGCTAACAAGAATTTGACTAAAGCAGTTAGAGGTTTGCGCTGCTTTGATAGACCAAGCAATCAATGGCATCCCTCGAAACGATCTTATATTTTTTCGAGGTATTCTCTTGCTTCCACCTCTGGCAGGTATAACACAAATATTCATAGACTTAGCTCTGGTGTATCGACTTAAGACAGTCCGCCAATATACAAACAATTGTTTCTTGCTCTTTTCGCTCAAGTCCTGGAAATAATGGAAGACTAATTGCGCACTTAGCGTAGGCCTCAGACTCAGGGAATAACCCTGAAGAAAAGCCTAAAGCACGATAATAAGGCTGAAGGTGAACAGGCGTGTAGTGTAACTGGACTCCAATACCAGAGCCTCTTAGTCGGCGGAAAATAGTTTCATGCTGCTCAGCTGTGACATCTTGCAGTTTAATAATAGCTAGGTGCACAGAGCTAATGATGCCCTGCGGAATAGTCAGAAGGTCACAAGGTAAATCAATTAGAAGATCACGATAGTTTTCGAATAGCTGATTGCGTTCTTTAACTATTAAATCTAAGCGCTTAAGTTGACTTAGACCAAGGGATGCTTGAATATCAGTCATACGATAATTAAAGCCCAAATCTTGCTGCTCGTAATGCCAGGGACTTGGTGAAGACTCTAGAAAACGTGGTAGATCCTTGGTAATTCCATGACTCCTAAGATCTTTCATACGCTGAGCTAATTCAGAGGAATTAGTAGTCGCCACTCCACCCTCACCTGTTGTTATAATCTTGACAGGATGAAAGCTAAAAATACAAATACTGCTCTTAAAGCAGCTGCCAACTTTATGACCTTGGTATATTCCTCCAATTGCATGACTAGCATCTTCAACAATCGAAAAGCCATAATCGTCAGCCAACTTATTTATCTCGGACATATCACAGGAAGTACCCGCAAGATGCACAGGAACAACGATTTTTGGAAGCATATTGGTAATTTCAGCTTGACGAAGCTTTTCCCTCAGTGCCGCAGTGCACATTAAACCGGTAGAAGGTTGTATATCGACAAAATCAACATCAGCTCCACAGTAACGGGCACAGTTAGCTGAAGCGACAAATGTGATAGGAGTGGTCCAAAGTCGATCACCCTTAGATAGGCCAAGAGCCAGGCAGGCGACATGGAGAGCACTTGTTGCACTGTTTACAGCGACCGCATGTGAAGCACCGACTTGGTTAGCTACAGATTGCTCGAAAGCCGGAACAACAGGTCCTTGGGTAAGAAAATCGCTTCTTAGTACATTAATAACAGCTTGAATATCATCCTCTGAAATAGAGTGCTTTCCATAAGGAATTGAAGGTGGCGTTGACTGAGCCATTAGAAAGAACCCTTAAATCTAAATTGGAGTGAATAACGGGTCAACATGCTGACATATTAAATGTCTAATCTCTTCTACATTCAAGAACTCAGGATTAGATCCAGAATTATATGCAAAACCAGGTTCAACTCGATCTAAGAAAATTCCAAGATCCTTATACTGCATCTCAGCACGTCCATCACTAGGCAAGATTGCAAAGTACTCTCCCAAATCAAACGTTGTGAAACTATCAGCAGCTGTGATCATTTCTTCATGGATTTTTTCGCCTGGCCTAATGCCAACTACATCTATTTTACAGCTCGGAGCTATAGCTTGAGCGACATCCAAAATTCGATAGCTTGGAATTTTTGGCACCAGTATTTCTCTTCCTATCGCATTTTTAAGAGCCCATAAAACCATTGATACGCCATCATCAAGAGAAATATTGAATCTAGTCATTGCCTTATCTGTAATCGGCAAGACTCCTGATTGAGCCTGACGCATAAAATAAGGTATGACTGATCCTCTTGAACCCATAACATTTCCATATCTGACTACTGAAAATGAAAGATTACGATTACCTTTGATATTATTAGCCGCAATAAATAGCTTGTCTGAGCAAAGCTTTGTTGCTCCATACAAATTCACAGGTGCTGCTGCCTTGTCAGTACTAAGAGCAATTACTTTTCCAACATTATTCTCTAAGCAGGCTTGCACAAGATTTTCGGCACCTAAAACATTTGTCTTTATAAATTCCATCGGATTATATTCGGCAGCCGGCACTTGCTTAAGTGCAGCAGCATGCACAACATAATCAATTCCCTCTAATGCACGTTGAAGACGATCTCGATCCCTGATATCTCCAATAAAGAAACGCAGATTAGGATATTTATCTCTAGGATACTGCTCTTGCATATCCCACTGTTTTAATTCATCACGCGAATAAATTACGAGTCTGCGAATACAAGGATAATTTAATAGAAGATGCCGTACAAACGATTTACCGAAACTTCCCGTGCCTCCTGTTATCAGGATAGAGGCGTCTTGAAATAATTTTTCAGATTTTGTGCTTTCCAATTGTCAAGTAATTCCGTTCGTTTAATGGTCAAAATTATATGCCATCAATCTAGCACAATTATGTTAAAATGTGTTATCTGTGCCAATGGCGTGAAGCAAGCCGAAACCATAGCGAATCAAATTCGCAAAGAAGGATTTGCAGTAATTCCGGCAATATTAAATAGCAATGAAGTCGAGAGTTATTTAAGTCTGACGCAAGGACTGTCTGCTAAGCGATTAAATATGGAGCATAAGAATGTCCGTGCTTTTCATGGCTCACCAGATAACGTAGCTGTGATTCACAATCTTCAAAATAAACACTACTCGTTCTGGAAGCTGATTGCTCACCCGTTAGTTGTAGGTGTTGCCGACATCCTATTAAAAGAAGGTTCTTTTGAGGATTCTGAGCCATATCAACTCGCATCATGCCAAGCTAGATCAATAACAGGTCATGAAGATAGACAGCAGCTCCATATCGACTCTAGATTACCAGGTGGAAATCACGCACTTGCTTTGGTCGCGGGGTGGTCATTAACTGAATTTACAGCTGAGAATGGCGCAACCCGATTTGTCCCCAAAAGTCATCTAATAAATGAATTTCCTGCTATGGGCTTAATTCGAGACGATGAAATTATAGGAGAATGTCCTCCTGGTTCCCTAATACTCTTTAATGCCTGCTTGTGGCACGGAGCCAGTGAAAAAATTGATCCATCAGTGAGAGCAGGTTTATTTTTTAACTATTGTAGATGGTTCATGAGACCAGCATTCAAAATTAATAGGCGTATTCCATTAGAAATTAGAGAAAAACTATCTGATAAAATGGTAGAGCTGAGTGGCGCCTACTTCGAAGAACCTTTTGATGAGACAGACCGTGAAGTGAGGAAATCTAATGTACCTCAATGGTAATAAAAGCGATTGTTTTGTATATGGATGCGGGCAGATATTCAAGCGCCACTATTTGAACAGACTGACTCCAATTTTCAAGAATCTCCACTTCATTGATCCAATCCTTAAATCTAAATCAGCTCAAGATGAAATTAAAAATCTTATAGTTAGCCTAACTGGCCAACAAAACCTAACGTTCTCTACCAACAACAGAACTTATCAACACACTGAGAATGACTGCGTATTTATTTTTACCAATCATCGTTCACATTTTCCCCTTCTAAAGAAATCAAAAAAATCAAAACTAATCTTTGTTGAAAAGCCCTGTGTTTTGACAAAAGAAAATTGGAAAAGGATCAATACTGATATCGCTAATGAACAATATTTTTGGCCTGCTTATCATCAATTTTACACAAACCTCAGCAACCAATTAAACGCCTTGAATCTGGTGAATGTTGAGAATGTTCGCTCAATACGGATATTATTTTATGCGAGTCATTTACCATTAAGGAGTTGGGGAGCTTCATATACTTCTACGCGACTTGCGTCTGGAGGTGCATTTTTGGACCTTGGTCCTCATATCTTTTCTATACTCTCATTACTCTGCAAAGATATAGAACAACTTCCCATTGAATATACAGATGTCAAATTCAGCTATGACTCAAAAATGTCAGAATTAGAAACTTCAGGATTTGCAAAAGCTAAGCTTGGTGAAATAAGTTTAGAGATTGACTTTGGTTATATTGACGATAATCACAACCCAGTAAGGAGCTTCGAGCTTGTAACTCGGTGCGGAAAGATACTTTCTCTTGATAACGAAATTATTCAATGGAACAAATCACTGTTATCTCCTTCATTTGAAGTGTCATGTACACTTGCCTATAAGAATATGCTTGAAGACTCCTTGAAACACAAAAGGCCATGGTACTTTAAGAAAATAGGGTGGAATATAGAGTCTATTGAAAAGCTATACAAATTCTATGGAAAGACGACACTAAGCGATGATGAAAGTGAATCGTACTAAAGACATCAATTTTTAAGGCAATGAAGACATCTATACCAGTCAAGACTTTTTACTATATTGTCCAGGAATCATATCATTTAACGCGGCTCCATTCAGCAGCTATAAAAGCGAATATCCAACGATTTCCCAATGCTCACCACATAGTATTACCACCTTATGGAATCTTGTTCTATGAAGGACTTGACTCAAAATTTCCAAGATGGCTTAAACATTTACAGTTAATTTACTTATATATAAGGAAACAAATTACAACTACAAATCAACTAGCTATCAGTTTAAAGCCTTTCTTAGGCGATGAAGTCTTGGATCGTCTAGGGTATATCAAACCTACCAAGTGGTTTTTCTATCTTTTAAAGGCATGGGCTGCACGCCATTTATATTTTGCCTATTTTAGGACCTTTAATAACAATGCAGACAGATTCCTAGATGAATTTGCAATCGACAATATTCGATGTGGTGACTTAATAATAGACAGTTTTACAAGATATAAGGGTGTGCCCAACTTTGATATATCCCACAAATTCGTATACAGCTTAATTATTCAAGCCAAGGCTCTAAACTTATTTTATAATCATTTGTTAGAAAAGAGTGGAGCCGCCAGTATACTTTACTGCAGTTACACAACATACCTCCAATGGGGAATACCATCACGTATCGCGATTAAAAAAAATGCTCGTGTGGTGACATTAGGAAGCTCGAGGTGCTTATTTAGAGTAAATTTCTCTGATAGAAATACTTTATTGTGCGCACATCCAAACCACGTTTTATTTAATAAAAGCAGAGCACTAGAGTTGCCACCAGTTGTAATTGAAGAGGCACAGAAGATTCTTCATTCACGATTGGATGGGAAATACGACAAATCGATGTCCTATATGTCAAATAATACAAGCCATGAAGCACCAAAGTCCTCTCATCTGAAAAATAAAAATTTAGTAGTAATCATGCTTCACGCATTTAATGATTCCGTGCACATCTACAGGTGGTTTTGTTTTAAGGATTTCTGGGACTGGGCAACCAAAACAATCGAATATTTATCAACACAGGGATACCATATAATCATAAAGCCTCATCCTAACCATGACAGGCTGAGTGTAGAGGCAAAGAATGAACTTTGCTCTCTCTTCTCTAACCAAGAGAATCTTACATGGATAAGTGAAAATACACCTAATAGTATCATCTTTGCAGCACGTCCTTTGCTAGTAATTACTGGTTACGGTTCAGTTATTTTTGAAGCAGGATTTGCAGGTATTAAAACAGTAGTTGCTGGAGACCACCCAGCAATTAACTTTAATATCGCTAAGACTCCAAGATCACAGCAAGAGTATTTTAAAGAGATCAAAAATGCATTAACGACGCCTCACTTAACGAACCAGCAAACTCTTCAGATGAAGAGAGATTGCGTATTAGCCCTTGCATCATTGATGGATGCAGAAGATAATCAACAGCTTATGAGCAAATTCAACAAAAGTAGGGACAGCCTTGAGGACGTTAAATTCTTGCAATCCGAAGAGGTAGTTGCTTACCTTGAACCAAAATTTGATGAGCTAGCAAAGATCTTGGCTAGTTAAGATGAACCAACAAGCTTTTGTCGTAGTTTTTTTATTTGATCTCTTAGATTAGCGGCTTCTTCAAAATCTAACTTAGTAGCAGCTTGCTTCATTTTCTGCTCAAGCTGCTGAATGAGCTCAGGTAGGTTCTCAAGCGGAACAACGTCTTGCTGAGCCTGCTCAACTGCTTGATCAAGCTGATCATCGTTGAGCTTCCTGGAGACTTCCAAAAAGGCCAGGATCGGATTGTGCGTCGACTTCTTGCCAGCTGCCTGTGGAGTGATACCGTGCCTTTCGTTGTAGGCCATCTGAATTGCACGGCGGCGCTCTGTTTCACCAATAGCCTTAGCCATGGAATCTGTAAGGTTATCGGCATAAAGCAATGCCATACCTTCAACATGACGTGCTGCACGCCCAATTGTCTGGATGAGTGACCGCTCAGCACGCAGAAATCCTTCCTTATCAGCATCAAGGATCGCCACTAACGAAACCTCCGGTAGGTCCAAACCTTCCCGCAGCAGGTTGACTCCTACTAAAACATCATATTCACCATTACGCAGATCCTGAATAATCTCAATTCTTTCAATCGAATGGATCTCTGAGTGTAAGTAGCGCACCTTCACTTGGTTCTCAGCTAAATAATCGGTGAGATCCTCTGCCATACGCTTGGTGAGCGTGGTCACCAACACACGCTCTTTACGTCCCGCCCGCACACGGATCTCACCAAGAAGATCATCAACCTGACCCCCTGTAGGACGCACTTCCACGATGGGGTCAAGAACTCCGGTGGGCCGAATCACCTGCTCCGCAACCTGCCCATCACTCACCTTCATCTCCCAGTCACCAGGAGTGGCACTGACAAAAATTGTCTGACGTGCCTTCTCCCAGAACTCCTCTCCCTTAAGCGGGCGATTATCCGCAGCGCTAGGAAGGCGGAAGCCGTGGTCAATCAACACCTGTTTGCGGGAACGGTCGCCGTTGTACATCGCCTGCAATTGAGAGCAGGTGACATGGCTTTCATCCACCACAAGCAACCAGTCATCAGGGAAGTAATCAATCAGGCATTCAGGTGGTGTGCCTGCTTCCCTACCAGCAAGATGGCGAGCGTAATTCTCAACACCATTGCAGTAGCCCACCTGCTGAAGCATTTCGAGATCGTAAATAGTGCGCTGCTCAAGTCGCTGAGCCTCCAATAACTTGCCGTTGCTATTGAGCCAATCAAGGCGGTCGCGAAGCTCCTGACGAATGGCACCGACAGCTGTTTCAAGCCGGTCTTTAGGAGTAACAAAGTGCTTGGCAGGGTAGATATTAATGGCCTCCAAGCTCTTCAGAATTTCGCCAGTGGTGGGATCCACATAGCGAATAGCCTCCACCTCATCACCAAAAAGCTCGACTCGGACCAGGCGGTCTTCATAAGCTGGCCCGATCTCCAGAACATCTCCTTTAACTCGGAAGCGCCCGCGAGCTATCTCGGTATCGTTACGGGTGTACTGATTGTTGACCAACTCTCGCAGCGATCCGCGCAAGTTGAGAGTTTCCCCCACCTTGAACGGAACTGCCGCCTTGAGGTATTCAGAGGGAATTCCCAGCCCATAGATGCAACTGATGGACGCCACAACGATTACATCACGTCGTTCAAACAACGAGCGTGTCGCTGAGTGCCTCAACATATCAATTTCTTCGTTAATCGATGCGGTCTTAGCGATGTAAGTATCGGAGACCGGTACGTAAGCCTCAGGCTGATAGTAGTCGTAGTAAGAAATGAAATACTCAACCGCGTTGTGTGGGAAAAACTGGCGCAGCTCGTTGCAGAGTTGCGCGGCAAGAGTTTTGTTATGCGCCAGCACCAAAGCTGAACGACCTGTGCGCTGGATGACGTTGGCAATCGAAAAAGTCTTGCCTGTGCCAGTTGCCCCAAGCAGAGTCTGGTAACGATGACCGGCTTCCACACCCCTAACCAAGGCATCAATCGCAGTGGGCTGATCACCGCTGGGGGAGTAGGGCGCCGATAGAAGATAGTCAGGCATGCCTGGCGCCATCTGACGATGAGTCAGCTTATTAGAACTGATCAGCAGACCGAGTTCACAGATAACGCAAATCTTGCTTGGGCTCTGCAGTCATGAGCTAGTCCCCGTTCAAGAGGTCCCTTCAGCTCCTCTGATTCAAGACATGTGACGACACTGCCCAGAGCAAGCTGCTCAAGAGGACACCAATGAGAGCAATCGACGGTCAATAGAACAGGATCAATCCAAGGAATGACGGAAGAACTGCAGGCACTTAATGAGGTAAAAACTCTGTCCCTGATCTCCAGCTTGGTGACTGGCGTAGCAAGCCCACTGAGGATGAACAACCTGATGCACTCAATTCAGCCAACTGCCAATCATCAGCTTGATGGTCCAGTCGGCTAAAGGATTTCAAACGCGCGTTGGAAGGGCAGTGCCGAGAGCCTCGCGCAGGCTGCGGACAACAGCCACCATGGCGAGTTCATCGCTAAGGCGGTTAATCGCAGAACCAACTCCCACGCCAGCTGCCCCAGCAGCTTGGGCCAATGGCAGGGTTACAGCAGAAAGACCAGAGGCGCAGAGCACGGGCAGGTCAACGGCGCGGCTGATCACATGAGCTGCAGCCAGTGTGGGAGAGGCCTTTTCAATCAGGCCCTGAACGCCAGGACTTAGAGGATGAACGCTGGTGCCGCCTTCGGTCTGGATCAAATCCGCACCAGCTGCCACTAGATCAATGGCCAGCTGCTCTTGCCGGTCTAGGGGCAACGTATGGGGCACGGTCACTGACAGCGCAACAGCAGGAAGCAGGGTGCGGGTGTGCCGCGTGAGCTCAATCACCTCCTCAGCATCAAAGAGGCGACCCTGGGGATAAAAGCTGTCGTAGTT
>MDSW01010040.1_pt1 | contig 14849 bp, 8 predicted proteins | sample 811171 | NCBI WGS metagenome assembly MDSW01 (sample SAMN05326641, study PRJNA326480) | marine metagenome | isolation source: seawater | place: Atlantic Ocean: North West | collected 2012 | reverse complement strand
GGGGGGGGGGGTGAGAGACGGTCGTCGAGGTCGGCCGGCCGAGCGGATGCTATCGGGGGGAACGCCGCGTGGCTTCGTCGTATCGCGCGTCGGCGAGGGGACGTTCGTCCGCGCCGCGCCGCGCTCGCACCTCCACACGTAGCACCCCGCGAAGTCCGTGCGCTGTTCCTCGGTGAGGGATTCGGCGTACGCGCACGCCGCGCCCTGGCGGATCGGGCGACGCTCGCGCGCCATCTCCGCCACCATGGGCGCCGTCTGCATGAACGCGCCCGAGCCCGTGGAGGACTTCGTGCGCTTGAACTCCGCGCTCGCGTCCGTGACGTCCATGTCGACCGTCGCGCGTTGGCCAGAGTGACAACGACGGGAACGGCCAAAAAGGAAAAAAAGCGAGGGTGACGGTTTCGATTGGCGGAACCGACACGCGTTCGTAATTGATCGGGGCGCCACCGGGGATCGAACCCGGGACCTCCTGCACCCAAAGCAGGAATCATACCGCTAGACCATGGCACCGAATCGGTCAAGAAACTCGCGGAACGCGTCGCGCGGAATTTGGCGCGCGGCTCGAATTTAGGATATATATCTTCTCTTTTATGCAAAAACTTGCTATGCACAAACAGTGAGGTAAAATGCACACCGCGAAGGCACGGCGCGTGTCCTCCGCACGCACCAAGCGTCGCGTGAGACGAGCGTTCGATTTTTTTCGCGCGATCGAACTGCGTCTCCCGCGGAATTTGGTGGCTTCGTTCGACGCGGGGGTCGTCGACCCCGGGGTCGCGCCGCACGCACAACCCGGAGCGCGCGCTCGCCACCCACGCACGTCGTCGCGCGAGGCTTTTCCGCGCCTCGATCGCGCGGGGTCGGTCGTGGGCGCGCACGTTCGCGTACGCGGGGCGTCGGCGTTCGGCGAGCCGTCGTCGCGTGCCGATAAGATCTGCGTCCCGGTTGGCGGGCGTCTGCGTGGGGAAAAGGCCGACCGACACATCCCCCGTCCGGACGCGCCGCGGGAGGACGCCCCTCCTCGACCGTTGACCTCGCATGTACCAGCGCTCGCGCGAGATCGAGATCGATCGCGGGGGTCCGCGCGACCCCGCGCCGTTCGGGACGCGCGGCGCCGCCCCCCCCGCCTCGCCCACGCGCGCGCTCCCGTCCGCGCTCGAGCCCGTCGTCCCGAGCGCGAGCGCGAAATCCCCCGGGGGCCCCTCCGCCATGCGGAGTCGCCCCGGGAGCTTCGGCTCGCTGAACGGCGACGGGAAACCGGACGCGCACGGCGTATCGGGTCCCCACCACCAGCCCGTGGGTTCCCCCGGGGGCGGCGGGGGCTTTCCGCATCCGCAACCGCATCCGCCGCGGCACTCGAACGTGTACGTGAAGAATCTCGCGGAGGACGTCGACGAGATCGCGCTCAAGGCGGCGTTCGAGCGCTTCGGCGCGGTGGAGAGCTGCTGCGTCATCCGCGACGTCTCCACGAACAACAGCCGCGGGTTCGGGTTCGTGAAGTTCGCGGAGGTGGCGCAGGCGGCCTCCGCGATCGCGAACATGCACGGCAAGCTCGTCCGCGGGCGCGCGCTCGAGGTGAAGTTCGCCAACGCGGACTCCTCCGCCACCGGCGCCGGCGCCAACGGCCTGGGCGTCGTCAGCGATAACATCTACGTCAAGGGCCTCCCTCCGCACTGGACCGAGCACGAGCTCAGGGCGTACTTCAAGATGTTCGGCGCCATCATCGAGTGCCGCCTGTTGCACGCCTCGGGGACGACCACCGCCGGCGCGCTGATCCGATTCGGGTCGATGGAGCAAGCCGCCGGCGCGGTGCTCACCGCCAACGGACGCGTCCCCGCGGGGGGCGTCGTCCCGCTCGTCATCCGATTCGCGGACTCGCACGGAAAATCCAGGAGGGCGAGCAAGAACGAGAAGGCGGCAAACGGCGAGGGTTCCGTCAAGGGCGGGTCCGCGCTGAACGGAGGGCTCAACGGAGGAGGGCTCAACGGGGCCAACCACCGCTTCGCCGCCGCCGGCGTCGCCACCCCGGGCTCGAGCGCGCACGGCGGGTCGAACCTGGGGAGCCGACCCGGGAGCTTCGACGCCTCGGGCGCGCCCGCGAACGCCCTGATGGCGAACGCCGCGCTCGCGGCGCTCGCCCAGAACGGCTCCGCGCACAACCTCGAGCTCGCGGGGATTCTCCTCGCGCAGCAAAACGCGGGGCTTCTCGCGCGCGCGAGGAGCGCGCAGATGGCGCACGAAGCCGCCGCGGAGGCGTCCGCCCGTCCCCGATCGATCGAGTTCGGCGCCGGGTCCTTCGCCTCGCCCGCGCGCGGCGGCGGAGTGAACGTGAGCGGCTGGGCCGATCCCGGGGACGATCTCGATCTCGGGGGCGCGGCGGGCGCGATGCACCCGGCGCACGTGGGCGGCTTATCGGCGATGTTCGCGGCGGGGCTCGGCGTCCAACAGACGGGCGTCCAACAGACGGGCGTCCAACAGACGGGCGGCGTCGGATCCGTCCACCCCGCGCTGAACGCCGTCGGCGCGCAGCCGCCCGCGCCCTCCGCGGTGTCCTCCCTGTCGCGCCGGTCGAACGCGAGCGCGGGGAGTCTGAGCAGCCGCGGGAGCAGCGTCCGCGGCGGGAACGCGTTCGGGCCGGGGTCGGCGCTCGCCGCCGGCGCGCAGGGCGGCTTTATAGAAACCGGCGGACTCGGGGCGGGGTCCTCCCTCGGGGGATCCCACGGGGGGTTGATGTTCGAGGGCTCCCCGTCGACGCTGGGCTCGACCCGCGCGGGTGCCGCCGGGTCCCTCCCGAGCGCGGCGCACAATCCCGCGCCGCGCTCGAGCCCGGGCTCGTTCGGCCACCTCCGGGAGCCCCACGCGACGACCGCGGTGTCGCCCGTGGGTTCGTTCGACGGAGGGGGGCTGTGGGCGATGATGCCGCCGCCGAAGGCGTCGTCGTCCAACGCCCCCGCCGGCGACGCCGGCGGTGGCGGCGTGATGATGAGCGGCGACGAACGCGGGTACGCCGCCCAGAACGCGAACGCGAACATGTTCCGCGCGGCGGAGGCGGCGGCGGAGCGCGCGGAGACGCCCGGGATCTCCCCGGAGGAGGCGCGCGAGGTCCTCGCGAGGCTCGAGGAGGAGGAGGAGGACCACGACCGCGGCGTCGAGACGGACGACGCGGCGGCGGCGGCGGCGGCGGCTTCCAGGGGGGCGGCGGCTCGAGCGTCCGGCGACGAGGGAGGAGGGGCCGCCGGCGATTATTCCGTGGTGATTCGCGGGTTGCCGCCGATCGGTTCTTCGACGGGCGACCCGGGCGCGGGCGAGGAGGAGGAGGCGCGGGGCGCGAAGGCGGCGGCGACGGAGTTGGCGCTGTATCGGCGCTGTTCGCCGCTCGGCGCGGTGCTCTCGGTGACGCTCGGGCCGGGCGAGGGCGAGGCGCGGGTCGCGTTCGCGCGGAGGGCGGACGCCGCGAGTGCCGAGAAGGCGTTGCGAGAGGCGCCGATCGAGGGGCGAGCGGTCGAGGCGGAGGTGGTGTGCGAAGGCGAGAAGGAGAAGAGCGTCTTTTAGACGAACGACGAGAGAGGGGCGCGATCGAGGACCCGCGCCGCGACGCCGCGAGGTCTACGAGTACTCGCGCGGAGAGACCCCGTCGTAGTCTACGAATAATACATATCACGCGTCGGTACTCGTACGACCGGGGTCGTCACGAACGATACATACTACGCGCGGACCCTCTCGCGCTCTCACGGCTCCGCCTTTGTCTCCTCCCTCGAAAACGCCCCCAGGTCCACGCCCGGGTCCCTCCCCGCGGCGATGGCCTCCGCCGCCTCCCTCAGTCGCCTCCGACGCTCCGCGAACTCCGCCGCGTCGTCGTCGTCGCCCGCCTCGACAACGTCGAGCAGACCCGCGGCCTTGACGATGGCGCGCGTTCGCGCGGCGAGCGTCCCCGAACCCCCCCCCGACGACGCGCGCTCCCCTCCGGCGGCGGCGTCGCTTCCTTCGTCCGGGCCCCGGGGATCGAACGCGCGCGGGTCGGCGACGGCTTTTTCCAGGACGCGAACCGCGCGCACGAGGTCCCTCGGGCTCGCCTCCCGCGCCGCCCTCTCGGCGCGCTCCTTCCGCTTCCTCTCGGTCCTCCGCCGCCGCTTCAGCCTCCGCCCGTCGCCTCGGCGCTCGCTCCTCGACGCCTCCGCGCCCTCGACGTAGTGCGCGTATTTTTGGTACCGCCCCGGCGTTAGGAGGCGGGGGCGGACGTGCGCCGCCTTGCCGCACTCGGCGCAGCAGAACCCCCCCAGCCTCCGGACGCACGCGTCGCACACGAGGAAGAGGCGGTTGCAGTCCACGTTGGGGCAGTTTCTGTGCGGCGGGGGCGCGCGGGGCGCCGCGCAACAGTGGCACGTCAGCGTCGCCGCGCGCGCGCCCGCTTCCGCCGCGGGCACGCCCTCGGGCGTCATCGCGAGCCGCGAGTCGAACACGAACAGGTGGTCGTCCCAGAGGTGCTGCGCCGGAGATTTTTCTTCGTCCGCGGCGTCGGAATCCGACGCGTCGGACGACGCGTCGGATTCGGTCGCGGATTCCGACGCCGCACGTCCCTTTTCCCCGTCGCCTTTGCCGTACTCGTCGAAGTACGCCTGGACGCCGCCCTCGAGCGTGTACACCTCGGCGTACCCCTGTTCCTTGAGGACCGTGGAGTACACGTCGCACCGGATGCCGCCCGTGCAGTACATCATGATCGGCGTGGACTTATCCACCCCCGCGAGCGGGCCCGCGCCCTCCTCCACGTTCGTCTCCACGGTCTCCCTGAAGCTCTCCTGCACCGGCCGCGCCGCGCCGCGGAAGTGACCCACGTCCCACTCGTACCCGTTCCGAACGTCCAGCAGCACCGGTGTTGTGGTGGACTTTTTCTTCTCCCGCGCCCTCGCGTCGTCGTCGCCCGACAAATCCGAATCCGAATCCGAATCCGAATCCGAATTTGCCGAATCGTCCGCTCGCGCGTCTCGGTCGAGCTTCTCGTTGAGCATCTCGTGCCACTGCTTCGGGCTCAGCGGCGTCCCGCGCCTGCTCGGGTCGTGCAGGGGGAGGTGCGCGGTCCCGCCCTCGAGCTGCACGATCATGGGCTTGTGCCGGAGCGAGAGCTTCGGGTGCGCGTGTTCGCGCGTCGGGTAGACGGAGACGCGCATGCCCCTGAACGGCTCGCGCGCTTCGACCCACCTCGCGTACGTCTCGCCGTCCTCGCCTCGGCCGGACATCTGCGCGTTGATGCCCTGCTGGTTGATGTAGATGCGCCCGCGGATCTCCAGGCCGTTCTCCTCGATGAACGCGCGGTGCGCCGCCACCTCCGCGTCGTGGTCGGGGACGGTCGCGAACTTGAAGAACGTGATGAGCTGATGCGTGTGACGACGACGCGACGAGGACCCGGGGACGGCGACGCGAGCGGAGGCGTCCGATGACGAGGGGTGGGGCTCGTGCGCGGCGGGAGTGCCGCCGCCGGGAGGGGCCGCGGGGGCCGCTGCCTCGGCGGGGGCGTCGCCGTCGTCGGGGGTGGGCGCGCGCGCGGAGGCGCGGAGGCGGAGGCCGCGCGCGAGGCGGCGTCGGAGCCACGCCGAGGGAAGGGGGTGGGAGGAGGACGCGTGCGGCTCGGCGCGACTCGGCGGCGGACGAACACCGCCGCCCCCGCCGGGGAGGAGGGCGACGGCGCGGCGCGAGGCGAGCGCGGAGGCGCGGGGGAGGGACGCGCGGGGGGGCGCGGGAGGCGGCGCCGAGGCGCGCACCGCGCCGCGCCGCGCGATCAGCGCGAACGCGCGAGCGGGCGACGCCGTGGTCACGACCATGATGACGAGCGCGAGGGTGGGAATGGGAGAGGGGGGCGCGACAGTCAGCCACAACGTGCGACGGGAGGGCAGTCGCGTGCTTTCGGCGCGGGCCCGACGATGAGTTCGTGATCCGATCCGACGCCGACGGCATTCGTTAAAATTTGTCAGTCCGGTTCATCACTCCTCGCGACGCCGCGCCTATGTCGCGCGTCGTCGCCCTCCCCGCGGTCTCCCCGCGCGGGCTCGCCCCCCTCCCCCGCGGCTCCCCCGCCTCGCGTCCTCGGCGCGTCGCGGCCGCTCCCCGCGCGGCCGCCTCTCCGGCGCCCGGCGGCGACGCCGCCCCCCTCGCGGCCGTCGAGGACGTCGTCGTCGTCCCCGCGCGCGGCGCCTCCCTCGTCCGCGGTGCCGTCTCCGTCCCCGCCGCGCTCCTCGGAAGCCTGGACGCGCTCGCGCTCCCGTCGCACGCCGCGCCGTCCCCGGCGCCCGTCGCCGACCTCGCGCTCAGCGACGCGTGGTTCGGGTGGTACTTCGCCCCGGGCGGCGTCGTCCTCGGCCCGGCGCTCCTCCTCACCGCGTTCCTCCTCGGCCAGGCCCTGTTCGAGAAGATCACCGGAACGGGCCCGAAGAAGAAGTGACGCGCGAACGACGCTCTTACTCTAGACTATGTGAACGACGCTTCAAGACGCGAATCGCGACGACCCCTCCCTCCCCCCCCCGCCGCTCCGTCTCACCGTGTCTCTATCACAGCGGCGGCGGTTCGTCGTCGTCCCCCTCGTCCCCGTACACCGCCGTCTGCGGCGCCGCCGTCGCGGGCGCCTTCGCCGGCCGCGCCCGCTCTTTCGCCTCGAGCAGGTGCCCGCCGAGGTCCGCCCCCGCGGGCGCGTCTCTGACGATGCCCCGAATCGAAACCGCGCCCATCTCGCTCACCAGCCGCCGCGTCCCCTCGTCGGAGCCGCCGCCGCGCTCGGTTCGCCGCCGCCGTTCGAACGTGTCGCTCCCCGTGCCGCTCGCCGCCCACCCCACGACGTAATCTTCCCGCCCGCCTCTTCCCGAGCGACCGCCTCCGCCTCCGCCTCCGCCTCCGTCTCCGTTTCGGTCGTCGCCGATTCGGTCTTTTCGCTCTTTCGGCGGGGGCTTCAGCTTGGGCATGGTGACGACGAGCGAGCCCGTGACCCTGGACCTCTGCGCGACGGCGGCGTCCGGGCGGACCTCCTCCGGGAGGGTCAGCTGCAGGAGCTTCCCCTTGCACAGCACGCGGCACACGCGGGGGTGGACGTCGGCGTCGACGAGGCTCGTGTCCACGAACTTCCCCACGCGCACGTCGAGCACGATCGCGTCCCCGCCCGGGTTCTCGTCCAGCCTGAACTCGAACCCGCCCTCGTTGCACTGGCGCACCTTCTCGACGTCCTCGGGGAGGTCCGGGAAGCCCTCGCGCCTCGGTTTCCTCCGCGACCCGTCCGGGTTGAACATCTTTCCCTGGTTCGCCCTTCGCTCGGCGTCCTGCGCGTCCCGCAGCCGCGCCGACTCCCTCTGCTCGGCGACCCTCGTCGCGGGGCACCACGGGCGCTCGTCCTCGGGCGTGTTCATGATCTCCGCGACGTCGTCCTCGTCCGGGGCGAGGTCGCGCGCGTCCGAGACTCGCGACGCGGCCTCGACGTCCACGCCCTCGGCGATCAACTCGCGCGTCAGCCTCGCGGCGATCTCGGGGAGCGCCTGCCTCGCCAGGATGCGCTCCGTGGGGGTGACGTCCGTGCCGTCCAGGCGCGAGAGCTGCGGGAGCGTGCCGATGACGAACGCGCGGTACCCGCCGAAGTCCGCGCACGGGTTTCCCATCAGGTACAGGTCGCGGAGCTGGTGGTTCGCCTCGAGCGTGTGCACGGTGAGCAGCGAGCTCTTGTCGATGAAGTTGACCGTCAGATCGAGCTTCTGCAAGGACTCGCACCGCTGGAGGTTCTCGATCTTGCGGATGTTGTTCACCGCGAAGTTCGCGTACTCCAGCTCCTTCAGGCGGTGCAGGTTCTCGAGCTTGCTCACGAGGTTGTTCTGCATGTAGAGGATCTTCAGGTGGCGGCAGATGTGGCCCAGGCCCTCGATGCGCTCGATCTCCTGCTGATGCAGAGAGATCTCCTCGAGCGTCGAGACCATGCCCTCGTTGTGCTCCGCCCGGCGCCGGACCATGTCGAGCGTGATGGGCGCCATCGCGACGAACGAAAGCGAGGACGCCGAGCGCGGCCCGAGGCGACCGAGACGACGCGCGGACGCGCCCGAGGCGCCGCCGAAGGTGGTCTGGACGAAGCGGACGAGAGGTGCCGTTTGACTTTTTGAGGACGAAACGCGCCCGCGACGGAATACCTGGTAATTTGAGCCGGTTCTTCGCTCGACCCGAAGCTTTTGAAACCCGCCGGGGCGCCCGTGCACCGCCGCACATCGTTCGATCTCGCGCGCGGGCGCGTCCGCCGGCGGCGTCCTCGATGACGTCCTTCTTCAAGAAACACAAGCGCACGCCCGCCGAGCTCGTGACGAAGCTCGGCAACGCGTTCAGCACCCTCAAGGCCGGCGGCGGGGAGGCAAAGGTAGGTGCTCCGCTCCGCCGCGCTCTTCGCCCCGAGCCTCCTTTCGCCCCGCGTCTCGTCGCGATGCCACGCCGCGCTCCCCCCCCTCCCCCGCTCTTGGTCTGACGTCCCCCGACCCTCGCGCTCGTCGTCCACCGCCTCAGTGTCAGGAGAGCTGCGCGAAGTACTTGGGGGAGATGCGCACGATCATGTTCGGCGAGGACGGCGCGGACCCCGACGCGACGCTCCAGCTCGCGCTCGTGACGGAGACGGCGCGATCCCCCGCGCTCGTGGACGCGCTCGTCGCCCTCCTCCCCAAACTCCGCTTCGAGACGCGCAAGGACGCCGCGGCGGTGTTCAACGCGCTCGTGCGCCACCCCGTCGGCCCGGACGAGCGCCTCCCCCTCGTCGACCACCTCGCCGCCTCCGCGGAGTCCCTGCGAACGATCCTCGTCGCGAGCGAACTGTGCCATTCGCGTTCGACCGGCGAGGGTCCGGACCCCGCGCTGGTCTCCGCCGTCCTCGCGTACGGCACGATGCTCCGCGAGATCGCGCGGTACGAACCTCTGTGCCGCCTCCTGCTCTTCTCCCCCGAGTTCCCGCGGATGTTCGAGTACCTCCAGCTCCCGACGTTCGAGATCGCGTCCGACGCCGCGGCGAGCTTCCGCGAGATGCTCACGAGGCACAAGCGACTCACCGTGGAGTACCTGGAGCGGAACCACGACGCGTTTTTCGGCGCGTACAACGCGATGCTCGAGCGGGGGAACTACGTCACGCGGCGACAGAGCCTGAAGCTGCTCGGGGAACTCCTGCTGGACCGCGCGAACGTCGCGAGCATGATGCGGTACATCGGCGGGGTCGAGAACCTCTGCCTGATGATGAACCTGCTGAGGGACGAGGCGCGGAGCATTCAGTTCGAGGCGTTCCACGTGTTCAAGGTGTTTGTAGCCAACCCGAACAAACCCGCGCGGGTGCTGAGCATCCTGAGGAAAAACAGGGAGAAGCTCATCGGGTACCTCGCCAACTTTCAGAACGACAGGGAGGAGGAGCAGTTCGTGGAGGAGAAGGCCATGCTCACGAGGCTCCTGGAGCAGATGGGGGAGGGGGAGGGAGCGGGAGGGGGCGGGGGCGGCGAAGGGGACGGCGACGCGACGAGATGAGAAGACGAGCGCCGAACCGCTCATCGCGTTTACAAAATTTGATAGCTGCGGCTGGGGATCCTGAGCAACGCGTTGACGGGCGCGGCGGGCCTGGGGTCGATCATGCTCGCGCCCGCAGCCTTCGCCTTCTTCGCCTCCTCCTCCGCCTCCTTCGCCTTCCGCCGCTCCGCCTTCTTCGCCGCGCGCGCCGCCCTCCGCCGCTCGCGCTCCGCCTCCGCCTCGAGCTCCGCCTTGCTCTTCTTCCGCGGCGGCTCCGCCTCGGGCGGCGGCGCGTTCTCCTTCCCGGCGGCGTCGCCGTTCGCGTTCGCCTCGTCCCCCGGGCCCTTCGCGTCGTTCGCATTCGAACCCTCCTTCCGATCCGCCTCCGACGCCTCGTCCACGCCCGGCCCGCCGCCCTTGGCCGCGTTCTTGAACGCCGCGGACTCGTCCGGGAAGACGCTCGGGTGCCTGAGCGCGTAGAGCATGTACACGCTCGCCGCGAACCTGAGCGCGCGAAACACCGCCTCCAGCGTGAAAAAGCTCCAGACGTAGAGAAGGGCGCCGACCGTCTCGCGCGTGCTCGACACGACCGCGTGCTCGAGCGTCGCGTACGCGTGCTCGAAGTACCGCTCCCACACCGCGTTGGCTCTCTCCGTCACCGTCTCGACGACCTTTCCGACGACGCTCGTCGCCGCGCGGTTCGTTTTCTCCGCCGCGTTCGACGCGTACAGTCTCGCGGCGGCGACGACGACGTCGAAGACGACGTGCGAGAAGAAGTACCCGACGGACGCGGACATCAACGCGCACGTCGCGACGAACGTGACGCGCGGCTCGCGCCACGTCAGCACGCCGAGGACCTGCTCGGCGACGGTCGCGACGTCGTCCATGATGGTCTGGATGGACGTGATCATCGTCGTCAGCTCCTCGTACTGCCGCATGAGGTTCGTGAACGGGTTCATCGACCCCGCCATCTTCGGCGCCTGGGCCTCCTCCTCGTCCGAATCCTCGTCCGACTCCGCGTCCGCCTCGGCCAAGATGGCCGCGACCGCCTCCGCGGACTCCGCCTCGTCGCGCATCTGCTTCTCCTCCTCCGCCTTCCGGCGCTCCATCTCGAGCTCCAGCGCCTCCTGCTCGCGTTTCTGATTCTCGCGCTCCAGCGCTTTGATCTCCTCGTTGGTCAGCGCGGCGCCGTTGAGCAGGATGTCCAGCCTCGGCGGGAGCTTCCCGACGGAGACGTCGAAATCCATCGCGATCTGATCGAACGCGCGCTTCTTCCGCGTCCAGAACATCGCGCAGGGCACTGACCCGACGAGGAACAGGATGCCCGGGACGATCAGCCGCGGGTAGTTGATCATGAAGAACAACACGCACTGCACGAACGCGGTGACGTAGGGGTTGCGCCAGCTGAAGACGTCGTCGACGGCGGCCACCACCTCGAGGCCCTCCGCGGCGACGCACTGGAGCCGCGCGATGCTCGTCTGGATCATCCGCGAGTTGAACTCGTGCCTGCTGAAGTCGAGCATCTCCTTAGCGATCGATTCCTTCACCGGCGGGTTGTTCGCCGCGAGCTGGTTCACCACCAGCTCCTTGTGCCGCTTCGCCACCTTCTCCTGCTCGTTCTCGGGAATCGGGTTGTAGTACCACTTGTCGCTCCGCGTCGGCTTCAGGTACTGACGCGCGAGCGCCCAGATGCCGTCCGAACTTCGCGCCTCCCTCCGGTACGTCAGCGCCAGGTCGAGCTTCCCGCCCCGCACCACCTCCCCGGTGCTCGCGTCGAGGCTCGACACGTCCACCACCTTGAAGTACCTCTGGTTCGTCTCGAGCGCCGCCGCGGGCACCTTGATCTTCCCCAGAAGCCGCGGCGCGTCGCCCTCGCCCGCGAATGCGGCGACGATCACCGGCACGTGCATGTCCAACACCGGGAACAGAGACCTCAGATCGAACGCCACCTGTCCGTCCTCGGCGTCCTTCGTCGGGAACCGCGTCCAGTACGGGCCGTACTTGACGACGCAGAAGACGTCGCCGGCGCTCGCGACGTCCTCAGGGAGGTCGTGGATTTTGAAGATGTCCACCTCGAGTTCTCCGATCTTGGGCTCGTCCGCGGCGTGCACCTTCTGCAGGTGCAGGTGCTCGAGGTACTCCTCGTCGATGTACGCCGAGACCAGGATCTCGCCGTACGGGTCCCCGTCCGAGTTTTTGCTGTTCCCGGAGGTGTCCAAGAGCGTGAGCCACTTCGCCGGGGGCGGTTTGTCGAAGCCCTCGTGGATGTCGAGGTCCTCGCACTTGATCTGCACCTGCCCGATGAGCTCGTCGAACCCCCCGTCGAAGTCGTACACCTTGAACCAGAGCGTGTTCTGGGTGTACGGCCGGCTGATCACGAACGAGAACTTGCGCTCCCACTCCGGCGCGTCCACGTCGTCGATGTAGTGCGTCTGCTCCGTCTCGAACTTCCCGGACTTCTCGTGCTCCAGGATCACCTCGCAGTACGGATCCGAGAGCCCGCCCGGGTCGTCCTTGCTCCCGTCCATCGGGAGGATGTCGCGACCGCTCCGCACGAGCACGTGCAACGCCGCCGTGTGCGGCTCGACGTAGAACTTGGCCTCGTCCCGGCTCGGCTCGGTCGGGCGCCACATCACCGGGTGCTGCGCGGTGCGCATCGCGAGGTCCGAGCGGTCGCCGACCCACGTCGCCACCTTCACGCGCCCCGTGTACGTCCGCTTGCCCTCCCAAAACATGAGCGAATCCTTCACCCGGCCCCAGTCGAACCCCTGCTCGCCCGAGTCGTAATCCTCCGGCAAAGACTCGATCGTGATCCACTCCGGCTTGGGGTCCCAGTCGGAGGCGCGGCTGACGCGCCGGCCCTTGATCGGGACCCGAGCGAACCCGATGAAGTCGTTCAGCGCGAGGTCGTAATCGTACAGACAGATCGTTATATCCTCCTCGATCTCATCCTTACACGCGCCCAGGTTGAACACGAACGTCTCGTTCCACTCCGGGTTCACCGTCTCGTACACCACCTCCGTCGTGCACTCGAGGCTCCCCCACCGCGCCTTCGCGAACGGGTCGGAGACCCCGCCGTCGTCCATGGCGAGGACGTCCTCCGCGGCGACGATGGACAGAAATAGGCAGAGGTTCGTCTTGGCCTTGACGTCCACCGTCGGGAGGTTCGGCGGCGGCGGGGGGAGGGGCGGGAACAGGTAATCGCGAACCTCCACGTACGCGTCGCGGGTCTGGCGGTACACCCTGAGGGTCTCCACGACCGCGGGCGCGACCGCGCGCCTGAGGCGCCCGAGGAGGGAGCGCTTCTCGCGCTCGAGCTTGGTGCGCGCGCGATTCCGCGCCTCCGCGTTGAGGCGCCCGAGCTTGCTGTTCGGGTCGTTCGGGTCCTGGACGTGCGGGTTCAGCGCGACGCTCAGGCGCGAGGGCGCCTCCTCGAGCTCCCAGGCGTCGACGAGGAGGCGGTAGAGCTCCCCGGAGGCGCGGTGGAGCTGGAACTCGTGCGCGGCGCCGTGCCAGTCCACGAGGACGACCGCGTACGTCGCCGAGCGCTCCTCCGCGCGCTTGACGTGCCAACGCATGAGCGTGCACTCGGTCGAGTCGAGGCCGAACATGTCCGCCTTGAAGTGGATCGCGTCCTTGTGCACGCTGATGCGCCCGACGTGCGGGGGCAGGACCGCCTCGCGGGCCGCCCGCTCCTTCGCCGTCTCCATCCGCGCGGGCTCCGCGGGCGCGAAGAGCGCGTCGAACGCCTTGACCGCCTCGTCGGACGCGTCCGCGGGCGGTTCGGTCGCCGAGGGGGGCTTCCCGCCGTAGATGCACTCGTACACCGCGAGGAACGCGCCCGGGTCCTCGTCCTCCACGCCCACCGCCGCCTCGACGGAGGCGACGAGCGAAGACATCCCGCCGACGCGACCGGGGTGAGGAACGAGCGAGGAGCGAGGGACGGCGTGGCGAAGCCGCGATGGCGAGCGCGCCGGAAATATCACCAACGACGACTCGCGTATATACGCGCTAGAGCACGCCGCACACGCGGGTGTTTCATCACTCGTTCAGATGCGGCCGACAATACAATGATGCATGCCGGCGTCGATCGTCGCGCCTCACGGTGTGTCTTGTCTCCCGAACGCCACGCCCTCGCGGTCGCGCGCTCCCCATCCCCCGATGCGCGCGCTCGTGTGCCGCGAGCTCGGGGACCCGACGCGCCCCCCCCGCGATGGCGGCGCGTTGGCGGTCGAGGACCGCCCTCGCCTCTTCCCCGAGGGCGTCCCGCCGAGGGGCGTGCGCGTGAAGGTCGCGTTCGCGGCGCTCAACTTCGCGGATCTCCTCATGGCGCGCGGCGAGTACCAGGAGAAGCCCGCGCTCCCCTTCGTCCCCGGCGGGGAGTTCTCCGGCGTCGTCGCCGAATCGGGCGCGGAGGCGCGCGCCGCCGGGTTCGCGCCCGGCGCGAAGGTCGCGGGCGTCCTCGTCGGCGGCGGCGCCATGGCGGAGGAGGTGGTGGTCCGCGACGCGCTCGGGCCCCCGTCCGCCGCCGACGGCGCGGTCCTCTTCCCCGCGCCCCCCGCGCTCTCCCTCGCCGCCGCCGCCGCGTTCCCCGTCTGCCACGGCACCGCGCACCTCGCCCTGTGCGAGCGCGCCAGGGTCGCCCCGAACGAGCGCGTCCTCGTCCTCGGCGCCGCGGGAGGCGTCGGCCTCGCCGCCGTGCAGATCGCCAAAGCCCGAGGCGCGCTCGTCGTCGCGTGCGCCAAGGGCGACGCCAAGCGCGTCGCGTGCGCCGACGCCGGAGCCGACGCCGTCGTCGACGTCGCGAAACTCCCGGGAGAGTACGGAGGGACGCCGTTCAGGGACGCCGTCTTCGAAGCGTTCGAAGCGCTAGAGTCTTCGAAGCGGCGTTCGAATCGAAGCGGCGGCGGCGTTTCGAAGGTTTCGAAGGTTTCGAAGGGCGCGGACGTCGTCTTCGACCCGGTGGGCGGCGACGCGTTCGCGTCGGCGATTAAATGCGCCCGGTGGGGCGCGCGCGTCCTCGTCGTCGGCTTCGCCTCCGGCCGGATCCCTCGGCTCCCGCTCAACCTCGCGCTGGTGAAGAACCTCACCGTGCACGGGGTGTATTGGGGGGCGCACGCGGTGAGGGATCCGGGGACGCTGGCGCGGTCGACGGCGGAGGCGTTGGGGATGGCGGCGAGGGGGATCGCGACGCCGAGGGTGGACGCGCGGACGCCGCTCGAGCGGGCGTGGGAGGCGTTCGCGGCGCTCGAGCGGAGGGAGGTGGTCGGGAAGGTCGTGATCGCGATGGGGGAGGATATCGAGTCGACGACCCCGACCGCGGACCCGGGGGGGCGGGGGGGGGGGCGAAGTAGGCTCTGACG
>MDSW01067283.1_pt1 | contig 14850 bp, 8 predicted proteins | sample 811171 | NCBI WGS metagenome assembly MDSW01 (sample SAMN05326641, study PRJNA326480) | marine metagenome | isolation source: seawater | place: Atlantic Ocean: North West | collected 2012 | reverse complement strand
GTACTTCACGAGCGCGTCGTTCACCTCGTCCGCGGCGATCTCCGAGTGCAGCGCGCCGTCCTCGTCGGAAGAGACGTCGAGCCAGCCGAGCCCGAGCCCCGGCGGCGCCGCGCCGCCGAGCGGCCGCGAATGTTTCATCGCCTCCTCGCCGCCGCCGTAAAAGAAGAAGGGCTTCGCGTGCGCCTTCGCCAACGCGCCGTGCGCGCGTTCGCCTCCCCGCCCAACCTCCCTCCGTAACCCGCACGCGACCTTGTTCGTCCCTTGGATCCAGCGTCCTCGCCCGACGACGTGCTCGGACCGCGGGGACACCCTCATGGGGACGACGGCGACGTGCGCGCCATTCGTGAGCCGCGTCGTTCGATGAATCGCGCTCACGGTCTCGTCGGACCCGAACGGCCCGGAACTCCACCCCGTGGACGCCATCGCTCGCGTCTTCACCACCTGCGCGAGCCACTCCTTCACCGGGGCGTACATCGCGACGCGCGCGACGTCGACTGCGTGCGTCATCCCTTTCACCCACAAGAGGCATTTCGCGCCGTCGGCGAGCTCCCAGAAGTGCCGAGATACCGCGGGGCTTACGGTCTCGTCCTTCGTCCCGTGCGCCCACAGTTTCGGGACGTTCGTGCACGCCAACACGCACGTCTCCGTGTCCGTGCCCGCGTCGCGGAACCGTTTACCTCCGCGCGCGGCGCCGCATAGCGACGCGACGCCGGCGACGACGTCCGGGCCGAGCGCCTTGGCGGCGGCGAACGCGACGGCGCTGCCAAATCCGAAACCGACGAGGATTACCTTCTTCGGCGGCTGCCCCCCCGCCGTGCTCTCCCTGGCGTGCTCCGCCGCGGCGAGGACGACGTCCACCGCGGCTTGAAGCTTCGTGACGTCCGTGTCCGCCTCCGACGGCGCGCGCCAGGAGAGGTGGAGCACCGTCGCGCGCGGGCGCTTCGGGGTCCCGCGCGACGTCTTCTTGACGGCTAGTCCGACGCCGCGAGACGGCGGCTGCCATCCCCCACCCCCCGGGCCGTCCTCGACGTCCTCCCCGGAGGAGAGCTCCACGCCGAGGCGCGCGAAAAGGCTGCCGTACGCGAGCGGCTTCCCGCGCGCGTCCAGGCCGCTGGCGCGATGCGCGCGCAGCACCCCGGGGCCGAGCGCGCCGTCGTCGTCTGGCAACAACAAAATCGCGGCGACTGCGTTTCGCCCGCCGTCGTACTCCACGGCCTCGAAGAGCTCGCCGCACTTCCCGCCGAGGACGTGGAAGTCCAGGCCGGGGGCGTGGCGGCGTTTCGGCGGCGGCGGCGGCGGCGGCGGCATCGTCGATATCGCGCGAGGGGGGACGGGGCGACTCGATGTGGTTGGCACAGGGGGGGGGGAATTCAAAACTTTCTCGTTCGTGACGCGACGACTCCACTCTCAAACGCCTCGCGATCGGACCGACGACTACGTTGTATTTTCTCGCCGCCGCCGCCCCCGGCGCTCCCCGCAGTTGGGATCGAATCGCAGTCCGATTCAGGAAATACGCGCGCTAGCTAGGATATCATACGTGAATCGCCGCTCTGGACGCGCGGTCACGTCTTTCGCACCTTCGCGGGCTTCCGCGAACGCGACCGGCCGCCGCCCGACGGCGCCGCGGCGTCCTCCTCGTCGTCGCGCTTCGAATCCGCCGCCGGCGCCGCCGCCTCCTCCGCCGCCGCGGGTGCTTCCTCCTCCGCCGCCGCGGGTGCTTCCGCCTCGGCCGCCGCCTCCGCCGCGTTCACTTCCTCCGCCGCCGCGGGCGCTTCCTCCGCCTGTGGCGCCGCGGGCTCTGCCGTCTCCGCCCCCGTCCCCGCGCCGCCGCCGCCGCCGTTCTCTTCTTCTCCCGACGCCGTCGCCGTCGCCGTCGTCGTCATCTTCCCGACCGACGCCGCCCACATCACCTCCGCCCTGCTCTTCAATCCCGCCGCGAGCTTTCCGATGTAGCTCTCCGCGCCGTTGAACGCGACGCAGTTGTCGAACACGAGGTCCAAGTCCGCTTTCATTTCGCGCGCGCGCTCGTACCGGCCGAGCTTGTTCTTCGTCCGCGCGCCCGCCTTGAGCTTCTTCCGAATCGTCCCCAAGTCCATCGGGGTCGCGATGACGTCCGGGTACGTCGGGATGTTCAGCGCGACGATATCCACGGGCTTGTGGAAGATCTCGTCCTCGTCCGCGTTGAGAAGCCGCGTGAGAACCTCCTCCGCGGTGATCCGCCAGTCGTTCTTCCCGTCCCACGACGACGCCGCCGCAGACGCCGCGTCCGCGTCGTCGCACGCGTCCGGCTTGAATCGCTTTCGCATCTTCGCCGCGGACCACCCGTCGTAGTCGTCCGCGACGACGTTGCCGTCCGCGTTGTACTTGGCATTCCTCCTCGCCGCGGTGTCGGCTTTGCGTTTCAAGCGCGCCGCCTCCTCCGCGGCGAGCTCGGACTTGAGCCGTTCCTCGCGCGCCCTGTCGTTGGCGCGTCTCTTCATCGCGTCTTGTTCCTTCTTTCTCGCTTGCGCGTCCACGTAACCGGATACGGGGATGTCGTGGAGGCCCCCGGGCGCCGCCTCCTCCGCCGCCGCGGCCGTGGCAGCGTGGTGCGCCGCCGCCGCGTGCGCCGCCGCCTGTTTCATCGCGTCATTCGCGCCCTGGACGCGCCCTGAAAGGTTCCCAGCCCCGCCGAGGCCGTGGAGGCTGGCGCCGCCGGGAGTCCACGCCGCCGCGGCCAATCGCGCCCTCACGGTGGCGGCGACGTGGTCGTTCGCCGCACCCGCCGAAAGCGCCGCAGACTGAGACTGCGCTGCTGACCCCCCGTGATGAATGACCGTCTCGCGATCGCCGCCCATCGCCTCGAACGCGGCGAGCTGCTCCTTCAGCGTCGCCGCGTGCCCCCGCTCCGCCGCCGCCGCCGCCGCCGCCGCCGCGGGCGCCCCCGGGTCCGCCGCCGCCGCCGCCGCCGCCGATCGGGTCCCGAGCCCCCTGCTCTCGATCTCGCTCATCACCGCGCGATGTTTCTGCAGCGACAGCTCCGCCGCTCTCGCCTTGGCCGCGTACGACGCGAGCTCGGGCTTGAGCAGCGCGACGAGCGCGGCCTGCTCGTCGTCGCGCGCCGCAATGAGCGTCGCCTCGGCCACGCGGTGCGCCTGAAGCTCCGCGAGCTGCGCGGCGTGGACGACGTCCCGCAGCCGCACTTCCTCGTTCACGAGCTCGCGATTCACGCGCTCCTCGAGCCCGAAATTCTGCTCGAGCGCTTGCCGCCCGAGGCTCGCGGCGAGTTGCGCGAGCGCGTTTTGACCGCCGACGCCGAGCGCCGCCATGAGCTCCGCGGGGTTGAGGCTGAGAGTAATTGTCCATACGAGCGAACGTCGGGGTGGAGTTGAAAGGCGTCAGAAGCGGAGTTGAAAGGTGTCGAGGTGTGTCGGGATTGAAACCGAGGTGTGGGCGGAGAGAGACGGTGGCAAAAGTCCTTAAGGATCGGCGTTCACAACGCCGACGAGGTCGTATGGGAACCAGTGTGAGATAGAACGCGCCCGCCGTTTTGCGCCGCCGCGCCCATGGCGGCCATCATCTCCGCGGCGCCCAAGCCGGCGATGGAGGACCCCGGGCCCCCCGCGGACATGTTACCCGCACCCGCGGCCGATAGCCCTGGTTTATGGATGCCCTGGGCGGTGTGGGACGCGAACGACGCCGCCGCGGTCGCGGCGTTCGCGGCGACGATGTTCGCCGCGTTCGCTGCCGCGAAAAACGCGGCGTTTGCGTTTTTTCTCGCCGCCGTCGCGCCGACGCCGATGCCCGCGCCGCCGCCGCCGCCGAGGCCGAGGCTGCCGAGGCTGCCGAGGCCGCCGCTCGCGGCGGCCGCGGCGGCGTACGCCGCGAGGTTCTCGCGCGCGGACGCCGCGCCGGCGGCGGCGCCCGCGGCCGCGGCGATCGCGCCCGCGTCCAGGTCTCCGACGGAGGTGAGATGCTGATGACCTCGACCGCGATTCTGCTGCTGCTGCTGCAGCTGGCTCGGGGGGTGTACGACGCCGTGCGTCGCGGCCGAGGGTGCCGCGGGTGCCGAAGGGTCGTCCGCCGCCGCCGATCCGTCGTGGCGCGCGACGAGCGACGACGACGCGCTTCCCAGGGTCTCCTTCAGCGTCGTGCGCTTCTTCTCCCCGTCCGCGGGCCGTCGCGCGCCGGCGAACACGCCCGCGTAGTCGGATGCGACGACGCCCGGCGCGTTCGCGCGCGCGCCGGCGACGTCGTCGACGAGATCTGGATTTTCATCACCGACGCCGGCGGGAACCCCTACGACCCCAGCCTCGGCGCGCTCGCGAGACGGCGCGACGGTCGCTCTTTCCGCGATCGACGGCGGTTCCGCGGTGACCGCGGTGGTCGCGTCGGCGGTCCGCACGCCTTCGCTCGCGTCCGCGCCCGTCGCGCGATCCGCCGCGCCGCGTGGGTGTTGCTCGATCGCCGAACCTGGAAGTTTCCCCCCCTCGCGCTCGGGCGCGTCCGCGGCGGCCGCGGGGGCCGCGCGCGCCTCCTCGCCGTTCCACGCCGCGAGCGACGGCATGCGCTGCAAGGGCGATTCCGGTCTCGGTTCGCCGCCCTGATCCGTCATGTCGCGGGTCGCGCGCGCGGAATGCCGCGGCGGACGACGAAGGGTGTTCATGTGGACACCCTCACCGAAGTTTCCAGAAGTCGCGTCGCGTCGCAGAAAAAAAAAATGCGCGCGATGACGCCGCCAGATCGTCATGCACCCCCACGCGCGCGGTCCCCGGCACAGCCGGCGTCTTCGGACGTCGCGCGAGGCGAGAGGCCCCGCGGTGTGCCTCCTCTGCTCGCTCGTCACCGCGATCACCATGGTGTTGATCCTCGCGCGAATGACGTACACGCGCGCGAGGGAGCACCACGAGGTGGCCGCGATGTTCGACGCGGGGCGCGAATCCGCGGCGCGATCGGCCAACATCGCGCGCCCCGCGGGCGGCGGTCTCGGCGGCGTCAACAAAAATCCGAACCTCGACGCGCGCGGCCGTCCCCGCGACCCGGCGTTCTTGATGTGCGGCGCCGCGGACGACATGTGGAACGTGGAGTACGGGGGCGACGTCGTCGCGACGCCGGACGTCAGCGCGGCGGCCGCGCCCGGAAACATCATCAGAACCCCCACCGAGTGCTGCATTCGGTGCGCGAAGACGAAAGGATGCAACCTCTACGTGTTCGGCGGCGAGGGCAGACGCGGGACGCCGGAGGGGATGAAGTGCTGGCTGAAGCACACGCACGACCCGAAGCATCCGGTCGTGCGCGCGGAGGGCGAGGACGTCGGGTGGACGTCGGGCGCGCTGATGAAAGATTACGACGCCGGCGCCAGCCCCGGCGCGGGAGCCGGCGGCGGCGGCGGGGATCGAACCGGCAGCGGCGGAGACGTCGTCGTCCCCGGCGCGGTCGCGCTCGATACCCCCGCGGGCCGGATCGAGATCGAGCTCATGCCGGGCTGGCACGCGGCGTCGGTCGCGCACGTCGCGCGGCTCGCTCGCGAACGCGGCTCGTGCGAGAACAGCTGCCACCTCTATCGCGCGGAGCCCGGGTTTCTGTTGCAAGGCACGCTGAAGAGCTTCTCGGTGAGGCCGAACGAAGAGACGAAGCGCGGGCCGAAGGTGATGGAACGCGGCGAGATCGGCTGGGCCGGCGAGGGCGCCGGCCCGGACTTCTTCGTCTACCTCGGCGACCGACCCGCGACGCACTGGGGGACGGGGCACACGGTGTGGGGTAAGGTGACGGACGAGTGGAGCTTACGCGTGGCGGACGCCATCGTGAACGGGCCGTCGCACACGCCGGGGGGGGAAGGGACGATGCGGTTTCTGAAGGACTTCATGTACTTCGACGTCGTGGAGAGCGAACGGCCGCCGCCGCCGTCGTCGTCGTCGTCGTCGTCGTCGTCGTCCGTCGGCGGCGGCGGCGACGTTTGAAAAGAACGAAACGTAACGAAACGAAAGAGTAGCGATACGGAAACGTAGCATCCATTCGACGCGCGTTCCTACTACTGTACCGCACCGTATCCTACCAAGGCACCACCGCTACGCTATCCTCACGCACTGCTTCGCGCCCTCGTACTCCGGCGCGCGCAACCCGAACTCCTCCTTCATCCGCGGCGGCACGAACCGCCCGCCGAGAAAATGATGCGCGCCCGCGAACGCCGTCGCGCCAATCTTCGGCGCCGTCAGCGAGACCAACGTCTCCGGCCGCATCCCGTCGCCGAATACGTCGCCGTCGTCGACGTCCCACCCGGACGGGATGTCCACCGCGACGATCGGCGGCGGCGACGCGCGCTGGTGCAGCAGCGCGAGGAGCGCGTCGAACGGCGCGCGAGGCGCGCCGGCGAAGCTGAAACCGAACATCGCGTCGACCGCGACGTCGTGCGTCTCTCTCAGCGGCGGCGGCGGCGCCGCGCCGCCGCCAACTAACGCGTCCGCGCTCACGAACGTCACCCCGAGGGTCTCGCACTGCGTGACGAGGCCTTCGTACAACGCCTTCCCCGGCGACCTCTTGGGGTAACAGACGGAGACGTCGTACCCGAAGTGCGTCAGGTGCCTCGCCGCGACGAGGCCGTCGCCGCCGTTGTTGCCCGGGCCGGCGATCACGAGGACGCGCGGGTGGGTCTCGGGCGGGTACGTCTCGCGAATCGCGCTCGCGACGGACAGGCCCGCGAGCTCCATGAGCTGGTCGATGCTGAAGCCGTACTTCGGGGACATGAGCTCCTCGTCGATCCGCTTCGCCTCGGACGAGGAGACGTGCGTCGTCGTCGCGGCGGTGGCGCGCGACGAGGGTTCCGTCGTCGTCGCCATCGTTCTGGTTTCTTCGTCGGAAGAAGAGAACGACGACGACGACGACGACGACGACGACGACGCTCGGGAGACGCGGGGCGGGGCGAGCCGTCGACGCGACGCGTCGCTGAGGGATGCGATGGAGGTGGGGACGACGCGTGCGCGCGCGATGGAGACGACCGCGGCGCCGCGCATCGACGCCGGCGTCGGGGAGGAGTGCGATCTCGAGGCCCGTCCGGTCGGATATCGCTTTCTTTTTCTGTTCGCGCGAAAAAAAAGAGACGCGACCTGACCGAGCTAGAGCTCTCCGTCGGCGATCCGCGGCCCTCGGCGGCATACCGCCCGCGCACGATGCACGCGATGACGTGCCAGCCGGGACGCGCGATCGCGCCCGTCGCGCGCGTCGCGATCGCGTCCGCGCGCGGGGCGCGCGACCGCGGGGCGTCTCGGCCGCGGGGCGTCGCCTCTAAAGGGCGTTCAAACGTCGTCGCGGAGAGAAAAAAAAAATATCTCCATCATCTTCGTCTCGTCGCGCGCCGAGCGTCGGGCGGCGACGCCGCCGGGGCGGACGAGGACGACGATCCGTACACCATGGGAGGCGAGTTCTTCGAGGAGTGGGAGCGAGAGATGGTCAAGTTCTGGCGTCTCTGGAACGAGGAGCACGCGCGCCACCGCATCCGCGACAACGACATCGTGTGGATGGTGAGGCTCGGGCGAGAGATCCCCGCGTTCGCCAAGCCGGAGACGGTCGCGGCGGGCGCGAAGAAACTCCGCGCGCTCCTCCCGGACGCGCACGTCCCGATCATGATCCAGCGCGAGCCCGGCATCGTCGCGGACGGCATCGACTTCGTGCGCGCGTCGAGAAGCATCTTAGACCTCCAGGACCTCCTCTGCTCGAGCGATCACTGCCGCGACGTGACGCGCGTCATTGAGCGCGCGCCGCGGCTCCTCCTGTGCGAGGACGTGCGCGCGGAAGTCAACGCGGCGAAGCGACGCCTTGAGGAGATCGCGCCGAGCTGCGACGCGAAGAAGGCGATAAGCGAGTACCCCGAGGAGATCATCACGCGGATACAGCTGTACGACGAGTACAGCGACCTGCCCGTCTCGCTTCAGAACATAATCGCGGAGACTTCCGACGACGATGAAAACGAGGCGGCGGATGCGTACGACGCGCGGTGGAACGACTGGGAGCGCGAGTCGTCCGGCGGCGACGGCGTGGGGCTGGTTTCGAACCCGGGGAGAAGAGGGTTGGACGAGAACAGCTGGGATAATCAGTACGCGAGTCCCGACAGCGCGGAGTGGATGATCGACGGGTACTGGGAGACGGAGGAGTCTGAGTCCGACGACGGCGGCGGATCACGCGGCGCGCAGCCGCTCGCGAAGAGCGCGTATCGCCTGCGCGTCGAGGCCGCGGCCGCGCGCGGGGAGACGCTCGAGGAGCCGGCGTGGAGCAGCAAGAACAACAACGTCGTGTCGAACCGGGACGAGGGCGGCGACGGCGAGGACAACTTCGAGGGAAACATGGACGCGTTTTGCGACGACGATCCCTCCGCGGACGAGTGCCGCGTCTTCGACTGACGAGACGACTGACCGACGAGAGGCGCCGCGCCGCGCCGCTCGCTCGCTCGGATTCGTCTCATCCCCGCCCGGTGTACGATCAGAAACGGCTAGCTAGATAGCTAAGGGTGTTTTGTAAGACTAACGAGATTCGCTCACTCGGGTCCGCCGTCGGCTTCGTCGTCGACGCGAGGACGTTTGGCGTCCGGTGCTTCTTCTTCGTCGTCGTCCGTGAATGTCGCGTCGTACTCGCACGGAATCTCCTCCGGCGCCTCTTCCTCCTCCGCCGCCGCCGCATCCCTCGCCGCCGCCGCCGCCACCGCCACCGCGCGCGCCTCCTCCTCCTCCTCTCTCCTCCGCCGCGACACGAACGCCTTGTACAGCGCCTCCGCGCGCCGCTTCGCCGCTTTAAACCTCGGGTCCGACTGCAGCGCGAACTTCGCGGTGAGGAACGACGCCCCGCGCGCGATCCTCCCGCTCTGCTCCTTCTCCAGCACGAGCGCCTCGAACGCCGCGTCCTCGCGCGCGGTCGCCGCGTCCGCGGCCGCCTGGAGCTCGTCGATGTCCACGTTCTTCAGCGCCGCGGTCGCGTCGACGCCGTACTTGGCGTTCTCCGTCGGATCGAACAGCGGATTCGCCGCGGGAATTCGCGACGGGTCCATCAGAACGACTCGCCCGGTTCGTCCCGATCCCGCCGCCGCCTCGGGCTTGACGTCCGCGCTTAGGGTTTGGGACTTCAGGCCGCCGTGGTGGATGCACGGCTTCCCGGGCTGGCAGCATCCGGACAGCTTCCCGGAAGCGCCCATCGGAGGCTTCCCGTCGCGGAGTCCGCGCGAGATCGACTGACGGCGAAAAAGTTCTTCTCGCTCGTCGCTCGCGCTCGCGCTCGTCCCGTCCGAGCACGTGCACGTGTTTCGATCGCGAGCAGATAAGGCCGATCTCGCGACGCGCGCGGGTCACCGCGACCCGCGCGCGAATCGGAGTCGCCATGCACGTCGCGTCGCGCGTCGCGTGGACGCCCGTCGCGGCGCCGCGCGCGGCGCGGCCGCGTCGCGCGTCGCCGCCGACGACGACGAGCGCGCGAAGAAGACGCGTCACAAACGGCGTCGTCGTCCCGCGCGGACTCCGCGAAGAAGTCGGCACGGACGCGTTCGCGGACGCGCTGCGCGTGCTCGGCGGCGGGAAGGAGCCGCCGCGACGACGCCGCGACGACGCCGCGACGCGTTCGACGGACCGCGGGAAGAAGCGCGAGGGCGACGCCGCGAAGACGCCCGCGGCGTCGGCGTCGGCGTCGGGCGAGAAGCGCCGATCGGGGAAGAACGACGAGAAGACGTCGTCGTCTTCCGACGCGACGACGAAGACGACGACGACGACGAAGACGAAGACGACGACGAAGACGCCTCGTCCCCTGAAGGACGGCGCGCGAGAGGAGGAGCGATCGAAACCGAAACCGAAACCGAAGCGCGCGAGACGAGGACGACGCGGCCGCGGCGGGGGAGCGAGCGCGAACGCCTCGACATCGCGCTCCGACGACGTCGCGCGCGAGAACGACGACGGATGGCGAAAGAGCAGCAAAGAGCAGCTCGCGATGCGCGTCGACGCGTTCGCGTCGCACGCGGAGGCGTTGCTCGCGCTCGAGCGCGAGGCGGAGGCCGCGTCCGCGGCGAAGCTGATCCAAGAGAGCTGCGTCGAGACCGCGGAGGGGCCCTACGACGTCCTCGCGGCTGTGGGCGAGGGGACGTCCGTGGGAAGAACCGGCGCGCTGATGGAGGGATTGCAGCTCGTCGCGACGTCGCCCGGTCCGGGGAACAAGAGCGTGTTTTTCAACCTGAGGGCGATCGACGGGAAGGCGCTGCCACCGTCCGCGATCGGCATCGGCGACCGCGTCGCGGTCGTCGTCGTGACCGGGGACGCGTGCGCGATCGGCGACGGTTCGAATCCAGGAAACGACGGTTCGAATCCGAACGACGAGCGCCGGCCGCTCATCGAAGCCGTCGTCTACAAAATCGAGTCGACGGCCGGCAAAGTCACCATCGAGATCGACAAGGCGACCGCCTCGGACGAGCCCCTCGCCGGGCAAGTGCTGCGGCTGGTGAGGATCCCTGACGCGGTGACGTACGAGAGGCAGCTCGCGGCGCTCAAGACGCTGCGGAACGTCCCGCGCTCGAGGACCAAACCGCACGCGCCGAGCTTGAACATCGTTCGCGCGCTGTTCGCTCGCCGCCGATGTCCGCCGCTCGCGACGGCCCCCCAGGGGGACGAGGGCAGCACGGAGGCGACCACCGCCGCCGCCTCGGAGGAGGAGGAGGCGTCCGCGATCGACGTCGACGCGATGGACGCGATGAACGCGAACGCCGGCGTCGTCGGGTTCTTCGCCGCCGCCGTCGCCGACGACGCGGGCTGGGGGAAGAAAAAAATACGCCGCGTCGACGTCGACGCGCTCCCGCCGCTGAAACGCCGGGGTGGGCGGGGTCGCTCGAAGGGTTCGAACCCCGAGGATCCTACCTCTTCTTCGATCGACGACGACGACGACGACGTCGACGTCGGCCTGGACGACGCGCAGAGGCTCGCGGTGCGCGCCGCGTTGACGGAGAGCGCGCCCGCGGTGTGGATCCAAGGCCCGCCCGGGACGGGGAAGACCAAGGTGGTCGTCGAGATCATTCGCGCCGCCGTTCGATCGGGCCAGAGGGTGCTCGCGTGCGCGCCGTCTAACGCCGCGGTGGATAACCTCGTCGAGCGCCTCGCGGAGCTGGACGACCCGGACGAGGAGATTAATTTCGTTCGTCTCGGCGCGCCGGAGCGGATAAGCGCCGCGGCGACGGCGTCGAGCCTGGACTCGAGGGTGGAGGAGACGACGTCCGCGTTCTTCGAGCGCGAGCGCGCGCGGCGGCGGGAGATCGTCGAGCTCACCAAACGCGGCTGGGCCGCGCAGGAAAAGCTCCAGGGGGATAGTAAACGACGTAGGCCTATAAAGAAGGGCGGCGGCGGCGCGAGTAACGACGCCGAAGAGGCGAAGAGGGTGGCGGCGAAGTTGGACGCGCTGCGCGCCGAGCAGAGGTCCCTCGCGAAATCCGGCCGCAAGGTCCGCGCGAGGGCGGAGCGCGACGTGCTTCAAAACGCGCACGTCGTCCTCGCGACGTCCATCGGCGCGGGCGCGTCGAACGTCCAGAAGCTCCCCGCGTTCGACCTCTGCGTCCTCGACGAGGCGGCGCAAGCGACGGAGGTGCATTCTGGTTAAACTAGTCCCCATACGACCGCGTCGGCGAGGTGGACGCCGATCCTTAAGGACTTCCTCTCCCGGCGTCTCTCTCCGCCCACCCCTCGCTTTCAATCCCCGCCCTCGGCGCCTTTCAACTCCGACTGACGCCTTTCAACTCAACCCCGACGTTCAGCCGAGCGCGTGGATCCCGATCACGCGAAGCGAGCGCGTCGTCTTCGTCGGCGATCCGTGCCAGCTCGCGCCGCTCGTGCGGTCGACCGACGCCGCGGCGGGCGGGCTCGCGACGCCGTTGATGACGCGCGCGTCGCACCGCGAGCGCTCGGAAGCGCTTGAACACACGTCGTCGTCCGAGGGCGCGGGAGACGACGACGCGACGGGAGCCGCGCAATGGTCTGCGCGTGACGCTCCGACCGCGACGCTCACCATGGGCGTGCTCGGGTGCGCGCTGACGACGCAATACCGCTCGCACGTCGCCATCTCGGACTGGGCGTCGAGGGAGATGTACTCGGGGAACCTCTTCGCGTCGGACGTCGTGAGTAGCCGGCTGCTTCGAGACCTCCCCGGGGTGATGACCACCGCCGCGACGTCCACGCCGTTGATGCTTCTGGACACGAGAACCGCCGGCGGGTTACTCCTCGCCGGGTGCTCGGAGCAGAGCGAGCGCGATCTCGGCGGCGGCGGCGCGTCCGCGACGGCGACGACGTCGTCGTCTTCGCTCGCGAACGAGGGCGAGGCGTACGCGGTGACGATGCACGTCGCGGGTTTACTCGGCGCGGGGGTGAAGCCGAGGGATATTAAAGTGCAAAGCCCGTACGCCGCGCAGGTGCGGTTGATTCGCGCCAAGTTGCAGGCGGTCGCGGATGCGGGCGCCGCGCCCGGCGCGGAGCGCGTCGAAGTCGCGAGCGTGGATTCGTTTCAAGGGAGAGAGGCGGAGTGCGTCATCGTGTCCACGGTTCGCAGCAACGACCGCGGCGCGGTTGGCTTTTTGTCCGACCGGCGGCGGATGAACGTCGCGTTCACGCGCGCGCGCAGGCACGTCGCGATCGTGGGCGACAGCGCGACCGTCGGTTCTGATCCGTTTCTGAGGCGGTTGCTCGATCACGTCCGCGCGTGTGGGCTCGCCGCGAGCGCGAACGAGTTTGGACACGTGCACGACCCGACCCTCGCGGCTGACGCCTCCTCGGCGACGACGGCGACCCGCGCGGACCAGACGACGATCGAAGTCGCGTGATCGCGACGACGGGAGCGATCGACGACTGTACTTGTGAAAAATTCTGTATCATCACACCCTCGCTCTATCATCATATCGCGCGCGTCGCCGTTCGTCCAATGTGAGAATAGGCGTGTGAGTTATGTGTTGTATGTCATTTCTTCGACGACGACGCGAGCGTCTCGAGCGCCTCGGCTTCGACCATCGCGACGCCGTCGAGGCCTTGCTCGAGCATCGCCTTCATCGCGGCGGCGACGTCGCCCACCGCGCGCCGCGCGTTTCTCTTCAGCGCGGCCATCTCCTCGCGCAGCGCCGCGCATTCCGCCTCTTTCGCGCGAAGCTGCTCCGCCCTCGACTCCGCGATCTTGGCCCACGACTCGCCCTCGCTGCCACCGAACGCCAAGTCAGCCTTGAGCGACTCGAGCTCCTCCCTCGTCGACTCCAGATCGCTCTTCGTCATCGCGAGGTCCGCGCGCAACACCGCCGTCTCTCGGTCGTTCGCCGCCACCGCCGCGGCTCGGAACGGCGGCGCGACGGACGTCGACCCGAACGCCGGCGGGGTGTCGCCGCACTCGCTCGGAGAGGAGTTAAACAGCGCGTTGTCCTTCGCCATTGTCCACGTCCCGCCGGGCGTCTTCGACCCCAACGCCTCGATCCGCTGTTTCAGTCCCGGCGTCTTTGAAAAACCGGGTACGCCAGACTCGATCCTCTGTTTCAGACCCGGCGTCTTCGCCGCCTCCGACGGTTTGCCGACGCTCATCCTCCGCTGCTCCTTCGCCGGCGTCCTACACGAGGCTTTATTAGGGTCGTTCGCGTCGCCCGACTTCTGACGCGTCTTCGCGAGCGAGCTCGCCGTCGCGAGCGTCGCGCGGGACGCCGCCCTCGCCGCGCGCGACGGCTTCGCGGCGCCCGCCGCCGCCGCCGCGGGTTCCTCGACGATCGTCACCTTCTTCGCCGCCGCCGCCGCCGGTTTCTTCGCTGCCGCCGCGGGGACGGCCGCGGAGACGGCGGCGGGGACGTCCGCAGGCCTCGCCGATTTCGCCGGCGGCGTCATCATCTGCGCCGCGAGCTTCGCGTAGTACCCTTGGTTGTTCCACGAGTCGGACAGCTGCTCGCGGAGTCCCTTCTTCACGACCCCCGCCGGCGTCGGCGGCTCTTGGTCGATCGGAAGGACGTCCTCGGCCATCTGCATCAACGCCGCGACGCGCTCGTGGACGTCCTGGACCGCTCTGTCCGCGCCGGCGCCGGCGCCTTTCGGGTTTTTCCAGCTAGGGGGGTTCGAGTTCGGATCTTCCGGGGACGAGTCCTTCTCCGAGCTCGACGCCTTGCGCTCGCCGCCGTCGCCGCCGACGCGGCCGCCGCTGCCTCCGCCGCCGCCGCCGTTCGCTTTCGCGTTCTTGAGCGGCTGGCCGGGCGTGACGACGCCCGGTTTGACCGAATCCCAGGCCATGAACTCGCCGTACCTCGACGGCGCCGTCCGGCGGCTCCCGCGCGTGACGCGACCGGTCGGCCGCGTCGTCCCGCCCGCTGCGGCCGCCGCCGCCGCCGCTGCCGCGGCTTCGTTGGCGCGCATCGCGTCCGCCGCCGCCGCCGCGTTCGCCGCCTCTTCCTCGCTCATCTCAGGCTCCTCCTCCTCTTCTTCTTCTTCTCCGTCTTGGACCACAGCCGCCGCCGCGTCCTCGGCGGACTCGCTCCTCGGCGCTTTCCCGGCCGTCGCGTTGAACGACGGGATCTCCTCCGTGTCGCCTTCGTCGTCGTCGTCGTCGTCGTCGTCGTCCGCGGGCACGCCCCGCGCGTACGGCGTCCCGGGCTTCTTCCCCGTGACGTTCACCACCTTTGGCGTGGTCTCGTCGTCGTCGCGCGCCGCGCCGCGCGCGTTCGGTTGGAACGGCGTCGACCCCGCGTTCGTCGTCTTCGCGGGCGCCGCTTCCGGTGTCGTCGCTTCCGGTGACGCATCCGCCGTCGCGGATCGCGCCGCCGCCGGCGACGGCGCGGCGGCGGCCTCCTTCGCCGCCGCCTCCGCCGCCGCGGCCGCCGCCGCCTTCGCCGCCGCGAGATCGCGCTGCTCG
>MDSW01074706.1_pt1 | contig 14851 bp, 16 predicted proteins | sample 811171 | NCBI WGS metagenome assembly MDSW01 (sample SAMN05326641, study PRJNA326480) | marine metagenome | isolation source: seawater | place: Atlantic Ocean: North West | collected 2012 | reverse complement strand
GGTGGTGTTGGCGGCCACCCGCACCGCCGAGGTCCCAGGGATCTCGGCGGCAGGGGCCACAACGGCATCCCGTCGCTACACCGCTATCGCCGATGCCGAGCTGCTGCTGCATGGGCCTGCTCATCAGCCGCACTGGCCCCTCCCCCCACTGCCGGCAGGGGTCTCACCGGCACTGATTAGCTGGGCTGCAACGCAACGACTCGCCCTGGCTCCTGAGGTTGCTGCCATCGGTCTGCACCAACCGCCCCCGTTCCCGCATCTGCGCTTTGAAGCACCCTCCCTTGGGGCTGCAGATTGCCTGAGCAGTGGTCAGGCGATGTCGCTTGACAGGGTCGAGCGGCTTTGGGAGCGCGGGCGGCGACTGGGGGCTGTGCTGCGGGGGCCGCTCGTGCTGGCGGAATGCGTCCCGGGAGGCACCACCACAGCGCAGGCTGTACTGAGTGGCCTTGGGGTGCCCGTGGATGACCTGGTGAGCGGCAGTGCTCGGCAGCCACCTCTGGTCCTGAAACAAAGGCTGGTCGCTGACGGGCTGAAAGCGGCTGCTCTGCGCCCGCCTATTCAGCCGAAGCCCTTGGTTGCTGCCGTGGGGGACCCGTTTCAGGCCCTAGCCGCTGGGCTCATCGAGGGGGCCATGGAGTCCGGCCAGCCGTTAATGCTGGCGGGGGGCAGTCAGATGCTGGCTGTGCTGGCCCTTGCTCTGACCGGCTGTGCCCCTCACGAGCGCCCAGTGCTGGCAAGTCAGTTACTTCTGGGCACCACCGCCTGGCTGGCGGATGAGCAGCTTGCGGAGATGGTGGATCAGAGGCCTAGCCCTCCAGCCTTCCCGGAGCTGTTGCAGCGCGTTTCCCGTTTTTTGGAGCTCCCTGTTTTGGCGATCGCCAGTGGTCTTCGTTTGCAGTTGAGTCGCCATCAGCAGCTTCGCGATTACGAACTCGGTCATGTGAAGGAGGGGGTCGGTGCAGGGGGGCTGGCTCTACTCGCCCAGCTGCGCGGTATTGGTACGGATCAGTTGCTGGCGGATTGCGATCGGGCGATGGATGCTCTGTTGCAACAGCCCCGTGGGTGCACTGGTGGCGGGTCTTTAGGGTCGGAGCCATGACCGCCGACTCCAACGTTCAATCCCTGCGTTCACCTGCTCTGCCCCCGGCGGGGATCCGGCGGCGCCAGGTGCTGCAGATGGGTTTGCTGCTTGGTATGAGTGGCCTTTCGGGATGTGCCAGGGCCGCTGCCCCCACGTTGATGGCGGCCCCTGAGACTCTGCCGATGCTCTGGCGCCGCCGGATCGCTAAGCCTTGGCAGTACAAACCCTTGGAATCGATCCGGCAGCTGGAGGGCCAGCTTCCGCTGCCGGCGGACCTCCTAGCCCTTCCGGACGGCTGGGTTCCCCAGCTCCCCCCGGATGCCTTGCAGTCCTTAGGAGCGCCCTCGCTGCGTGAGCGCCTCAGTCAGCAGGCTGTCAGCCTGCTGGGGAGCTTCCCTCCCGATTTGGCTGCGGCTCTGTTGCCTGTGTCGGTCAGTCCCTGGGTGATGGTGTTCCGGGGCGATGACGACGGGCCGAATGTTGCCAAGCAGGGGTGGAGAACGTTGCTCGAGCCTGGCCTGGCTGGGCAGGTGGTGCTCCCCGCTAGCCCCAGGCTTGTGCTCAGTCTTGCCGATCACATCGATGCGCCTGATGCGTTGCGTCGTCTGCGGGGAGCGGCTCGAGTGTTTGACGATCGTCATGCTCTCAACTGGCTGCTGCAGGGCAAGGCTCGGGTGGCGGTTCTGCCTTTAGTGCGATGCATGAAGATGCTCAGGAGTGATCCGCGGGTGAAGGCGGTGTTGCCTGAGCAGGGTGCGCCTCTGAATTGGACGCTGTTGATGCGGCCTGCCACAACCAAGGAACCACTGCCCCAGGCCTGGGTTGAGGAGGCCTGGAGCGAGCCGCTTCTGGCTGGGCTGCTGGCTGAGGGCTGGGTGCCACCTTTGCCCCAGCAGGTGTTTAGGGGGCTGCGTGCGTCTGTGCCGTCGCGTCTGCGTCCTGTCGTGCTGCCGCCTCAATCCATCTGGGACCGTTGCTGGAGTCTCAGCCCTCTATCGCCCCCTGAGGCGCAACAGCTGGCGGAGCGCTGGGACGATTCAACCCCATAGCCGCCGCCGTGGTGCTGCAGCCAGCAGGGCATGGGTCTCTGCCAAGAGATCGGGAATGGGCAGGTCGTGCGGGCATCGAGGCAAGCAGTCTCCGCAGCGTTCACAAGCACTGGCGTTGCGCGATTCCCACCAGTGGCCGGCACGTCCGATGAGGTTGTAGCGCTCTTCGCAGTAACCGCGCAGATCGTGGCCAAGACGCATGTTTCGCAGGCGCAGCAATTCCGGAATCGGCACTTGGTTTGGGCAGGGCAGGCAGGCCCTGCACTGCCCGCATTGATCGCGCCCCAGCCGCTCGCTGCGGCGTGCCTGCAGTTGATCGAGCGCCTGGTGTTCGCTGTTGCTCAAGGGTTGCTCCGCTTCGGCGAGTTGGTGGGCCAGATGCAGGTCCTCGGCTCGGCTGGCGCCGAGGGTGAGGGTGCTGATACCGCGGCTGAGCAGATAGCGGTAGGTGAGTTCGAGAGGGTGATGGGGACTGCAATCGGCCTCAAGGGTCGGGCTGGGGTCCTGGAGGCGCCCGCCCTTGTCGGCGGGGGAGATTGCCATGACCCCCATGTCCGCCTGGAGGGCGGAGGCGGCTAGGGGCAGATGAACAGGATCCAGCAGGTGGAGGTGGAGGCTGCAGAACTTGAACCTGCCACTGGCGATGGCGTCAGCGATCACTTCGGTCGTGCCATGACTGCTGAAGCCCACCTGACCGACTAGGCCTTCCTCGCGGGCCCAGCGCATCAGCGCCAGTCCATCCCCTTTCAGGGCCCAGTGGAGATGGTCATTCAGATTCAGACCGTGGATGGCCCAGTTGTCGAGCCTCGGCACTCCAAGACGCTGGAGGCAGTTCCGGAGCTGGGCCTGCCCCTCCTGCAACGTAACTCCTGGAAGCACCTTGCTGGTGATCACCCAGCCGCCACTTGGTGCGATGCCCCGATCGCTGAGGTCGCGCAGTGCCTGGCCCAGAAACGCCTCTGCAGGGCCGTAGGCGGGCGCGGTTTCAAGATGGTTGATCCCTGCTGTGACCGCCGCTTCCAGCACCTCCTGCATCTGGGCAGGAGAGGTGAGTGCCCGCATCGTGCCGAGGGTGAAGAGACTCACAGCCGGTCCATCACCGAAGCGGCGACGGGCTGGGGTGCGGACGGCGGGAGCTGCATTCATGCTGTGGTCATGTTGCGCTCATGGCGCGTTCTCGCCGCTCGCGTCGTTCGGATCATCAGGCTGTCGAGACTGGAGGTGACGGACGAGGGCTGCAGGACTGACCTGATCCAGAAAACGTCGGAATTCGTCCTGCTCTTCGGAGTCGGCCTCGGCATCGACGGGGATTGAGGCTTCAGCCACGACTTCCTCCAGCATCCAGATGCCTGTGCCAGTCCGCACCGCTAGGGCAATGGCATCACTGGGGCGTGCATCGATCTCGATGTCTTCGCTGCTGTCGGTGACGGCCTCAGGCGGTGCCATCTGCGTCTCTGGAGGTTGCTCCTGCCCCTTCTCCTCGCTCTGGTCGTCACCCTTCAGTTGATCAGCGTCCACGCCGTTATGGCCGCAGCGCTGGAGCTTGAGCAGTGCCCGAAACGTGCTGTCTTCAATGGCGTGGATGATGACACGCTCCAGCTCCAACTCGCCCGCCTCCAGCAGGGCCACCATCAGATCGTGGCTGAGGGGTCGAGGTGGTTCTTCTCCCTGAATGCCGGCCATGATGTTGTGGGCCTGGGGCTGATCGATCCAGATCGGCACCTGACGGCGCCCGGAAGGGTCGCGCAGGAGCACGATTGGACTTCGACTGCCGGCATCGAGAGCAATCCCGGCAACGTGCATTTCAACCACGGCCTCTCTGCCCTTTATCCGATTATGGCGAGAGGAACGGCCATGGGCGGGAAGCGATGTTCACTGGGTTGGTGCAGGCTGTTGGATCCGTGCAGCAACGTGGTCAACGTCTGCTGGTGGCTGGATGTGGCCCATTCCTGCCGCTTCAACTTGGCGATAGCGTCGCGGTCGACGGGGTCTGCCTCACCGTGGCTGAATGCGTCGGTGATGGCTTCCTGGCTGATGTGAGTGAGGAGACACTGCATCGCACCACACTCGGAAGCAAGGCTCTGAAACGTGGCGCGGTGAATCTCGAGCCCGCTTTGCGGCTGGCGGATCGACTTGGTGGCCATCTGGTGAGTGGTCATATCGACGGGGCCGGAGAGGTGATGGCGGTGGAGGCGTTGCCGCAGTCCTGGCGCTTGGAGCTGCAGTGGCGAGAGCCCACGTATGGCCGTTATGTCTGTGAGAAAGGGAGCATCGCTGTGGATGGGGTCAGCCTCACGGTGGCGGGCTGCTCTGAGGCGGGACGTCGTTTCTGGGTCGCGGTGATTCCGCACACCTGGGCATCCACGGCCCTGCAGCACCTTGCCGTTGGCGCTGTGGTGAATCTTGAGGCGGATCTGATCGCTCGCTACACCGAAAGGCTGCTGGCCCAGCCCGGCTCAGGTGGCGACATGGATCAAAACCCAAATGACGCCACGATCACTCCTGCATGGCTGACGGACCACGGCTGGAGCTGAGCGGTGCCGCCGGCGAAACGGTGATGAAAAGTGGCCGCGCCCGGAGGTCGTCAATACCTTGCGGGAGTTGTTCACTGTGAACCAAAAATGACCGTGGATGAGCGCCCTGACTCTCTGGGCAGCTTCAAGGCCTTTGCCATCGCCGAAGGCGTCTTGCTGATTGTGCTTGGCATTCTTGCCCTTGTGTTTCCCGTCTTGGCCTCTGTCTGGACAGTGGCTGTTGTCGGTGTTTTGTTCTTGATCGGCGGCTTGGTGGGCTGGATCAGCAACTTGGTCCGTGCTGGACGGATGGGCCGCTGGGTTTGCTTCTGGCGACTGGTTGTTTCGACCCTGTTCATCGTGGCCGGTGGTTCGATTCTCAAGGATCTGCGTCAAGACAGCCTCGAGCAGGTTGCTGTCTTCGCCTTGGCGATCGGTATCGTCTTTCTGGTTGAGGGGGTGGTGGCTTTCTTCAGCGGCCTCATCAACAGCAGTCGACCTGGTGCTGGCTGGGCGATTGCGAATGGCGTGATCACGTTCATCCTTGGCCTGCTGATCGTCACCCTTAAGTTCTGGGGTCTTCTCTGGGTGCTGGGAACCCTTGTGGGCATCAGCTTCCTGTTCAGCGGGATCGACTTGATCGCCTTCAGTTCCAGTCTTCACGATGGTCAGGATCCGCCGGCAACGGCTTGAAGCTGTCCATCAGGTTGATTCAGCTTCAATGCTTGAAGCTGAATCAACCCTGCGGGTCAAGGGGGGTGATTCAGGTGGCTTCGTCTGATCCTGTCTGAGCAGATAGGGCCCCATCACCGCTCATGGCTGCGTCTTCCTCAAGTGGAAGCAACCAGATTGAGCCGGAGTCCTTGTGAAGTTCGATTCGGAATTCTTGCCCAGGCTCAAGACCAAGCCGTCTTGTGTAGGCATGGCCGATTAAGAGATTGCCATTCCCATGCACCCTGGTGCGGAATTCTGCCTGCCGACCTCTGGTGCCACCACCAGCATTGCCACTGGCGGATGGAAGCGTGTATCCCTTCGCTTCCACCAGCGCCTTGTAGAAGCTTTTCTTCAGTACCCGTCCGCTGGGGCCCACATAGCCGCATCCACGTGCGATTTCATCTTCACGCCGATTGCTGAGGGCGCGAGCTTTGTCGAGGAGTTCCTGGCCGACCAGCATCTGATCAGGAAGAGTTAATTGAATTCTGGCGATTCTGAGCAATTGCCGCAAGGATCATGCTCGCTTTTTGGCCTCCTCTTTCTCCCAGCAGGCTTGATGCTTCTTATAGGGGCCTTGCTCAGGGCTGTGATCAGATCAGATAGAGAATCAGAAAGAGCACAACCCAGATTCCATCAACGAAGTGCCAGTAGAGCTCAACGGCTTCGAGCGGGAACTGATTTTCAGAGGTCACCCGGCCGGCTGGAGTGCGGCATTGCCACCAAACGATCAGGATCATCAAGGCCCCAAGCGTGACGTGGAGGCCGTGGAAGCCAGTTAGGGCATAGAAGGTGCTGGCGAAGAGGTTGTCGGTCAGTCCGAAGGGCAGGGTGAAGTATTCGACCATTTGGCTGACTAGAAATGCCAGGCCGAGGACTGCGGTCAGCATCAGCCACTGGCGGCACACCTGGTTGGCACCCTTGCGCAGGTTTTGGCCGGCTTTGTGGAAGGTGGCGCTGCTCACCAGCAGTAACACCGTGTTCAGGATCGGTAGGGGCAGCTCAAGCTCATAAATGGCATCGGGCTGAAGCGGATTGACAGCATGAAAGGTGAGGTAAGCGGCAAAGAAACCGGCAAAGGTCATCGCGTCAGCGACCAAGAAGGTCGCGACACCAAACATGCGGTGGTCCTGATGGGCGTGGTCAGTCGCGCTGCTGGCGACGTCGGTACTTGATGGCTTGAGGCTGGTCATTTGCCGCTGCTCCAGAGGTCACTGCCGCTGGCAGCCGCTAGGTCGATTTGGTCGATGGGCACGCCGTAGCCGTAAGGCTCATGAACAAGAGGTGCTTCCCCTTCCCAGTTCTCAACCGGTGGCGGTGAACTGGTGAGCCATTCAGGCGTCAGAGCGTTCCAGGGATTGTCGCCGGCGATTTCACCTCGGAAAGCGCTGTCGACCACGTTCCAGAGGAAGGGAAGCGTGCTGATGGCCATCAGCAGTGCCCCAGCGCTGCTGAGCTGATTAATGAAAGCGAACTGTGGGTCGTATTCCGCCACCCGCCTTGGCATGCCGTTGAGGCCCAGCCAGTGCTGGGGGGCAAAACAGAGGTTGAAGCCGATGAAGGTGAGCAGGAAGTGAAGGCGACCCAGCGTTTCGTTGAGCATGCGACCGGTGACCTTCGGATACCAGTGATAGATCGACGCGAAGATCACAAACACCGTGCCTCCATAGACGATGTAGTGGAAATGGGCGACGACAAAGTAGGTGTCATGCACATGAACATCGAAAGGCACCTGAGCCAAGGCCACTCCTGTGATGCCTCCGAGCACAAAATTGATGATGAACCCGCATGAAAAGAGAACAGCGCTGTTTAAGGCAATTCGTCCTCCCCACAGGGTGGCTAGCCAGTTGAAGAACTTGATTCCTGTGGGAACGGCGATGAAGGCGGTGGCGATGGTGAAGAACAGGCGCATCCATGGAGGTGTACCGCTCGTGAACATGTGATGGGCCCACACCACTAGGCCCAACACAACGATTGCCATGATTGAATACACCATTGTTGCGTAGCCGAAAAGTGGTTTACGGCAATGAACAGGCAGGATTTCACTCACCAGTCCGAAGGCTGGTAGCACCATGATGTAAACCGCTGGATGTGAATAGAACCAGAAAAGGTGTTGATACACCACCACATTTCCGCCAAGCCCTGGATTGAAGAATCCGGTATGGGCAACAATATCGAAGCTGAGAAGAATGAGTGTGCCTGCGAGGACGGGGGTCGAGAGCACGACGAGAATGCTTGTGCCCAGCATGGCCCAGCAATACATCGGTAATTGCATCAGCTTCAATCCAGGTCGTCGCAGCTTGAGCACCGTTGCGATGAAATTGATGCCGCCGAAGATTGAACTTCCGCCTAGAAGAAGCACGCTCAAGATCCAGATCACTTGTCCGCTGGCTGCGGTAGTGGTGCTGAGCGGTGGATAGGCGGTCCATCCAGACTGGGCTGCACCGGTGATGAAGTAGCTGCTGATCAATAACAGCCCCGCTGGCGGAATTAACCAGAATGCAACTGCATTCAACCGCGGGAAGGCCATGTCGCGGGCCCCTACGTAGAACGGGATCAGGTAATTGCCGAAGGCCCCATTCACTACGGGGACGATCCAGAGAAAGATCATCACCGTTCCGTGCAGGGTGAGCACTTGGTTATAAACATCTCTCGGCATGAAGTCCGACATCGGACTGACCAGTTCGGTGCGGATGGCTCCTGCGAGAGCACCTCCGATCAGATAGAAGAGAAATCCGCAAACCAGATACTGCAGACCGATCACCTTGTGGTCGACGCTGAAGCTGAAGTAGCGCAGCCACCCAGTCGGTTGCAGTGAAGGTCTGTGTTGTTCACCCTGCGGTGTGAGAGAGACAGTCATGCGTCGGCGACCTCCAAAGTGTTGTTGGCGTTGAACCAGGCTTCGTAGCTTTCGGGGTCATCAACGACGACAGATGAGCGCATACCACCGTGATAAGGACCACAGAGTTCTGCGCAGACGATCGGATAGGTGCCGGGCCTTGTGGGGGTGAAGTTCAGTACGGTCGGCTGTCCAGGAATCACGTCTTGTTTGAGTCGGAATTCAGGCACCCAGAAGGCATGGATCACGTCTTTCGCTTCCATGCGCAAGCTGACGGGCTTTCCTGCTGGCACATGCAGCTCTCCGGAGATGAAATCGCCCTGTGGATAGCGGAACAGAAAGGCGAATTGCATGGCGGTGACTTCAATGGGCACGGCTGCAATGGCACCACCATCCTTCGCCTGGATGGAGCTGGTGCCAATCCCTCCCCAAACCCGTTCTCCATTCTCGTCGGGAGGTGACGGATCATGCATCGGAGCGGAGTGATCCATGCCGCTGTGAAGCATGCCGCTGTGATCCATGCCGTGGTTGAGCGGGGTCATGCCGCCCATTCGGTCATAGATGTCGTAGCTGTACAGCCCGACGAACAGCACCACGATTGCGGGAACTGCTGTCCAGAAGATTTCCAGCGGTAGGTTGCCTTCGATCGCAAGGCCATCGCCGCGTTGGCTAGGTCTGCGGCGGAAGCGAATCAGGCTGAAGATCACCAGCCCAACAATGCCAATGAACAGGATGGTGCCGATGCTGAAGAGAACTCGGAAGAGTTCGTCGTAGACGGGTGCATTGGCACTGGCATCGGCGGGCAGGAGGTTGACGTTCTGACCGATCCAGAGTCCACCCAGTACCAGGATCATCCCCAGAACAAGGGTGAGAATTGAAGAGGGGATTGGCACGGCACGATCCGTGGTTCATTTCAGGCTATGGGCATCGTCAGATGGCAACCACACGTTGATTGTTAAGCCGTTTGGAAATTCCTGGAATCTTGATGATGCTGCTCATCGAAATCCTTTTGGTTGCTGCGATTGTGGCCATTTTGTCGTGAATCTGTCAGCGGAAGGAGACGTTTGTGGCGTGAATGTGGGCGAATGATGTTGCGAACGGCCATAGACCGTGCCGTTGTCGATCAGATCGCTACGTTCCGTCTATTCCCGTTGCTGCCTGTGAGGGGGGCGTTCCGTTGGTTAGCTCCTCTTCGTTGCCGATTCGTCATCGTCTTGCCCTCCTTGCCAGTCATCTTGTGGTGGCCCTAGTCGCCCTTGTGGTGATCGGTGGTGCCACAAGAGTGATGGAAGCTGGTCTGGCCTGTCCTGACTGGCCTCTTTGCTACGGCTCCTTGTTGCCAGGCAGGCAGATGAACGTTCAGGTTTTTCTGGAATGGTTTCATCGGCTTGACGCCTTTGTGATCGGCATTGCCCTTTTGGTTCAGCTGGGGGCGGCCTGGTGGTGGCGGCGTCAGCTGCCCAGGTGGCTGCTGCCCTGCAGTGTCGTTCTTGTGCTGATGGTGCTTGTCCAGGGTGGACTCGGTGCACTCACGGTGCTGAACCTCCTGCCTACTGGTGTGGTGACTGCGCATTTGGTGCTGGGCCTTCTGCTGGTGGCGCTGATGAGCGGACTCAGTCAGCTCTTGCTGGCGCCGCAACCGTCGTCCCAGGCGCAGACCTCTCCACTTTGGTGGCGACTGCTTGGGGGGCTGAGCCTGCTTGCGGTGAGTGCTCAGTGCCTGCTGGGAGGGCGGATGGCGACCTCCTGGGCGGCCAAGCGATGTCTTGATGCCGGCCAGTCTTGTCAGTGGTTGCACTGGCATCGCACTGCGGCAACACCAGCAGCGCTCAGCGTCTGTCTGTTCGTCGCCGTTGCGTTGGTGGCCGGGGGCTGGGCCAGGCGGCAGTGGCCCCTGCTGCTGGCCGTGGCATCCCTGGTGTTCCTGCAAATCGCGCTCGGTGTGTTCACTCTGCGACTCGGACTGGCTCAGCCATCGCTGACCGTGGCCCATCAACTGGTGGCTTGCCTCCTGGTTGCGCTGTTGGCAGCACTCACGTGCAGGCGTCCTCATCTATCGGTGCAGACCGATCCCGCACTTCTCGATTCCTCCTCTCTGGAGCCTTGTCATGGCTAGCTCCACTGCAACAAGTCCTCAGGTCATCACCCGTGATCAGGTGGTGCCTTCTCGAAAACGGGTCAAGCTGCCGGCTTGGCTTGAGGTGGCTAAGCCGCGTTTGATCCCCCTTCTCCTGGCCACGACCCTCGGTGGGATGGCCCTGAGCGAGGGGTGGCCTTTGTCGTCACCGCGACTGGCCTGCACTCTTGGCGGCGGCGCTTTGGCTGCTGCTGCTGCTGGAGTGCTCAATTGCCTCTGGGAGCAGGAGTTGGACGGCCGCATGCATCGCACCAGTGGCCGTGCCCTTCCTTCCGGTCGCCTCTCCCCTAGCACTGCATTCGCTGGTGCCGTCTCCTGCACCCTGGCGGCCGCTCTCCTCTTGGTGAGCGGCGTGAACTGCTTGGCGGCGGGATTGTCGTTGCTTGGTCTGTGCAGCTATGTGCTGCTCTATACGGCCATACTCAAGCCGCGAACACCACAGAACATCGTGATCGGTGGTGTCGCTGGAGCGATCCCCCCTCTGGTGGGCGCTGCTGCGGCCACGGGGCATGTGGGCCTTAGCGGTTGGTGGCTGTTTGCCCTGGTGATGGTGTGGACCCCAGCCCATTTCTGGGCCCTAGCCCTACTGCTCCGCGATGACTACCGAGCTGTCGGCATCCCGATGCTTCCAGTGGTGAAGGGCCCGGTTGTGACCGCTCGCGCCATTCGTCGCTACGGCTGGGCCACGGTTGTGCTGAGTGGCTTTGGTGTGCTGGCCCTGCCGGAGGGTGGTCTTCTCTATGGCTTGTTACTACTCCCCTTCAACGCCCGCCTCCTGCAGATGGTGCACAATTTGGCCGCAGCCCCGGAGAGCACAGAACGGGCGAAGGGCTTGTTTCGTTGGTCCATCCTTTATTTATTTGGCATCTGCCTGCTTCTGATCCTCAGTCGCCTGCCTGTCTCTGTCGTGTTTGATGATCAGGTTCATGCCGTGTTCGACATGCTGATCCGTGGACTTCCACAGATCGCTGCCTAGATTCACATCCCGACCCTCCCGCTACAGCTCAATGCCCTTGTTGGAGCTGGCACATCTCCAGAAGTCCTACGGGCCAGTGAAGGCGCTCGAAGACCTCAGCCTGGAGGTGCCTGAGGGTTGTCTTTATGGCCTGCTGGGTCCCAATGGTGCCGGGAAGACCACAACGTTGCGAATCCTCGCCACTCTCTTGGCTCCTGATCAGGGGACGGTTCAGGTCGCAGGCATCGATGCGTTGCAAGATCCCCGCTCAGTGCGTTGTCTGATGGGGTATGTGGCCCAGGAAGTGGCCATTGACAAAATTCTGACCGGTCGAGAGTTGCTGCAGCTTCAGGGTGATCTCTATCACCTTCGGCCTGCGAATCGCGACAAGCGCATGCAGGAGCTGATCGCACTGCTGGGAATGCAGGATTGGATCGATCGCCGTTGTGGGACCTACTCCGGTGGAATGCGTCGCAGGTTGGATCTCGCGTCAGGGCTGCTGCATCGACCCCGACTGCTGGTCTTAGATGAACCCACTGTCGGTCTGGACATTGAAAGCCGTGGCGCGATTTGGCAGGTGCTTCGTGAGTTGGTCCAGGAGGGCACCTCGGTGTTGCTCAGTAGTCATTACCTCGAAGAGGTGGAGGCTCTTGCTGACCGGATGGCGATCATCGATGCAGGGCGTGTGATTGCAGAAGGCACGCCAGATGAGCTCAAGCAGCGGCTCGGTGGTGATCGGGTGACCCTGCGGGTGCGTGAATTCAGCGATCAGCACGAGGCAGAGCGACTCCAGCGCCTGCTCCAGCCTGTGGAGGGCGTGCTTCAGATCGTGGTCAACCGAGCTCAGGGGTACTCCCTCAATCTGGTTGTGGAAGGAGATCATGTGCTCCAACGTCTGCGTCAGCAGCTTGATCAGGCGGGTTTGCCGGTGTTTGCCCTGGCCCAGAGCCGGCCGAGCCTTGATGATGTCTACCTTCAAGCCACCGGTCGCACTCTGATGGATGCGGAACTGGCTGTTGCCGGTCAGCGTGACACCAAGCAAGAGCGGAAACAGTCCATGCGTTGAGGTTCCGGATTGTTGCTTTCGCTGATTTTGTTTCGTCTTTCTTCTCAGCTTCTCTCGTCTGATCCAATCTCCTGATGACCAGTCCTGTTGCTTCTCCCACCAGCGCTCCGATGGCTGAACTGGTGCAGGAAACCACGGCCCTCACGCGACGTTTGTTTCTGCAATTGCAACGCCGTCCTTCCACATTGGTGGCCGGGGTCCTCCAACCCCTGATCTGGCTGGTGCTGTTTGGGGCCTTGTTCTCGAGGGCTCCTGAGGGCCTGTTGCCAGGCGGGATCAGTTACGGCCGCTTCCTCGGTGCCGGAGTGATTGTCTTCACCGCCTTCAGTGCGGCTCTCAATGCCGGATTGCCGGTGATGTTTGATCGGGAATTCGGCTTTCTGAATCGTCTGCTGGTAGCGCCTCTGCGCAGCCGCAGTTCGATCGTGCTGGCATCCGTGATCTACATCACCACCTTGAGCTTGATTCAGAGTTTGGCCATCATGGCCACTGCTGCCCTGCTCGGTTATGGCTGGCCTGGGATGGCAGGCCTCGGGCTGGTGTTGGTCACGCTGTTGCTCTTGGTGTTTGCCGTGACGGCCCTCAGCCTCGGTCTGGCCTTTGCTCTCCCAGGGCACATTGAGCTGATCGCGGTGATCTTCGTTTTCAACTTGCCTCTGCTCTTTGCAAGCACGGCGTTAGCGCCTTTGTCATTCATGCCGCCCTGGTTGGGCTGGCTTGCGGCACTGAATCCACTTACCTTCGCCATAGAACCGATTCGTGCTGCCTACGCCGGTCCTCTGGATCTCTCGGTCGTCCTTCTGGATGCACCCTATGGTCCGGTGACTGGTTATGTCTGCCTCCTGGTCTTGATGCTGCTCACTGCGGGACTGTTCCTGCTGATCCGCCCCCTACTCAACCGCAAGCTTTCCTAATCCTGTGACTGCCTCTAGAGCCTTTTCCCCAAAGCGTCGACGGGACGCTCAGTTGCAGCAGCTCAACGATGCCCGTGCCCAGGGTGATCAGTTGGCGATCGATCGTGCCGAACTTCAGTGGGTGCATCGCTACGGAGTGGGCACGTTGCCTCAGCCGGTCGAGAGCCCTGCACCACAGCCTCTCCTGACTGTTGTGGAGCCCACTGCGGATTTCGGTGCTGATGCTGATGCTGATTTTGTGCCGGTGACGCCTTCACCGTTGGCAGCAGTCGCACCCATCGGAACCGCTGCACAGCCTTCTCCAGTGGCTCGGTTCAAAAGCGAACGCGCGGATTGCATCGAGACAGACTGCCTCGATGAGGTGGTTAGCACTCCTGAGGCTCCCAACGATGCTGAGGGCTTCGACAAGCCTCTGCTGGATCGCCTGTCCCCTGCAGGGGCGGTTCCTCCCCCTCCGTCTCCCCGTTTGCATCGGTTGCGTCGATGGCTGCCGACTGCATCCCCCGACGAGCTGCCACGGGCTTCCTGATTGATGAGCTGTCTGGATCTGGCAGCCCTCAGGGGTGGGCTCATCGTGTCTGTTCAAGCGCCTGAGGGCTCGCCGATGCGGGACCCTGAAGTGATCGCCGCCATGGCAGAGGCGAGTCTCAACAACGGTGCAGTCGGAGTACGTCTCGAGAGTCCTGAGCACATCGGCGCTGTGCGTCGTCGCTGTCCAGAGGCCCTCATTATTGGTCTGTGGAAACGGACATTCCCTGATAGTGAGGTCTACATCACACCGCGTTGGCAGGAGATCCAGGCTGTTTGGGGTGCTGGGGCCGATGTGGTGGCGATCGATGCCACATCACGCCCAAGGCCGGATGGAGAGTCTTTGCAAGCTCTGGTTGAACGCGCTGATCGGGAACTGAAACTCCCCTTGATGGCTGATGTCGATAGCGTTACGAACGGATTGCGTGCAGCCCAGCTTGGCTGTCGTTGGGTTGGAACAACCCTGTTCGGCTATACCGCTGAGACGGCTGAAGCAACGCCGCCTGGGCTGGAGCTGTTGCAGCCGTTGCGTACTCAGTTGCCGCAAGCAGTCCCCTTGATCTGTGAAGGAGGGATCGCCTCAGCCGTGATGGCGAGACAAGCGCTTGAACAGGGTGCCGACTGTGTGGTGGTGGGCACAGCGATCACTGGAGTGGATCTGCAAGTGGCTGCGTATTGCCGCCAGATAGCGAGTTGATCAAGCCATCCGCTTTAGGGCTTTGAAGCGAATCTGACGGATTGACACCACGGGGCCGCCTGGACACACAATGTGTTTGAGACGCGTGAGACCGATGAAAAGACTCCGGTTGTATCTGCCATTGCCTCTTGCCCTCGGTGGTCTCGTGTTCGCCATGCCCCTGGCAGGGCTGCCAATGGGGGAGCTGCAGGCCCTGAATCATGAGCTTGGACGGCTTTGCAGTCGCCCGCCTCGGGAAGCACTTGCTGTCTGCAGGATCCATGCTCGGCTGGTGCGCTCCCTCTGAGGTGCGATCGCACCAGCCTTGAGCGGTGGATCACATCATGCCGGGCATGCCCATGCCACCCATGCCACCCATGCC
>MDSW01066350.1_pt1 | contig 14855 bp, 17 predicted proteins | sample 811171 | NCBI WGS metagenome assembly MDSW01 (sample SAMN05326641, study PRJNA326480) | marine metagenome | isolation source: seawater | place: Atlantic Ocean: North West | collected 2012 | reverse complement strand
ATTTTTCCCGGGTTAAAAATTCTTTTTGGATCAAAACTCCTTTTAATTTTTTCACTTATTTTATACTTAATTGGATCTATTGTAAAAATATCAGCAGAGGCTTTGAGATCCTCTTCAATTTTGATCAATGTAACGTAACCTTGGTGTTTTTTCACTAATTCCTTTATTTCGCTTAGTATTTTAGAGTTTAATTGATCAAAAGAGGCCCAGATGAGACTGCCTCCCCAATCAATAAAATATTTTATTTTATGATCTTTAAGTTTTTTAATAACCTGTAAGGTCTCGCTAATTGGAACAACTACTCTTATTAGATTACTTTTTATACTTTTGAAAACTTCCAAATTTTTTGTTCTATCCCAAAAAATTTTACTTTGTGCGTTATCTAAAATCGAAAGCTCTTGATCAATAAGGCTTAATTCTTTTGATAATCTTTCTAATCTTTGATCAACAGAATTAGATGGGCCTTCGATCCTGATAGCTGTTAAGCCTCCTTCATGTGTAAGATCATTTAAAATGAAATTTTTTCCAAAATAATCTGGATAAAAAACTCCACCTGACGGGTCAGTAGAGGAGGATAGAGCTTGACCTAGATAACCCAAAGCTTTTTTTAGATGAGGATTTTTAATGATTAGAGTTTTACTAGTTTCTGGTTTCGGTAAAACTTTTATTGAAATTTCAGTTAATATAGAAAGTGTTCCAAAAGATCCCGAAACTAATTTACTTAAATCGTATCCAGTAACGTTTTTGACCACAGTTCCTCCTGACTTTATAGTTTCACCTTTTCCATTAATACCTTGAAAGCCGAGTATATGATCTCTAACACTCCCGACTTTAAATCTTCGTGAGCCAGCAAAATTACATGAAACAACTCCTCCAATTGAGCCGCTGTTACTTTCTCCGGAAAATAAATAACCAAAGTCATTAGGCTCAAAAGCAAATTGTTGATTATTTTTATCTAATTCATTTGTTATTTCTTTAATTGAAGTTCCCGACTTTACTTTAATGTAAAGTTCCTCAGGCTTGTAATCTATAATACCCTTATAATTTGAAAGATCTAAAGTTTTTTCGGATTGGAAATTTCTTCCTATCTTATATTTAGATTTCAAACCATTTATTTCTAGGGGAATATTTTTTTTATAACAATTCTTTACAATCTTAACTATTTCTTCTCTAGAAGATGGTTTGAAGATATTTTGATTAAAATCTAGGGATGTCTGGGAATTTTGTTTTTCCTCCATGGACATGAACTCTTCCTTCCTCAGCACATTTTCTAAGTATTGGATATACTTTTCCTGGATTTAATAAAGAATTCGGATCAAGTGCTACTTTAATAGTTAATTGTTGCTGAATATCTTTATCATTGAAAGCTTCGCACATTAACTCTCGTTTCTCTATACCAACTCCGTGTTCACCTGTAAGCGCTCCACCAACTTTTACGCAATATTTTAAAATATCAGCACCGAATTCTTCGCACTTTCTTAAAGACTCTTTATCATTTGCGTCAAACATTATTAAAGGATGGAGATTCCCATCACCAGCGTGAAATGCATTTGCAACAGGTAAATTATATTTCTTAGACAGTCTTGAGATTTCATTTAAAACCTCTGCTAGTTTTCCTCTTGGAATCGAACCATCCATGCACATGTAATCAGGTGCCAGGACTCCGCAAGCGGGAAAAGCTGCTTTTCTGCCTGCCCAAAATTTCAATCTTTCTTCATTTGACTTGCTAATTTTTAAACTTGACGAGTTGTTTTTTTCAGCAATTTCTTTTGCTTTCTGAATATAAGCTTCAACTTCATGTTCTGTTCCATCAAATTCTACAATCATCATTGCTTCAGCGTCAGTTGGATAGCCCGCTTTAGAATAATCATTAGTTGCTTTTGTTAGAGCTTTATCCATAATTTCCATCCCAGCTGGTATGCATCCTTCCGCAATTATTTGAGCAACACAGTTTCCCGCATCTTCAATGGAAGGAAAACCAATTAAAGCTGCTTTGACTACTTCGGGTGATTTTAAAATTTTAACTGTTACTTCTGTGATTATACCTAGTAAGCCTTCGGAGCCGGTCATCAAGCCTAAAAAATCATATCCTTCAGCATCCATTGCTTTGCCACCAAATTTAGTTATGGTTCCGTCCATTAAAACAACTTCAACACCTAATAAATTGTTGGTAGTAGCTCCGTACTTTAGCGAGTGGACTCCGCCAGAATTTTCAGCAACATTTCCACCAATCGAACATGCAATTTGACTTGATGGATCCGGAGCATAATAAAAACCTTTATCTTGAACTGCATGGGTTATTGCTAAATTTGTTACACAAGGTTGAGTCACCACACATCGATTCTCATAATCAATTTCTAGAACTTTATTAAATTTACCCATTGCTATTAAAACACAATCCTCTAGAGGCATAGAGCCACCTGATAGGCCAGTTCCTGCACCTCTCGGAACCACTTTTATTTTGTTCTCATTACAATATTTTAGAATTCGGCTTACTTCATCTACAGTCTCAGGCATAACTACTAAAAGAGGTATTTGTCTATAAGCTGTTAAGCCATCAGTTTCGAAAGGTCTCAATTCGTCTGGACTCGAAAGTACGTTATTAGAATTAATAATACTGCTTAGATCTGAGGCAATTTTGTCTTTTCTTGACAAAACCGAAATATCAACTTTTGGCATTTGTAAACTACTCATTAATCAATCCTCTTACTTAAGCATTTTTGAAATTTTATCTAGTGCTTTTTGAATATTGTCCCTCGAAGCTGCGAAGCTAAATCGTACAAAATCTGTAGATGTCTTACCAAAAGCAGTGCCTGGCACAATTGCCACACCAGCCTCGTGCATACATTTTTTCGAAAATTCGCTGCCACTCATTCCTGTTCCCTTTACATTTGGGAAAGCGTAAAATGCGCCACCAGGCATACTGCATTCTACACCGGGTAAATCATTTAATCCTTTGTGAATTAATTTTCTTCTCTGATCAAATTTTTCCATCATTTGATGAATAGAATCATCTGGTCCATCAAGTGCTGCAATGCCTGCAAATTGTGATGGCGCATTTACACAGGAAAAACTATTAATTGCTAATTTAGTAACGTGAGGAATTAATTTTTCTGGCCAAACACTCCAGCCCATTCTCCAGCCAGTCATAGAATAAGCCTTACTCCATCCATCTAAGACTATTAATCTATCTTGTAAATCAGGATAATTAAAAAAAGTTGGCATTTCTTTTCCATCAAAAATTTGTCTACTATAAATTTCATCACTTAGGATTGTGACGTGGGGATGTTTCTTTAAACCTTCAGCGAGAAAATCTATTGCTGGTTTTTCAACAAAACTTCCTGTCGGATTGTTTGGATTTATCAAAATTACTAATCTTGTTTTATCTGTTATCAAAGATAAAATTTTTTCAGGATCAAATTTTAAATCTTTCTCTTTTGTTAAATCATAAGGAACTGCTGTGGCACCCGTATAATTAATCATAGACTCATAAATTGGAAAACCAGGAGTTGGGTGAACTATTTCCGAGCCAGGCTCACCGATCATTTGTATCGCAAAGTACATTGTGGGTTTTCCTCCCGGCATAATCATAATGCGCTCAGGACTAACTTCTTTTTTATATAAACTTTTAATTTTTCTTGAAACAGCTTGCCTGCATTCAACAATCCCGTTTGCTAAAACGTATCCGTGATGCCCATCATCAATAGCTTTTTTTGCTGCGTCCATAATATGTTTAGGTGTCATGAAGTCTGGCTGCCCTAGGCCTAAGTGAATCATTTCTTTTCCTTGTGCCTCTAGTTTCTTGGCCTCTGCTAGCACGCTAAAAGCTGTCTCTGTGCCTAGTCTCTCTAAATTTTTAGCAAGTTTCATATTATTTTATATATATTAATATAATTTATTATCTATATGCAATATTAGCAGAATTTAATTCTGAAATGCTCTTTTTTCCAAGTAAAATCATGTCTCTTCTAATTTCATCTCTCATTAATTGTAGAATTTTTTCCACTCCTGATTGACCACCGGCTCCTAAGGCGAATAGAAATCCTTTCCCAAAACTGCATGCTGTCGCCCCTAAAGATAAGGCTTTTAGGACATGCGTACCTCGTCTGATACCGCCATCTAAAATGATTTCAATTTTTCCGCCAACTGCGTCAGCGATAGCAGGTAGCTGATCAAAGGGAGATCTGGAGCCATCTAGTTGTCTTCCTCCGTGATTAGATAACATAATAGCGCTCGCACCTATGTCTACAGCTCTTTTTGCATCCTCTACAGACATCAGTCCTTTAATTGCAAAAGGACCGCCCCATCTTTTTATACAATACTCAGCATCTTTCCAACTCATTGCAGGATCATATTGCTCATTAATGTATTCCATTACTCCTTTTGCAATCGAAGAACCTTTTTTTGTAAAATGTGAGACATTTTTTAATTCAAATTTTTCATGAGTTAAATAATTTATTGACCATTTTGGATGCATAGCAAAACTTAATAAACTTTTTAAATTAAGTTTAGGTGGTGTTGTAAAGCCCCATCTATGATCTCTTTCTCGGTTGCCAGCTACTACAGTATCAACTGTAAGGCACATCGCTTTAAATCCTGAATTCTTACATCTATCAATCAGATTATCGGTCAAACCCTGGTCTTTGTGAATATAAAGTTGAAAAAGTTTCGGCCCCCCAGAAATATTGGAAACTTCCTCAATAGATGAGGTAGCCATTGTTGACATGCTATAAAAAGTATTAAATTTTTCAGCAGCTCTGGCGGAAGCCTTATCTCCTTCATGATGGTAGAGTCTTTGCATGGCTGTCGGCGACAAAAAAAGAGGCATGTCAATCTTCGTACCAAAAACTTTTGTTGATAGATCTGGCTGCCCGACACTAGCCAGAATATTTGGAACTAAATCACATTTGTTAAAAGCTTCTGTATTACGTAATTTTGTTACCTCATCGTCTGATCCACCATCTATGTAGTGAAAGATTGGTGCTGGTAGTTTTTTTTCAGCTAATTTTCTTAAATCTTCTATGTTGTAACAGTTTTTTAAAGACATGTTACTAAAACTTCTTTGAGAAAGTTATTGATTGATTATCTGCACCAGGGTTTACATCTCCCCAGTCATTGTTGGATATATGGCTGTAAGTATATCCTAAATTTGAATTTTCAAATAAGTCTAAACCTATTTTTATTTCACTCTTAAATTCTAGTACTCCACCCATATCTTTGCCATCGCCTTTTTCATAATATCCTGGAGCAAAACTTGGTAAAAGTTTTACCGGACCAAGATTGTATTGCCCTTGAACACCTGTGTATAAATATGCCGATCCTGTGTCTGTGATAAAAGCGCCGGTGATTGGTGAAAATTTACCTAGAAAAGTATTTCTGAAAAGATTGGGATTTTTGTGTTCTATTCCAAGTAAAGTTGCCTCGTCATCCCCGACTTCATCAGTAATATCAAATTGACCAGTATAAAAAGAAAGTTCTTTGTCTGATCTTTTATCATCAGCATATGCGCTATTACCGAATACTGTCATTGCTAGTAAAATGCTTATCGTTTTAAAATTCATGAGTAAAATTACTATTTAATCGAGAAAATGTATAGAGTTTTTATCATTTAATTTCTTCTTTTTTTTAGTAAGAAAAAAAGGATAACTCCGCCAAATATTAAAAACAAGTAAGGCACTGTCCATAGAGCAAAATTTTGTAATGAGAAGCTTGGTTTGTAAATAATCCATTCTCCATATTTCTCAGATAGGAAGCTGTAAATTTGTTTTTTGGTTTCCCCTTTTTCTATTCTATCTCTAACTACCTCTTTTAGGGTCAGTGCAAATTCAGAATTTGACTCAGCAACAGACTGTCCTTGGCAAATAAGACAACGTAAATTCTTCAAAATTTCGGTTTCTTTTTTTGTTAAATCTTTGGCAAATAAATTAGCGTTTATTAAAAAGAAAATTATTAACCCTTTATAAAAAATGTTTTTCATTCTTTAATTATCTCACTTATTTCTAAAAAATTTGCTTTACTTAAAGGTCCTATATATTTTTTTATTATTTTTAATTCTTTATTAATTAAAATACTTTCAGGAATACCATAGACTCCAAAGTTTATAGACTGCTTTCCGTTTTCATCTACCATTAAAAAATCATATGGATTTCCGAGTTCAGCGATGAAAGATTTTGCGTTAGAAGTTTTGTCCTTAAAATTTATACCTATCATATCTATCCCTTTTTTTTGGTTTAATTTTATTAAAAAATTATGCTCCTTTCGGCATGGTATGCACCATGAGGCCCAAAAATTTATTAAAGTGTATTTATTTTTGTTTAACTGATTTTCAGTTAAATAAAAATCCTTGTTTAAAGACTGAATTTTAAAACTTCCAATTTTTTTTCCTATGAGCTTGTCTGTACTATAATTAAAATCTTTTTTAAGAGCCTGAAAAAAAATAAAAATCAAAAATATTGATAAGAGTACAATAAATATGAGCGATAGACGTCTATACATTTTTAAAAAATAATCGTTGTAATGAGCCAAAAGCAATCAGAAATGCAGAAAACCATATCCAGATCATAAGAGGTTTTTTTTGAAATTTTATATTGAAAATATCTCCATCACCAATATTACTCATTGTTATGAAGTAATCTTGTTTTAAATTCGATTTAATTGATGCCTCATAAGTAATAGTTTCTGGTGTATCGTAAATTCTAATTTCTGGATTAAGTATTTTCAAATAATTTTGTTTAATGTTTACCACTTCAAAATAACCTTTTAGAGATTTAAAATTATCTTTTTCCTCAATGATTATATTCTCAAAATTAATTTGATAATTTTCTAATTTTTTAATTTCACCAACTTTTAGATTAAAATCGTGTTCCTCTGAGAGATTATGATTTAAACTTATAAATAAAATTAAAAATCCAAAACCTAGATGTGAAATAACCCTAGATAAAGAATAATAATTCTTTCGCGCCAAAATTTTATATAAGTCTGAAATTGTGTAAATAATAAGAAATAAAGATGAAATAATTAGTAAGTTTGAAATGATGTCTTTGCTATTAAGATAATAATGAAAAAAATAGTTCATCAGAATTGATAAAGTCAAAATTATAATTAATTTTTTGAATTTTAAAAAAGATGCCTTGTTCCAAGTGGTTTCTGGACCTAGAGACATTAAAAACATAAAAGGAACAATTATTGGCGCAATGAGTATATTGTAAAAAGGTGGCCCAACTGAGATTTTAGAGTTAAAAATAATCTCGGTTACAATTGGATAAATAGTACCTACGAATACAGTTATAAGATAAAAAATCATAAACCAATTATTAGTTAAAATAAACATACTCTTGTTGCTTGTCTCTAAAACCTTATTGTTATTTGAAACATTTTTAAAAAATATTATTATAGAGGATAAGATCATTATGCTCAGAAAAGACAAAATATATACTCCTCTGTCTGCGTCACTTGCAAAAGTGTGCACTGAATTTAGTATTCCAGATCTAACAAGAAAAGTTCCCGTTACACTTAAAATAAATGTTAACAAACATAGCAATATAACCCAGTGATAAAGGTTATTCCTTTTTTCTAAAACGATAACGGAGTGTGCTAAAGCTGCCATAATAAACCATGGCATTAGAGATGCATTTTCAACAGGATCCCAAAACCAATAACCGCCCCATCCCAATTCATAGTAAGCCCAAATGGATCCAACTATTATACCTAGAGATTGAAAGAACCAAGAGATTAATACCCAAGGCTTAATAGAAATCGCAAAACCTTTTCCTTCAAAACCCGAAAGTAATGAAGAAATCGCTGCAGAAAAAAAAATAGATGACCCTACAAAACCTAAATATAGTAATGGTGGGTGAATAGCTAGAGCTGGATCTTGAAGAATAGGATTTAATCCTAATCCTTCTTTTGGAGTTGGAACTACTGATTGGAAAGGGTTAGAATTTATTAAAAGCAAACCTAAAAATGCAAATATTATAATATTTTGTATAATTAGAGTTAGATAACTATATTTATGATTATTTTTGTTAAATATAAAAAATAAAAAACTAAAGATAACCAAAACTAGTACCCAAAGCATTAAACTTCCTTCGTGGTTGCCCCAAGTTCCTGAGATTTTATAAAATAAAGGTTTTGAAATATGAGAATTGTTGTAAACAGCCACTAATGATAAATCAGTTAGAACAAAAGCAGAGACTAGTGTTAAAAAACTCATAATGGTTGTTGTTAATTGAAGTAAGATCAAATTATTCACAATTTTAATATTTTTCTGATTTATTCTTTTTAAAGTTTCAAAGGTGAAAAAAATTATTAAAGCTGTAAGAGCAATGTTTAATATGATTAACAGATTTCCAAATATTCCTATCATAACTTATTTTTCAGGAGGTTTATAATTTTCATCGTGTTTAGCTAATATTTTGTCAGCTATAAAGTAATTACTATCTACCAGTTTGCCCTCTGCCACTACACCTTTGCCCTCAACAAACAAATTTGGTACCGATCCTTCAAATGTTACAAATATTTCGTTCTTTTCATCAGTGACTATGAAATTTATTTCTTCTCCAGATATCTTAATAGAGTTTTTCTTTACAATTCCTCCTAATCTATAGGACTTATTAAAACTTAAATTTTGACCAAGTTTGATATCTGTTGGTGTTTTAAAATATAATAAGTTATCTTTTAAAACTAAAATCATAATTGTTGAAATTGAAATAAATATAGTTGCAAATATTAATAGAAAATAAAATCTGTTTTTTGAGCTCTTTGTAAGCATTTAAAAATGCTTTAAATTGATTCTTTCACCGAAGTAAAAACCTGGTTTGCTACTTTTGATTTTTTTATTATTCTTTGTCTTTCCTTTTTATCAAGACTTAGTAACTCGTTCTTATATTCTTGCTCATATTTTTTTAGAGTCTTTAAAGTCTTTAAATAAATTATAATACACGTTACAAAAACAATGCCGTATGACATCCAAATAAAAGCTCCAAAACCATCCATTTTTAAAAATTCCAAAATCATAATCTATTTAAATTTTTTGACTTCATTTTAATGATTTCTGTTTTATATTTCATTAGAAAAATTAACGCAGAGTACATCATAAATGCTGATAACATAAGCATGAGGGGGGTCATCATGCTAGAATGTATTGAAATTTGTCCATTTAACTTAATACTTGATGCTTGATGGAGTGTATTCCACCACTCTACAGAAAATTTGATTATAAATAGATTTACTGCTCCAAGTATTGACAAAAAAGAGCATACTCTCATTGATGTAGTATCATTTTTTACAAATTTAAAATTTAAAACGAATAGAAGATAAATCAACATTAGCACAATCATTGAAGTTAATCTCGCATCCCACGCCCACCAAGTTCCCCAGGTAGGTTTGCCCCAAATCGAACCCGTGACAATTGCTAAATATGAAAATAAAAGTCCAATAGGAGCTAAACTTTTATTAACTAATTTTAAATTTTTAGCTTTAAAAATATAGTAAAATAATGAAAACATCGCTATCAAACTAAAGATCATTAAACTAATCCAGGCTGCTGGAACATGTACATACATAATTCTTACACTCTGGCTTTGTAAATAGTCTGGTGGTGAAAGAATTAGAGCAAACGTTAAGCCTGCTAATAAAACAGGAAATAAAATAGACTGAATAAAATTTATTGTCCAATTAACTAGTTTAAAAACATTGCTTGGGCTAAAAATTTTTAACATATGTTTTAGTACTACAGTATTAATTCTATGTGAAGGAGCTATTTTGCCTAATTGAGAATTGAGAGGGAGTTAAGAAGTATGAGTAATCCCCAATTAGGCTTTAACATAATAAAATTACCTAATTTTCATGTCATAGATTTGAACCAATAATGTTTAATTTATGGCACTTGAGAAAAAGCTTAGTTTGAGGGCTTAAAATAACATGAACCTTTTTTACCTGTAAAGATCTCCTCGATCATTGGGTGCTTAATCGGCTCATCGGATTTGTCTAGCAATAGATTTTGTTCAGAGACGTAGGCTTCATATGTCACATCATTACTTTCAGCAAGCAGATGATAAAATGGTTGATCTTTTCTAGGTCTTACTTCTTTAGGAATAGACTGATACCATTCTTCAGAATTATTAAATTCAAAGTCCACGTCATATATAACTCCCCTGAAATCAAAATGCCTATGTTTCACTACCTCGCCGATTGAAAATTTTGCGTTATTTATTGCCATAACTATTTTAACATAGGTATATTTTAGACAAAATCAATATATAATTTTATCTTAAAAATATTTATGTTAATGTTCTAATGTGAATAAGTCATTTATTAAATTTATAACTGATTTTGGTCCCCTCCTTATTTTCTTTATTTATTACTATAGAAACGATAAAGATATTTCTGTTGCAATACCCCCCTTAATAATTGCTACTTTAATAGCTGTAGTAATTGCATTTTTTTTAGAAAAAAAAATACCCTTTATTCCTTTATTGGGAGCAATCCTTGTTTCTGTTTTTGGTGGATTAAGTTTATATTTTAATAATCCTGTATTCATATATCTAAAACCAACAATTATAAATTTAATTTTTGCTGTAATTTTAATAATTGGGCAAAGATTTTTCCAAAAAAATTTAATACAGATGCTATTATCAAAATCTTTTCAGATGAATGAGGAGGGTTGGAAAAAATTAAATTATAGATGGGCTTATTTTTTTATTTTTTTAGCATTTTTAAATGAATTAGTCTGGAGAACTCAAACAGAAAGTATTTGGGTTAATTTCAAAGTTTGGGGGATATTACCTTTAACAATAGTATTTACTGCAGCGCAAATACCGTTGATAAATAAACATAAACATGAGTAAGTTAAGACTAGTAATAGATAACGAAAAAAAAACGTATAGAAACTTTTTTATTAAGAGAGAGCTTAAAACTATACTTAACTTGTATGCGATGATGGTCTCAAACGGTAGCTGGAGGGATTACAGTCTAACTTCATGTTCGCGTGAAGTATCATTTGATGTTTATCAAAGATCATCTGATAAGCCGATTTTGAGAATTACAAAAAATCTGAGACCTAGAAATATCAATGAAAAATTTTTAATAAAAGATAAGAATGGAATAACGATAGAAAAATCCGAGGAATTGAATAATTTAATAAGCAAGATAAATTGGTTAAAATTAAAAGTTATTTCTTAGTTTATCTTCTTTGGCCGAATAATCTTAAAAGCATGATGAATAGATTAATAAAGTCTAGATAAAGAGTTAAAGCGCCCATAACTGCTTTTTTGCCAATTAATTCTCCGCTATCGCTAGATAAATACATATTTTTAATTTTTTGTGTATCATATGCTGTTAGACCTACAAATACTAAAACTCCAATTATAGATATTACGAAATACATCATACTAGATTTTAAAAATATATTTACTATAGATGCAATTATTATTCCTATTAAACCCATGAAAAGAAAAGATCCAAGTTTAGTTAAATCTCTTTTAGTTGTATAACCAAAAATACTCATAGCTCCAAAAGTTCCCGCAGTTATGAAAAATACTCTTGTGATACTAGTACCTGTATAAGCTAAAAATATAGAAGATAAAGACGCGCCCATCAAGGCTGCAAAAATCCAAAAAACAGTTTGAGCTTTAGATGCGCTCATCTTTGCAATCCCAAAACTCATATAGAAAACTACCCCCAGAGGAGCAAGCATAATTACCCAGGCTAAACCAGAATTATAAATGGAGTTACCCAAAGATGTTAAGCCTAATATTTCTCCGTTTGGACCAGATACAACCGCCATTTTAAACAATAAAAGTGCAATTGCTCCTGTAAGAGCAACTCCAGAGGCCATGTAGTTATAGACTTTGAGCATATAAGCTCTCAGGCCTTGATCGATTATCGCTTCTGATATCGAAGATTTTGTTGCAGTTGTCTGTTTATTTAATTCCATTAGCTGTAATATAATAATTTTTTTTGACATTTCAATATGCAATATTGAAAAAATTCTCGTAAAATAGAATACTGGTATTAAACAATATATGAAGTTTAAAAATTTAGGAAATACAGATCTAAAAGTGAGCTTAATATGCTTAGGGACCATGACTTGGGGTGAGCAAAACTCCCAAAAAGATGCTTTCGAGCAGATGGATTATTCTTTCGAAAAAGGTGTAAACTTTTTTGATACCGCAGAACTTTACGCGGTTCCACCCGGGCCAGAGACTTATGGAAAAACTGAAGAGATGATCGGTAATTGGTTTAAAGAAAAAAAAGCGCGAGATAAAATCATATTGGCTACAAAAGTAGCTGGACCAAGATGCAAGTGGATCAGAGAAGGAAAAAACAACTATAATAGTAAAAATTTAGAAGAGGCTCTAAATGGAAGTCTTAAACGTTTAAAAACAGATTATATTGATTTATACCAACTTCACTGGCCAGAGAGATCGGCTAATAATTTTGGACAAATTGGTTATGTGCATAAAGATGATGAGGGTGAGTGGAATGATTTTGAGTCTATATTAACATCACTAGAAAAATTTATTAAAACTGGAAAGGTAAGACATATTGGTGTTTCAAATGAGACTGCTTTTGGATTAATGAAATATTTGGAAATTTCAGATAATAAAAGTTTACCGAGAGTCGTCTCAATACAAAATCCATACAGTCTTGTTAATCGAACATATGAAGTTGGCTTATCAGAAATATCTGTAAGAGAAAGCTGTGGGCTTCTTGCTTATTATCCGCTTGCAACTGGATACCTGACTGGAAAATACAGAAATAATCAAATGCCTAAAAACTCTAGACAAGCACTATTTAAAGGTTGGGAAAGATTCGGAAACCCAAGGGCAATAAAAGCGTACGACTCTTATTTTAGTTTGGCCAAAGAGCATGGTATAAGCCTAACTCATTTAGCATTAGCTTTTGTTAACTCTAGAGACTTTGTGACGAGTAATATTATTGGCGCAACAACTTTAGAACAGCTGAAGGAGAATATTTCAAGCATTAATATCGAATTAAGTAAAGAAATATTAGATAAAATTGATAAGATAAATAACGTAAATCCTAATCCTGCTCCTTAATTCATTATATTGAATTACTTATTTTTTAGTATATGTAAGTAGTAATGAAACTTAAAAAAATATTTTTAACTCTTTTTTTTACAGTATTTACTTTTGAAATTATTAATGCCAGTCCAAGATCAACAGGTAAATATAAGAATTGGGAAAGCTTTGTTTTTCAATCTGATAAAGGGAAGATTTGCTTTGCTCAAACAAAGCCAGTAAAAAGAGCGCCAGCTGCAATAAAAAGAGATACATCTAGAATATTTGTCACTTTTAGGCCTAATGAAAATATTGGAAATGAAATTAGTGTTACTAGCGGACATAAATATAAAACATCATCGGTAACAGCAAGATCAGGAAAAAATAATTTTTCATTTTTTTCTCAAGATAATTTTGCTTGGCTATTAGATGAAAGAGAGGAAAATAATTTTATAAAAGTGATGAAAAGAGCAACTAATTTAATGATTAAAGCAAAGACTAAGGACGGTGCTGAAACAACTGATCATTATTCCATGATGGGATTTACTAAGGCCTATAACACTGCTAAAAAAAGTTGTGGTCAATGAGGAAAATAGTTTTAGCCTACTCAGGTGGATTAGACACATCAATAATTCTAAGATGGTTGCAGGAAAATTATAAAGCTGAAATAATAGCTTACACTTCAGATATTGGCCAAAAAATTGATAGAAAAAAAATTTTAAAAAATGCTAAAAAACTTGGTGTAAAAAAAATTATTATAGAAAATTTAAAAAATATTTTTGTAAAAGATTATGTTTTTCCAATGGTAAGAGCACATGCCGTTTACGAGGGTATTTATTTATTAGGTACATCTATTGCTAGACCCTTAATAGCTAAAAGACAAATCGCAATTGCAAAAAAATACAAAGCCTTTGCTGTTTCACACGGTGCCACTGGAAAAGGTAATGACCAAGTAAGATTTGAATTAGGCTACTCTTACTTTGGGGGGAAAAAAATAAAAACAATTGCCCCTTGGAGGGAATGGAAAATGCAGTCAAGAGCAGATTTGATAAAATATGCAAAGAAAAATAAAATTCAGATACCAAAAGATAAAAAAGGAGCTCCACCATTCTCTGTCGATGATAATATCTTTCATACATCTACAGAAGGAAAAGTTCTAGAGAATCCTAAAAATTCTGCTCCTGAATTTATCTTTCAAAGAACTATTTCTCCTGAAAAAGCTCCGAGTAAAAAAACAAAAGTTAAAATAACATTTAAGAATAGTGACGCCATTGCAGTGAACGGAAAAAAATTGAGACCTGAAAAAATTTTAGAAAAATTAAATATATTAGCAGGAAAAAATGGAATAGGCAGAGTTGACCTTGTAGAAAATAGATTTATTGGTATTAAATCTAGAGGAGTTTACGAAACGCCGGGAGGCACTTTGCTATACACAGCGCATAGAGCTATGGAGTCAGTAACGCTTGATAAAAAAACTGCACATGAAAAAGAAAGGATCATGCCTGAGTATGCTGAATTAATTTATAACGGATATTGGTTTTCAAAAAAAAGGATTAAACTTCAAAAAATAATAGATAGGAAAAGAAAACAAGTATCTGGTGAAATAGTATTAGGTTTATACAAAGGTAATATTACAATCATATCAAGAAGTACAAAAAATAAAGCTTACTCGATGAAAAAAGTTTCTTTTGAAGAAAATAGAACTTTTAACAAATCTAATGTGGAAAGATTTATAAATTTCCATAAAAAAAAATTAAAGTAAAAAAATGAATTTCGAAACATCCAAAGCGAAAGCTATTGATAAGCTAAATAATTTTATAGAAAGAAATCTTT
>MDSW01070022.1_pt1 | contig 14858 bp, 13 predicted proteins | sample 811171 | NCBI WGS metagenome assembly MDSW01 (sample SAMN05326641, study PRJNA326480) | marine metagenome | isolation source: seawater | place: Atlantic Ocean: North West | collected 2012 | reverse complement strand
GGCCGGCCGGCGCCTCGTTCGAGGCAAAGTGGCAATCCTGGTACAGGTATTTTCCGTGGGAGGATCATCGCCATGGCCGCCCGGCCATGATCGACGACCAGATCTCCCCCCGCCTCATGACCTGGGCAGCTGGCAATGAGAAACGCCTCGACCGCGCCCGCTCTGCCTTTGCGCTGGAAGGGGCACGCTGGATCGAGGAACGCGTGCTCGACCGCTATGAACTGCTCTATGAAGCCGGGCTCGTCACCGAATGCGCGCGCGATGCCGGCCTGCCGGAAACGGATGTGAGGCTGGGGGAGCCCATGGCCTCGGACCACCGGCGCATTCTCGCCACCGCCATTTCGCGGCTGCGCGGCAAGATAAAATACCGCCCGGTCGTGTTCGAACTGATGCCGGACCGCTTCGCCCTCTCCGCCCTGCAGCGGACGGTCGAAGGCATTCTCGGCCTGTCCCTGCACACGCAGAATTTCCGCCGCGCGCTGGAGAAGACGGGCTTCGTTCAGGGTACGGGGGCGATGGAAACCGGAACCGGCGGCCGCCCGGCAGAACTGTTCCGGTTCTGCCGGGAGCACGCACTCAACATGTCATCGACGGGCCTGTCAGCTCCGCGAAAGGCTACTGACTAGCTTCAGCTTCCGGTGCGTCCAGACCTTCCGGCTGGCCGACCACGACGAAGCTGAACCGGTCCGGCTGCAGGTATTCCGCGGCGAGCGCATTCACCTGGTCCAGCGTGACCGCATCCACCATCGCATTCCGCCGGTCGAAATAATCGACACCCAGCTCGTCCTGCCGGACGGACATCATCTGCCCGGCAATCTTGGCGTTGGAATCGAAAGCCAGCGGATAGGAGCCAGTCAGGTAGGCCTTGGCGTCCGCCAGTTCTTCGGCCGTCATGCCGCCCTCTGCCATCTTCGTCATTTCGGCCTTCAGGCCGTTGATGAAATCACCAACGCTTTCGTTCTTGGTCTGGCCACTGCCGGTCCAGGCCTGGAAATGCTCACCGAAACTGAGGGACGAATAGACGCCATAGGTCAGCCCCTGCTCAACGCGCAGGGACTGCATGATGCGGCTCTCGAACCCGCCACCGCCGAATGTGTAGTTCAGCACATAGGCCGGGAAGAAATCGGGGTCCTTACGCTTCACGCCGGGCGCGTAGAACTGGACGAGGCTTTGCGGCTGCGGCAGCTCCGCCACGACCGTTCCGAAAGCCTTGTCAGCCGTGAATTCAATGTCCGGCGTCACCGGAATTTCGCTCGTCTCCGGCAGGTTCGCAGCGATCTCATCGACCATCGGCGCCAGTTCCTCAGGCGTCACCGCGCCGACTGCCGTCACCAGCAGGCGGTCCTTCACCATCAGCTTCCGCATGTGTGCCTTGGCGAGTTCCGGCGTCAGGGCCGCCACGCTCTCGGCGGTCTTCTCCCGCGCATAGGGGTGGTCCGGATAAAGCGCCTGCGACCATTGCCGCCAGGCGAGATAGCCGGCGCTGGTCTCACGCGTGTTCAGCGAGACTTCCTGCTCGCGGCGGAATCGTTCAAACGGGCCCTCGTCAAAGCGGGGGTCTTCGAACGCCAGCGCGACGAGGTCCATCGCATCGCCGGCATTGTCCGTCAGCATGGAAGCCGAACAGCTTGTCCAGTCATTGGACGCGCTGCAGCCGAAGCTCATGTTCAACTCTTCCATCCGGGTCTGGTAGCCGAGAGAGTCGAGATCACCCGCCCCTTCATTCATGTGGTAGGTGACGGCCTCGCCGAGGCCCTCAAGGCCTTCCGGGTCGACGGCATCGCCACCACGCCAGGCCATTTCAAGCGACAGGATCGGGATGGAGGGCTCTGAGACCAGCCAGACGGACACGCCACCCGGCGTGGTGAATTGCTGGATTTCCGCGAAGTCGCCATCATGGATGATGACTTCCATTTCCGGTTCCGGCGCGACGATCTCAACCGTCTCTGCAGCTGGCGTTTCAACCGCCTCTTCCGCCGCAAACATGTTGCCGAGATAGGTACAGGAGGTGAGCGTGACCGCGAGGCCCGCGCCCAGCAAGAGTTCTGTCCGTTTCATCCTAGCTTTCCTCCCCGGCCGGCAGCAGGTGTGCCTCAACATAATGACGGTCCGCCGCAAACACTTCGCGCACGGCGGCAATGGCCTGTTCGGTCGTGATGGCGCGGATATCGTCAGGATAGCTCAGCACATCGTCAATCGACCCGCCGAGAGCGAGCGTCGAGCCAAACACATTGGCAAGGCTCGTCTGGCTGTCGCGTGCATAGATCGCCGTTGCGGCGAGGCTGTTGCGGGAGCGCTCGACTTCCGCATCGGTGAAGCCCTCGGCCAGCACTTTCTCGACTTCCGCCATCACGGCCGTTTCGAGGTCTTCCATGGAAACGCCCGGCGCCGGGCTGGCACTGATCACGGCCGGGCCCTCATCATGCAGCGTGGTCCAGGCGACGGTGTTCACATTGATCGCAACCTTCTGGTCTTCGACCAGCGCCTGATAGAGGCGGCTGGTCATGCCACCGCCCAGCACGTTCAGACCGACATCCAGCGCATAGGCTTTCTGCCGGTCCCGGGTTTCGGATGTGCCATTGTAATAGCGGCTCCAGTTTGGCTGGCGAACCTTGGGATCGGAGAACTGAAGCTCCTTCGTCTCGGTCAGAAGCGGCACAGGCGCCCATTTGCGTTCGCTGTGTGCCATGCCCGTCGGTTCGATCTTGCCATAATGCTCTTTGGCGAGCGTGCGCACTTCCTCCGGCGTGACGTCACCTGCAACGACCAGGATCGCATTCTCCGGGCTGTAGTATTCCTCGTAGAACGCCTTGCCGTCTTCCGGCGTCAGCGCGGCAACTTCGTCCATCTTGCCGATAACGGTGATCTCGTAAGGATGGCCCTTCCAGAGTTCCGACAGGACCATCTCCTGCAGGATGACGCCCGGATTGTTGTCGATCCGCTGGCGCCGCTCTTCCTTCACGACGTCCCGCTCGGAAATGAATGATCCATCGGGGTCATCATTGATGATCAGGTCGGTCATCCGCTCGGCTTCCAGCGACATCATCGTGCCGAGATGCTGCTTGGCCACGCGCTCGTAATAGGCAGTGTAGTCCCAGCTGGTGAAGGCGTTGTTCACACCGCCATTGCTGGAGACAATATTGTCGAATTCACCGGGGCCGAGATCGTCGGTTTCCTTGAACATCAGGTGTTCGAACAGGTGCGCGAGGCCGGACTTGCCTTCGGCTTCGTCCACGGCGCCCACCTTGTACCAAACCATATGCGTGACAACCGGCGCGCGGTGATCGGGCACGACCACCACTTCCATGCCATTGTCCAGGCTGAAGACTGTTGGCGACCAGCTGCTCTCTTCTGCAGCTGCGCCGGATATGACAGCCGAGAGCGCGAGCAGCCCCCCGGTCAGTATCCGTTTCATGGGCTTTCCTCCGTCTCGGGTGTCAGGTTCGCAAATTCATTCCGTCAGGATCAGGTTCCCGGCAGTTTGATGCGCGGGCGCGCGTCCGTACGCTCGATCACGACGTCTTCGCCGCCTGTTGCGCTATCGCTGTCGATTCCGGCGAGGGTCTCTTCATCATCGCTGCGCCAGAACAGGATCCGGTCGGCGATCGTCTTCGATTTCCGGATCGTGCGGGTCTCTTCATAGTCGATTTGCGTGCGCACGATGGGATCGACCGCATTGGCGTTCGCGGACGCCACAAGGGCCCGCTCGGAGGCGCTTGCATTCTGGCCGATCGTGCTGCCAAAGGCCGTGGCGGAACCGCTGCTGACGGTCTCCAGCTCGGGCGGCAGGGAGCCGCCGGCGGATGGCGGACGCAGCTGGTAATCCGGCGGCACGGTCAGCGGCGCCATGGTCACAACGCGGAACTCGTCAGGCGTCCGCGTGCCTGAACCGGTTGAGCAGGCCGTCGTGGCGGCCATTGCGGCACCGGTGGCAAGCAGGAGAATTTGTTTCTTCATATCAGGGCGTCCTCGCCTCTACTTCGAAATATCGTTCAGGACTGGCTTTTAGCCTGTTTACGATCCGACAGTAAGAACTGATCGATAAACAGCAAGACCGCGCCGACACTAATTGCAGCATCGGCCACGTTGAAAACCCATGGGAAAAACAGGTCGCTGGCATTGATAAAGTCAACGACAGCGCCAAACCGCACCCGGTCGATCAGGTTCCCAAAGGCCCCGCCCACCACAAGGGCCAGCGACAGGCGCAGCAGCCAGCCTTCCGCGTGCCGCAGCAGCCAGTACAGGAAGCCAATGGCGATCACGAACATCAGGATGGCCAGGATCCAGCGCCCGATCCCGTCCGACTGGAACAGGCCATAGCTCATGCCCCGGTTCCACAGCATGGTCAGGTCAACCGGTCCCGGCAGCGGAATATGCCCGCACCCGCCGGGGCCATTGAGGCACCCCATCGCATTGAAACGCGGCTCGTTCAGGACCAGCCATTTCGTCCACTGGTCTGCCATCACGACAACAGGGATGAGCGCCAGCGCCCAGATATGGCCGGGGGAAAACTTCATGCCGGGCAGATTGCAGGTTCAGCCCCGCCGATCAAGCGATTCTGAACACTTCCGCGAGCAGGAAATGGCGGAGCGCGTGTCCGAAAGCGTGTCCGGACGCCTGTCCGGAAACATGCCCGGAAAATATCCGGATGGTGCCCGGAAAAGCCCCGAACCTGTCCGGAACTAGCCCTTCACCTTGTCCCAGGCCTTCACCGTCAGGGCATCGCGCGGCGTGATGTCCGGAAATGCGGGATCGGCCGTCGCCGGGTCGAAATATTTCCAGCTGCGCCGGCATTTGATGCCGCTGGCCTTTTCCGGATAGACGATCACGCCCGGCGTATCGTCCAGCGTGAAGCCGCCACCCTCGCCTGCTGGCGAATGGATCAGCTCCGCACCGGAGGTGATGAAGATGTCACCGGAATCCTCGCCCTCGAAAGCCTCGATCAGCGCTGCGTCCGCGATGTGAACTTTCGGTGCGGCCTCCAATGAGGCGCCGATCCGCTTCTCACGGCGCTCGATTTCCAGCGCGCCGGTGACAACCCGGCGGACGGTGAAGATCTTTGCCCAGCGGGCGGCGAGTGCCTCATCCTTCCAGCCGTCCGGCGTGTCCGGGAACTGGAGCAGGTGCACGGATTCGGCGCGGTCCTTCAGATGGCTCTCAAGGAAGGCCTCTTCCATCGTGAACGGCATCACCGGGGCGAGCCATGTCAGCAGGCGTTCGAGAACGGCGGCCATCACCGTGCGCGCGGCGCGGCGGCGGTTGCCGAAAACAGCGGTCGTGTCATCCCAGGCCGATTGCGTCTCGAAACGCGGGTCGCAATAGAGGCTGTCCTTGCGGATGTCGAAATAGACGGCCGACAGGTCCACGCCCGCGAAATTGATCAGCAGGCTCATCACGCGCTTGAAGTCGTAGACGTCATAGGCGGCACGCACCTGCGTATCGAGTTCGGACAGGCGGTGCAGCACCCAGCGCTCAAGGCTCGGCATCTCGTCGCGCGGCAGCGCCTCGTCGTCCGTCCAGCCGTCCAGCGCGCCGAGCAGGTAGCGCACGGTATTGCGCAGCTTGCGGTAGGTCTCGACCGAACCCTTGATGATTTCGTCGGAGATGCGGAGGTCTTCGGTATAGTCGCCCGAGGCCGTCCAGATACGGAGGATTTCGATTCCGTACTGCTTCTGCACTTCCTCCGGCGCGATCACGTTTCCGTCCCGCTTGGACATCTTCTTGCCCTCGGCATCCACAACGAAGCCGTGCGTCAGCACCTGCTTGTAGGGCGCCATGCCGCGCGTCGCACAGCATTCCAGCAGCGAGGACTGGAACCAGCCGCGGTGCTGGTCGCTGCCCTCCATGTACAGGTCCGCCTGCCCGGTTTCCGGGTCGATGATGCCGCGCTCGCGGAGGGCGAAAGCATGCGTCGTGCCAGAATCGAACCAGACATCCAGCACGTCCGTCACCTTGTCCCACTCATCGGCGGAGAGGCCGTGTGGCGCAAGGAAGTCTTCCGTAGGCGTATCGAACCATGCCTCGACGCCGCCCTTGCTGATGGCGGCGCGGATGTCGGCATTCAGCGCTTCGGCCTTGTCCTGCGGCAGCGCGGCCGTGTGCGGCTCGCCGCTCTTGTTGACGAAAATGGTGATCGGCACACCCCAATTGCGCTGGCGGGAGATCAGCCAGTCGGGCCGGCCTTCCACCATCGCCTTCAGACGGTTGCGGCCAACGGCAGGGAAGAATTCAGTATCCTCGATGGCCTTCAGCGCATTCTCGCGCAGCGTCTTGCCGTTCGGGCCGGGCTTGTCCATGGCGATGAACCATTGCGGCGTGGCCCGGCGGATGACCGGAGCCCCGGAGCGCCAGGAGTGCGCATCGCGGATCGTCGTCATGCCGCGCGCGAGCAGATTGCCGCTCTCGGCGAGGGCCGCGATCACTTCCGGGTTCGCCTTGCCCATCTCGCCGCGCTTCTTGCCGCTGGTGCGGATGATATCCATGCCGCCAAAGCGCGGCACATCCGGCGTGTAGCAGCCATCGGCATCTACGATCTGGCGGATCTCCTGCGTCGTCCGGCCGGACTCGACCCAGACATTGAAGTCGTCCTCGCCATGCGCGGGCGCCGTGTGCACGAAGCCCGTACCGGCATCGTCGGTGACGTGGTCGCCTGCGAGCATGGGAATCGGCTTGTCGAAGAACGAGTCCATTTGCGCCAACGGGTGGCTTAGGCCCAGGGCTTCCGGATTAACGTCTCTTACACGTTCAAAGTCGGAAACTTTAGCTGCGGTCATCACTTCGCTGGCAAGGCTATCCGCAACAATCAGGCGATCACCTCGCCTTGCATAAGGCGGGAATCCAAGCTCTTCCTCACTCATTACAGATTTTACTCTGTACTCGCCGTAAGAGATTTCCGGATTATAGCTAACCGCCTGATTGGCCGGGATCGTCCACGGGGTGGTTGTCCAGATAACAACATATGAGCCAAACGAGTCGGGACCATCTGAACCGATGTCGTGCCCAACCATCGCACTTTGAACAGGAAACTTCACCCAGATCACCGGCACCTTGCGGTCGTGGTATTCCACTTCCGCTTCGGCCAGCGCCGTGCGTTCCACGGGGCTCCACATGATCGGCTTCGCGCCGCGCACGAGGGAACCGGTCATCGCCATACGGAGGAATTCGCCCACGATGGAGGCTTCGCTCTCGAACTTCATCGTCAAATAGGGGTCATCCCATTCGCCCTCGACACCGAGCGCGCGGAACTCCTTGCCCTGAATGTCCACCCACTTCTCGGCATAGGCCCGGCAGGCGGCGCGGAATTCGTTCGGCGGCACATCGTCCTTGGTCTTGCCCTTGGCGCGGAATTCTTCCTCCACCTTCCATTCGATGGGCAGGCCGTGGCAGTCCCAGCCCGGCAGGTAGGAGGCGTCATGCCCCGTCATCTGGTGGCTGCGGACGATGATGTCCTTGACGATCTTGTTCATCGCCGTGCCGAGGTGGATGTGCCCGTTCGCGTAAGGAGGGCCATCATGCAGGATCCATGGCTCCGCCCCCCGTGCCTTCGCGTCGGCGCGCAGCTTCTCGTACAGCTTCAGCTCGTCCCAGCGGGCAATCCATTGCGGCTCGCGCTGAGGCAGGCCGCCGCGCATCGGAAACTCGGTGGCAGGCAGGAACAGCGTGTCGCGGTAATCGCGGGCGGTCAGGGAATCAGTCATGTCAGGCCTATGGCAGTTTGGGCGTGTTTTACGGAAATGCCGGGCAATGGCCACGGCTTTTTTCATGGGATTGGCGCATGAGTCCCGGCTTCGCGGCCCCGGACGAACCGGGTCAGCGCGCAGCCGGGCGGCTAATTCGAATGCAGCATATCCGTGCCATGGCCATCCCCTAGCAGGATGAGCTTAACAAGTCACTGCCCGCCCTGCTCCGGCACATCCTCCGCCAGCCGGGCAACGATCGTCCGGCACAGCATTTTGAATACGCGGCCATTCTCGACCAGGTTGTTCCAGGTCACGCCATGGTCGAGGATCACGTAGCGCGACAGGTGAACCGTCTTCTCGTCGACCTTGTAGAGCGAGACGGCGGCATAGTCGCGATCGAGGGCGCTGATCTCTTCCTCACTCGCGCGCGAGCCGAGCACCGCCATGAATTCGACGCCCCGGCAATCCGTGCCATCGGCCGACGCACACAGCGTATAGATGCCGAATGTCATGCCGTCCCCGGTTTCACCGAAGATGAAGGGCGCACCGCTCGAATTCTGCCCGGCGGCAATCGCGCTCGCATCGAGTTCGGACAGCAGCCACAACAGGTCCTCCGCCGAAACAGAGGACAACAGCCTGATCGGCTGCAGCGGCTGGGTGGCCGGTTCCTCGGGGAGCTCTTCCGCCGGTTCCTGCGCCGCCGCATGGGGGGCCAGCGCAATCAGGCAGGCCGGCAGGACAAGCTGCTTCAACATGCGGGCGGACCCTCATTCTGTTTGCTCTACTTGTCATAGGAAGAGAATACGGCAGCGATTTGGCCGTCAGCTCAGGCAGATAGCCGTGCTTTCGCCTCAATTGCGTCCCGGCCCATCTGGACGACCATCAGATCCACATTGTCGAATTTCAGCTCCGGACGCAGGAAGGAGATCATCTGCACTTCCAGCCAGCGGCCATAGATGTCGCCGTCAAAGTCGAAAATATGCGCCTCCAGCAGCGGGTCGCGGAGACCCGTGGTCGGCGTGCGTCCGAAATTGGCGACGCCCGGCAGCCAGTTGCCCGAACGGTCGATGCGCACGCGCACGGCATAGACGCCATGCTTCGGATGCACGAGTTCGCCAAGCTGGATATTCGCCGTCGGGAAGCCCAGCTTGCGGCCATTGCGCTCGCCGCCGGCCACCGGACCATCCGCAATCCATGGCGCGCCGAGAATGTCCGCAGCGATTTCCGGCTCTCCCGCCCGCAGCGCCTGGCGGATCGCGGTGGAGGAGGCCTTCTCGCCATGCTCCTGCACTTCCTCGACAATGGTGACGCCAAAGCCGAGCGCCCGTCCGAGGCTCGCCAGGCGCTGGGCATGGCCCATCCGCCCGCGCCCGAAGCGGAAGTCGAACCCCACGGCCACATGGCTGATGCCCAGCCCCTCAACCAGGACCTGCCGGACGAATTCCTCATCCGTCTTCGCCGCCATCTCTCCATTGAAGGGCAGCTCGAATACGGAGTCCGCGCCGTATTCCAGGATGGTGGTGTTGCGGCGTTCGGGCCGGAAGATGCGGAAGGGCGGGTCGCCGGGGCGGAAATAGGCGCGCGGCGGCGGCTCGAAGGTCGCAACGGAGAAAGCCCCGCCGCCGGCCTTTGCTGCGGCGTCGATTACCGTGCGGTGGCCGACATGCAGGCCATCGAAATTGCCGAGCGCGACCGATGCGCCCCGCGCGCTGTCCGGCAATCCGCGATAGTCGGCATAGATCGCCATCAGGCCTCCCGGCTCGGCGCGACGACTTGTGCGTCACCCGTGATGACACGCTTGCCGTCGACCATGCATTCGACCTTCAGGGTGACCCGGTTGCCACGGTCGACCTTCTCGGCGACTTCCGCGCGCACGGTCACGACATCACCAATGTGTACCGGCCTTTTGAAGCGCATGGACAGGCCGACAAAGATCGAGCCTGGCCCCGGCAGATTGTTGCCCAGGATGCCGGAGATATAGCTGGCTGTCAGCGCGCCATGGGCGATGCGCTTGCCGAAAATGGTCTTGGCGGCGAACTCGTCCGACATGTGAAGCGGATTGAAGTCGCCGGACACTTCCGCAAAGCGCTGAATGTCGTCTTCGGTAATGGTGTGCACGGTTTCGTGCGCCATGCCGACTTCAAGGTCTTCATAATTGTAACCGGTGAATTCACTCATCGGACTCGGGCTCCTGACTGTTTTGACGGAGTCTCGTTACACGCTGCAGCGCAGCACGTCACCATCTGAGGCCAGTCATTGCGTAGGTCGCCGCCTCGCCATAATCGGCCAGAAGATCAATGACTTCGGCCTCGAAATTGTCTCCATGCTCCTTCAGGCCGGTGCCGACATAGAGACTGTCGAAGCCCTGCAGACGCGCGCCGCGCACATCCGTTGCCGGGCTGTCGCCGATGCAGAGCACGCGGGAACGGTCTGCCGCCGCAGCGCCGAGGCGTTCCAGGGCGAGGTCATAGATCGCCGCATGCGGCTTGCCGGGATAGATCACCGTGCCGCCCATCTCCTCATAGACTTCCGCCAGAGCCCCCGCGCACCAGAGCAACTGCCCGCCAACCCGTACCTGCTTGTCCGGATTGGCGCAGATCATGGGCACGTTCCGGTCGATCCCCGGCTGGAGTTCGTCACGATAGAGCGAGGGATGATCATTCACCTGATCGCGGAGGCCGATACACAGCAGCACATCCGCCTGATCCGGCTCCACGAAATTCAGGTCCAGCCCCTTGTACAGAAACTGGTCCCGCTCCCAGCCGGAATCGACGCCCATGCGCCAGATCGCCATGTCCTTGCGGCGCTTCAGCTCCTCACGTGTCGCATCGCCGGAGGAGACGCAATCGTCGAAAGCGGCCGCGGGCACGCCCATGGGCTCGAAATAGGAAATCACCTGCGCCTTGGGCACCGGCGCATTGGTGATCAGGCAGACCTTGCCGCCGCCATTGCGGAAGCGCACCAGCGCATCGCACGCCTCATCAAAGGCGCGGCGGCCATTGTGGATCACGCCCCACACATCGCAAAGGATGGCATCATACTGGCTGGCAATGCTGGAAAGGCCGCCGGGAAATTTCAGGTCCGTCATGCGCCGCGAACTAGGCTGCACTGAAGGCGCGGTCAATCGCCGAAACCGCAAGCCGAGGCGGGCAGCGGGTTCAGCACCCAGGAAACTGCCGTGGGAATTGAGGTCGCATGGGCAAAGAAACAGCCCTTCAGGCGCGTGCTGTGGCCAAGGCCGTCTTCGGAAATGTATTCCGGCGAATACTCGCAGGAGAGGATATTCCCAGCATGCTGTTCCGGCGTGCCCATGCGCACTTCCATCAGGAGGTGGTTGGAGCCGGTATTCACGGAGACGACAGAGGCTTCGACAGGACCAAACGCGCAGTCTTCGGCCAGCGAGAGATACGTGCCGTCCGGCTGCCGGATACCCGGGTCAAACTCCGGCGCCATCCGCAGATCCAGCCAGACGACGCCTTCCTCCATCAGCTGAAGCGGCTCCGGCGCCGCGAACGCGTCGTCGGCCGGAATGGAGGCGTCAATGCGCTGAACCTCTTCGGCGACCGCGTGGACTGTCCCGGAAAACACAAGCGAAGTCAGGCATATATAGCGTAGCATCTGCGTCCCTCCGGAACATAGATGACCCGCCGATTGGGGCGATTTGATGGAGTTGCCCTAGCCGAAATTCGAGAGGCGCTGGACCAGTTCCTGCGGCGGGGCGGTTTCTTCCATGAGGGAAGACTTGATCGGGCGCGGCGCGCCGAACACATGGCCCTGGCCATAGGGGATGTCGTATTCGAGGATCTCGATCACGCTGGCCTCGTCCTCGATCTTCTCGGCGATCATGGTGACGCCATAGCGGGAGAAGACGGCACTGACTTCCTCGCCATAGATCTTGCGGTTGATCGACGACACCGGACGCGGCCCGATCGGGTCGCGCAGCTGGTCGATCAGCTGGGCACCGTTCATCTTCACGAAGCGGACGCCGGCCGACTGCAGGCGCGGCAGGTCGAGGCCGATATTGTCGGCATGGTCGATCGAGAAGCGGAAGCCGAGGGCCGTCAGCTTGTCCATATTGTCCCGCATGGTGCGCGAGCGCGTCTCAAACCGGTCGGCGCGGATCTCGAAGATCACGGCGCCGGAGAGATCCCGGTTCTCGGTCATGAACCGCAGGAACATCGGGAAGAAGGTCGTGTCTTCGAGAGACGACGCGGCGATATTGCAGAAGACGCCCACGCGGCGGTCACGCTCGGCGAGGCGGCGGACGATCTGCACGCAGCGGAACAGGGTGAAATTGTCGATGATGCCCATCAGATTGGCACGGCGGCCGGCATCCAGAAACTCGGCAGGCAGGATCAGCGAACCATCCGGCCGGCGGAGGCGCGTGAAGCCCTCATAGAAGGAGACGCGGCGCTGCGGCAGCGAGACGATGGGCTGCAGGTGCAGGTCGACCCGGCCATCCTTCAGCGCATTCTTCACATCGTGAAGGATCGCATCTTCCTGCGGCGCGACCACGGCACTGACGCTGGTTTCTGCAAGCTTGGTTTCGAAGCTGCGGGAGAGACGGTCGATCAGGCTTTCGAGCTGCTTCATTTCCGTAACCAGCGCATCGCGGCGTTCGGTCAGCTCATGCTTCACGGTCTGCTCGACAGCTTCCGTCCGCGCCTCGACAACATCCATACGCTCAGACGTATCGCGAACCCGGCGCTCCACCTGGTCCATCCGCTCCTCGACCTTGCGGGACGAACGCCCGGCCGTGGAAAGAATGTGAATCTGCCCCAGCAGCGCGGTCGTGATCGCCCCACCCGCAATAGACAGCGGCAGGCCCACATCCGTCAGCGTGAAGAGGCCGTAACCGGCACCGCCTCCGATCGCTGCGTAGAGAAGGAACAGGACAAAAGTCATGTGGTCAGCACCCGATACAATCCAGTAATGTTAACAGATAGGCCCAATTGGTTAACGAATTGCGTTGAAATGAAGGAATTTGCTAACTGCGGCAATCCTGTCACATCACCGTTGCCAACCTGCCACATAACCCAGCCTGAACAGCATGGCAGGCGTCGCCTGTCTGGACAAGGGTACAGCTGAACGCTACGCACACTCCACACCACCCGGAACCACCGGTCCGCGGCCATGAGATTGGCCGGAGCGGGGGCGTCTCGGGGGAGACGGGGGGCCTGCGGAGACGCGGGCCCCCGTTATTCTTCCGGCAAAATTTCAGTGGAATTCTGCAGGTTGCCGTCACCGCGATAGACGAAAACCGTCTCGTCGAGCTGCCAGCCCGACTCGCATCCGAGGAACAGGTCGGCCGTATCGGCCCAGACACCGGCATCGTCCGAGCCGCATGGCTGCAGCAAGACCCGGTAGCGGGCATAGTCCACCGCATACCCGGTACGGCTGTCCGCCGATTCGATCTTTGCGATCTGCAGGTCGCCCGTATCGAAGACGATCACCTGCTTGTCCTGTTCTCCCGGCAGCAGGGCCAGCAGCGCCGCGTCAAACCCGCCAGCTGGCCGGTCTTCGACAAAGATCATCGCATCGGACACTTCAAACGCCGCATTGAGAGCGCCGATAAACTGCTTCGTGCCGGAGGGGCCGCCGACCGGCAGCGGCCCTTCCCGGCCTGCCAGCCAGCTCGCATTGCGCACCTCGTCCAGTCCCTCGACATCCTCGCCACGCAGCGACAACAGCAGGACAGCATCCAGCCCGGCAAGATCTGCCTGCGACAGCCCCAGTGTCACACCCGCCGGCGCGCCGACCAGCACCCGCTTGCCTCCGGCCATGATCAGCGCACAGGGGCGTTTCAGGGCGATGTCCGCGCAGGGCAGAACCGCGAAGTCAGTGGACCGGACAGCTTCTGGTTGTGTCTCTGGCACAGGCGCGACCTCCGCCGCGCCGCACGCGGCCAGCGCCAGGAGAAAAACACTCGGAAGGACAGGCCACCGCCGCATGGGATCGCTCCGGGATCAGTAAATCACTGTCTCTCCGGCTTCCCTTACGATTTCGTTCTCAAAGCCGCCCAGCTGATCGATTTCGACACGGACCCGGTCTCCGGCCTTCAGCCATTTCGGCGGATCGAACCCTGCGCCCACGCCTGCGGGTGTGCCGGTAAAGATCAGGTCGCCCGGTTCCAGCGTGAAGGCCGCCGTCAGATGGGCAATCTGCGCCGGAACATCATGGATCATGTCGCGCACATGCCCGTGCTGGCGTAGCTCGCCATTGACATAACTCCGTAGTTCGAGTGCCCCGAGATCATCGATCTCGTCCGGCGTGACGATGGCCGGGCCAAAGGGCGCGTGCGTGTCGAACCCCTTTCCCATGATCATCGTCTGGCTCGCCTTCTGCCAGTCGCGCACCGAATAATCGCAGCCGACACAGAAGCCCGCGACGATTTCCATGGCCCGTTCCCGCGGGACATGCCGGCCATGCTTGCCGATCACGGCGACCAGCTCGACTTCATAGTCCAGCTGGTCCGAGACCTTTGGCAGATGAACCTGCCCGAATGGGGCATTGGCCGAAGTCGCTTGTTTATTGAACCATTTTTGCACCGGCGACGACGTGTCAACAAAGCTGACACTCTCGGCCGCATGGGCCGCATAGTTCACACCAATGCCAAGTATCTTGCGCGGCCGGGCCACAGGCGCGAGCAAGCGCACGCCGTCGAGGCTCACCCCGTCACCGGGTCGCGGCTGCGCGGTCAACGCTTCCTGCAGGGTCTGCGCGCCGGTCGGAAGGATGCGCGCGCCCTGCAGTATTCCAAATTTTTCGGTGCCTGCGTCTTCGTATCTTACAATTCTCATGGCGTTACCCTCCCGTCACACTTTCTCCCCAAATGCATTTCAAATCGTTCATGTGCCGTTGTGATATCAAATGGCAAGGGCTAGGCAGAATGCTTGTAGAGGGGAAGCCAGAATGGATCTCTGCGTACGTGCTCAGGAGAGCTCACTAAGCAGTATTTTCGCACCAAGTGAACAGCTCAGCATGCCGCCCTATCAGCGGAGCTATTCCTGGGGCCAGCGCGAAGCCCTTGAACTGCTGAACGACCTGCTCGACGCCGCCGAGACAGAGACGCCGCACTTCATCGGCGCCATCGTTCTGAACAAGGGCCCGGAGGACGGACAGCTGGAAATCGTCGATGGCCAGCAGCGCCTGACCACGCTGACCATCCTGCTCTCGGTC
>MDSW01149768.1_pt1 | contig 14860 bp, 14 predicted proteins | sample 811171 | NCBI WGS metagenome assembly MDSW01 (sample SAMN05326641, study PRJNA326480) | marine metagenome | isolation source: seawater | place: Atlantic Ocean: North West | collected 2012 | reverse complement strand
TCCATGAACAATTTTTCCTTTAAATTTTTTCGATTTTGCAAAATCTTCGTTAATGTGAATTGGGCTAAAATCTCCTGAAAGTTTAGCAAAATCATTAACTAGAGATTCAGTTACTTTGATTTGGAATTCTTTAGTGTGTCCTATTTCAATTTGTTCGAATGTTAATTCAGAAGGATTTTCAGACATTAGGAAATATTATGGTTTTGAAGATGTCTTTTGATATCTGCCACTGTTTTTACATCAGTTATTTCGGAAATTGAAAATTTTATCTTGAAATGATTTTCTAATTCATCAACTAAAACTAAGCCATTAAAAGAATCCCAAGATTCAATGTTTTCAGGTCCAGATTTATCATTAATTTCAGATTCAGGAATTGAAAATACTTTTGAGAGAATCATTTTAACATCATCATCCATCATTCGATTTCAACCTTCAAGTGATTTGGTGATTTTATATCATTATTTAGTTTATAGACCCAGAATTCATTTTGTTTCGTAAAACCATAATCAGACAAGAAATTTTCAGCAGGTTTATTTTTTTGAGTTGGAATGAATTGTGCTTTAATTTCTTTAATTCCATTTGTTTTTGCATCTTTTAAAATTTCAGATAGAATTGCATGTTCAACGCCTCTGCCAATAATTCTACAGCTTAAAAGAAATGTATCAATCAACCACGAATCTTCATTTTTTTTAACAATATAGACTCCGGTTATTCCATTATCGCCAAATTTATCTAAAACTTGAGCACACCCTACAGAAAAGTTTGTATCTTTTGACAAATTTCTAATTTCTTCTTCTTGATATCGTTTTGTAGTTAGATTAAATTGATTAGTTTTCAAGGTAAGTTGAGAAATTCTAGGAATAAGAAAATCAGTGGAATTTTTTATTTTAACTCGTATATCAAGTTCTTTTAAAAAATCATCTAGATTAGAAATTGTTCGTTCTAAATTTTGGCGTTTTTTTTGTTGGGAATACATCTCTCCTCTTTTTTTATCTTCATCAGTTCTTTGTAGAACATTAAAATCATTTAGATCTTTTAAAATAGGCACAAATTGAGAAGGATCATCAGGTAATTCAAGGGTCAAAACCTCTGGAAATTCTTGTTTGATTCTTTCTTGATTAATTTTATCATCATCACAAAACACAATACTGTTTAGATCAATATTAATTTCATCTGCAATATTTTTTAGATTTTCAGATTTATCATTCCAATTAATTTGAACACTAGCAAAATTTTTTTCTCTTAGGATCATATTTGGATGCTCTTTGATTACTTTAATCGCATCATCAAAATTATTTTTACTGTTTATTGCTAAAATAATTCCTTGATTCCATAAAGAAAGTAATTCTTTTTGAAATTCAACAAATGCCTTTCCATTAGGTGTATGACCTAACTCAATTCCATCAAAACCATCTTCTCCAATAACACCACCCCATAATGTATTATCTAAATCCAAAACTATACATTTTTTATTTATACTTGACATAGGTTTGACATAACTCATTAATTCGTCTGCAAAAAAGGGTATGAAATTAAAAGTTATTTGAATATCACCCAAGTGGAATTGTCGATAGTCAAAAATATTTTTTTCACCAAATTTTGAAACAAATCTAATGAAATCAAAAATATAAATTGAATTATGGGTTTTTGATATATCTCGAAGTGAATTATTTATCTCTTCAATCATTTCATAAAAACCAAATTCAGATTTTAATTCAAGTATACCATTTGGAGAATACGATGGAATATTAAAATTTGAAATTATTAATTTTGATTTTGAATTATTCTTGAAAAAATTAATAACACTTTCTAATTCATTAATTTTTTCCTTAGAAAATGATTTTCTTTCTTTAATAGACATATTATAAAAATTATAGTAATTTTCACCTAAAAAATTTCGAATGTCTAATATGAGAAATGTGATGTCAGGAGAAAAATTATAGTAATCACTTTTTGGATCCAACAATTGTTGATTGTGTTGATTGTATCCTGCTACAAACGATTGATATCGAATACCTAATTCAGAACATTTTACATGAATTGTTTCATCTAATCCATTTAAGGTAAAACTTGATAAAATAGCAACTTTTAATTTTTTCTCGAATTTTAGGTCATCTACCTGTTTTGATAATGTAATATAATCTGAAAGTGTTTTTTCCAATGCTCTATAGTGAAAATGGTTTTTTCAACAATAAATATTATGTATGAATTCTACTATTTTTCATCAGTAAGCTTTAGATTTTGAAAAAATGCCTTAATCATGAATTAGAATGAATGAAGAAAATGACAAGTTTCCAATTAATGAAAAAGAGGTAATGGATTATTATGGATATTCTGGGAGTTTTGGACGCTTTAAAATGAAAATTAAATTTCTTCGAGGGTGGATTTTACATTCATTATCATATTCTTCACCACTATCTAATTTCTCAGTAAATATGCAACGAGCAAGAGGTGTAAAAATTGGCAAAAATTGTCACTTTAATCCATATGTGTTAATTGATTTGATTTATCCAAAAATGGTTGAAATAGGTGATAATGTAACATTAGGATCTAATTCAATGATTTTTGCTCATAGTAATCCATCAGCAAATTTATTTTTAAAACAAGGAGATTTTCCTAGAAAAGTATCAAAGGTTGTAATAAAATCGGGAGCAGTGATTAATCCAGGTGCAATAATTATTGCAGGTGTAACAATTGGTGAGAATTCAATTATATCACCAAGAAGTGTTGTAACACAAGACATACCAGATTATTGTATTGCAGTTGGAAATCCTGCAAGAGTTATAAAAAAAATTAATCATTAAAACTTAAAATGAATATTTTAGGCATAGATTTTGAAGATTGGTTTCACCCAGAATTAATTCAAAAATATATCTCTAATGAAAATAAAGAACCAAAAATTATTCAAGGTATAGATAAAATTTTGGAATTACTGTATAAACACGATACAAAAGCAACATTTTTTGTTGTAGGTGAGATTTTAGAAGCTAATCCAGAATTACTTGATAAAATTTTAGATAATGAGCATGAAATTGGATTTCATACAATGAAACATACAAGAATTGATATAAAAAATTTTGAAGAGATATTTAAAAAAGAGATTAAAGAATTTCATATATTAACTGATGGCAAATCAAATGGATTTCGTGCTCCAAGCTTTTCTCTAAATAATAACAGTTCGTGGTTAATTGACGTATTAGAAAAAAATAACTACAAATATGATAGTAGTGTTGTACCAGCTAAAACTAATTTGTATGGAATTCCAAATGCTCAAAAAAAGCCCTACAAAATTTCAAGTAATAATTTAGAAGGAAATTCAAATACAGGAAAAATTACTGAATTTCCATTATTAGTCACAAAATTTTTAGGAAAGAAAATTCCAGCTGGAGGAGGATTTTATTTAAGAACACTACCATTGCGTGTGATACAAAATGCAATAAAAAAATATGAAAAAGAAGAGATTCCAGGAGTTTTTTATATTCATTCATGGGAATTAACACCTGAATTTATGCCAAGAGTAAAAATGTCAAAAAAAGATGAATTCGTAACTTATCACAATATCAAAAAAGCATATCAAAAAATGGAAAAATTATTAGAAGATTTTCAGTTTACATCATTTGAAAATTTTATGAAGAATTCAAAATAAATTGAGTAGAAGACTCTAAAAAGCATACTAAAACGAGAATTTTATGAAGATTGCTTTAGTCTGTCCTGCTTCTCTTCCTGCAACACAATTTGGAGGAATTGTATTTTTAGCTGTTGATTTAGCACGTGAAATTTCAGAATTAGGGCACGATGTCACCATATATACAACTGATTTAGATTTTAGTAATGGTTCTAACAAATTTAGTAAAAAATTAGCTAGAATAGAAAATGTTGGAAAATTTCAAATAAATCGTACACATGTTTGGTTTTCTTTGAAATTATTTTTTGTCAATACTTCCATGACCAAACAAATTGAAAAAGATAAACCAGACATCATACATACTATAGGTCTAAGAAGTTTCCAATCAATCATTGCATGGAAAGTTTCTAAAAAATTGAAGATTCCTTTAATTGTATCAGATCAGGGAGGATTAACGACTCATCCAGATTTAAGAGAATCAAATTTGTTTTTAAAAACTTTGTATAAAATTCAGGATTATTTTATAAAACAAATTATTCAACATGCTTCAGCCATAAGTGCAGCAAATGAATATGAAAAAGAAATTTTTTCAAAATTAAATAAAAATTCTAAAATTGAAATTATTCGAAACGGTGTAAATTTAAAAACTTTAATAAAAAATCAAAATTTCAAAGAAAAATATCATATAGAATCAAAATTTATTCTTTTTGTAGGTAGATTTTCAAAATTTAAAGGAATAAAAAATCTAATTCATGCGATTGACATGATTAAAAATGAAAAAGAATTTTCTAATATGCAATTGATAATAATGGGTGTAGATTTTGGATATGAAAAAGAAATGGAAAAACTAATAAAAAAATTTTATCTTTCAGAAAAAATTAAGATTATTAAAAACCCGCCACGAGAAGATGTAATATCAGCATATGGAGAAAGTGAATTTTTGGTTTTCCCATCACAATGGGAATTATCCCCATTAGTTCCACTCGAATCATTTGCATTTAAGAAACCAGTGATTTCTACTAGATCACATGGAATTCCATCTACTGTAATTGATAATAAAAATGGAATTCTTGTAGAGCCAGAAAATCCTGAGCAATTAGCAGAAGGAATAAAAAAACTTCTTCTTGATGAAGATTTAAAAAAGAGGTTAGGACAATTTGGATATAATTTTGTACATGAAGAATGTAATTGTGTTTCAATGGCTAAAAATTCTTTAGAATTATACAAAAAAGTATTAAAAAATAGACATAATTAATAGAGGACGATTTAGGGGTGAGTATGGAAAGAGGTTCTAAAAATTCAAAAAATAAATTTCCTGCTTACGAACCATGGATTTCAAATGAAGATAAAAAAATTGTAAATGAAACTTTAAACCAAACCATGTTGACATTAGGTCCTAAATTAGAAAAATTTGAAAATGATTTTTGTAAATATACTAAAGCAAAATATGCGATTGGAGTATCCAATTGTACTGCTGCATTACATTTATCACTAATGGCATTAGGGATTGGGAATAATGATGAAGTTATTATTCCTGATTTAACATTTATTGCTGATGCAAATGCAGTATTAGCTTGTAACGCTAAACCAATAATTACAGATATCAATAAAGATAATTTCTTTTTATCAATTTCAAATATTAAAAAAAATATTACAAAAAAAACCAAAGCAATTATTCCAGTTCATATTTATGGACAAGTTTGTAATATTGAGGAGATTTTAGATGTTGCACGAGATAACAATCTGAAAGTCATCGAAGATTGTGCTCATGCAGTAGGTACATTTCATAAATCTAAACATGCAGGAACAATGGGAAATACAGGTTGTTTCTCCTTTTATCCAACAAAAAACATTACAACCGCAGAAGGAGGAATGGTTATTACAAATTCAAAAAATATTGCAGAAAAAATAAGACAATTAAGAAGTCATGGAATGACAAGATCTCTAAAAAGTAGATATTCTAGTGGATATCCATGGATATTTGACGTTATTGAACCTGGATATAATTATAGATTAGATGAAATTCGAGCATCATTAGGTATAACACAATTAAAAAGAATCAAAAAAATTAATGAATTACGTAGAAAAGCATGTTCATATTATCATAAAAATTTACAAGGTATTCCAGGTATAATTTTACCGGATATGGTAAAAAATAGAAGTCATTCCTATCATCTATATACAATTAGAATTACCAAATCTTTCAAATTATCAAGAAATCAATTATACAAAAAATTCAAGGATAATGGAATTATTACAACTGTGTATTGGATGCCTATTCACAAATATACTGCATATAGTAAATTTGCAAAAAAATCTAGCATATATAACACAACTAAAACTTATAATGAAATTTTAGGATTACCGTTATTCCCAAATATTACAAAGAAACATCAAGACAGCGTAATTAAGGTTCTCAAATCAGTATAAAATTATAATTCAGAAAGATAAATTAATTTTTTTGTACTTGATGAAAGTCTATGAGCATCCATTACTTTTGCTTGATTCAATAAGTCTTCCTCAAAATTGAACATGTTTGTTTTCTTTCCAGAAATTGTCATACAGAAAGTATCTAACATTTCTAAAAAATGATCTTTAGGTTTAATTTCAAAAATTTCACTTTTCCGACCATTCCAATTTTTTTCTGTATTATATTGCAAATTTACATTAGTAGAAAAATCTAATGGAACCGAATAAGCTCTATCTAATGATATTGTCCCATCAGTTCCCCAAACTTCGTATTTTGCATTATAATAATTTCCATTGCCATATGTAATAGATGCAGTTTTATTATTTTTATATAAGAGGGATGATGTTCCTTTTACGTCAATGCTGTTGGTTTTATCAGGAAATTGATTAATCATAATACTCGATACACAAATTGGTTCTTCATTAAAGATCATTCTACTTGCAGAAACTGGATAGCAACCAGAATCATTCAAAAATCCTCCACCTAATTCAAAATTATATCTAATATCATCAGCAGGAAAAGCTGGAAAACCAAAACTACCATTGAAAGATACTAAATCACCAATTGTTTTTTTATTTATTAGATCCTTAACTTTTCGATGTTGAGGATGAAATTTGAACATAAAACCTTCCATTAATCTAACATTATTTTGTTTTGCACATTCAACCATTTCACGTGCAGATTGAAGATCAGTCGTGGATGATTTTTCACAGTAAATGTGTTTTCCTGCAGATGCAGCTTTGTTTGACCATTCTGCATGTGTTCCTATAGGAGTAGAAATGTAAACCACATCAACTGCATTATCAGATATTACATTTTCATAAGTTCCATATTTCTTGCAATTAAACTCATGAGAAAATTCTTTAGCTTTATCTTCGGTCCTACTTCCAATAATTTCAAGTTCAGCAAATTCTGATTTTAAAATAGCAGGAATTACTGATTTTTTAGCAATTCTAGAACAACCAATAATACCGAATTTTAAAGGAGTCAACGTGTTACAGCTATGAAATAACTGTTCTTTAATTATATTTTCTATTCAAGTCAATTAGGGTATCATAAAAAATTTCGAATGAATGGAAAAACTTTGAGTAGTATATTTTATAGGTTAAAATTCTAAAATCAATCAAAAGGTTAAAAATTGAAGATAATAATGGGCATTCCAGCATTTAATGAAGAAAAGAATATAGCTTCCATAATCACAAAATTAATGGATGTAACTGATCAAGTAATTGTTTGTGACGATGGATCATCTGATTTAACATCAGAAATATCTGAAAAATTAGGTGCAACTGTTGTTACCCATAAAAAAAATTTAGGCTATGGAGCAGCTATACGAAGTATTTTTCTCAAAGCAAAAGAATTAGATGGAGACATTTTAGTTACTTTTGATGCTGACGGTCAACATAGAATTGAAGATATTGAAAAAGTGATCAACCCAATAATTAATCAAAATGCTGATTTAGTTATTGGTTCACGGTTTTTAGATGAAAGCGAAAAAGAAGTTCCTCAATATAGAAAAGTGGGCATTAAAGTTATTACAAAAATAACTAATGCTACAATAAAAAAACAATTAACTGATTCACAAAGTGGATTTAGAGCTTATTCAAAAAAAGTTGTAAATGAACTTAATCCTTCAGAATTAGGGATGGGAATATCAACTGAAATTTTGATTAAAGCCAGTAATAAAAATTTTAAAATTCTCGAAGTACCAATAAAAATTTTATACACAGGAGATACTTCTACGCATAATCCTATTTCACATGGATCATCAGTAATTATTAGTACTATAAAATATACATCATTACAACGACCATTGACATTCTATGGAATTCCGTCAGTGGTTTTTTTAATTATTGGAGGTGCGTTTTCATATTTAGCAATTCAATATTACGTAGAGATTGGTAGACTGAATACAAATTTGACTGTGATTGGTGCATCAACTGTTTTAATTGGAGTTGTATTAATGATTACAGCAATTTTACTTTTTTCACTTGTTTCAATAGTAAGAGAAAACAAAGATTAATTATAAAATGTTAAAAAATCAAAAAACAATTACTAAATCCTTCTATGTATTTTTTTCAGTTTTTACAATAGGAATTATTGGGATTGCTATTAGAATATACTATACGCCTCAAGAAATACCGCTAACTCTAGACGCGTTTAGATATTTTCTTTATGGAATGGACGCTTCAATTTTAGGAAATTTGCCAATTAATTATAATTTTCCTAATACAGGATGGCCATTATTTCTATCAATAATTTTTCAAGTGTTCAAATTTGAGAATTATCTTGATTACATGTTATTACAAAGAATTTGTTCAGAAATATTTTCAGTTTTAACTATAATTCCACTATATTATTTAGCAAAAAGATTTTTCAATGAAAAATTAGCAATTGTTGGAATATGCTTCTTCATATTTTCACCATTTATTGTTGAAAATTCAATTTTAGGTATTACAGATTCATTATTTATTTTTTTAATTTCTAGCTTTCTAGCGTTATTTTTTAGTAATAAAAAGAAAGCAGTGTATTCATTTTTCCTACTGGGACTATCGGCAATAATTAGATATGAAAGCTTGTTATTGATTGTACCAACCACAATAATTTTTCTTAGCAAGTATAGAATTGAAACAAACGTAACAAAATTCTATTTTATTGGACTAGCGTTATTTGTTGGAATTTTAATCCCTTTTGCATTTTGGAAAATTCAGATGGGAATACCAGATGGATTACTTAGTCATTTGATTTCAGGAGCAAATGTTGCCATAAATCAAGGAAGTATTAATAGCGAAACAACAAAATTCAATTTACTTTTAGGAATAACAAGTCTACCTAAATTTCTTGCAATAATTTCATTACCAATTTCTTTTATATTCATTCCATATGCCATAATTTCTTTTATTAAAAATAAAACATGGGATTTCAGATATTTGGTTTTGTTTGGACTCTTTGGATTAATACCTGCACTTTATGCATATGGTAGAGGTTATGAAGAAACAAGATACGTGTTTGTCATAATACCAATTTTCATTATTGCATCTTTATTTTTAATTGAAAAAATTATCTCAAAAACAAATAAAAAAAATCTTTTGATGATCATTATAATAGGTGCTATGATTAGTAGTTCACTAATTTTTATAGAATTTAGAGCTCCAGATTATGAACATGAAAAGGAATCAGTTGAAGTTTCAAGATTTATGAAGGATTTTCCTGGTAAAATAAATGATTATGGGAATGAATCTTACTATATTGAAGTTATAAAATTAGAAGATGAAATATTTCCTAAAATAAGCACAGAAATAAAATTAAATCATAAACCAATAATTCTTGAAGGAAATTCTATTAATGAAATATTAAAAGATGCAAAAGATAAAGATGTAAAATATCTAGGCATTACTAATGAACATAAAATTTTAGCAGGAATTTTTAATGATGAACAAAAATATGATTTTCTTAAAAAAATATTTGATTCTGAAGAATATTCATTAAAATTTAAGATAAAAATTTTTGAAATTGATTATGCCAAAATTGATATTTGATTAAAATTATTTTTTTGAAACTGTAGTAATAAATTCAGATGCTAGTTTATCCCAATTAAAAATATCTAAAACAGTTTTTCGTCCTTCACTACCAAATTTTTTTCTTAATTCAGGATCATTGACAAGAATTGTTAATTTTTCTATCCATCCATCTGAATCTCCTTCATCTACAAGAAATCCGGTTTTTTCATGAAAAACCATTTCTGGAATTCCACCAACTTTGGAAGCTACAACAGGATTTTCCATTGACATGGATTCTCTACATGATAAGGGAGTTGTATCCATTCCAGTAGGTAACGCATAGATATCAATTTCAGTTAGATATTCTCTTACTTTTTCAGGATAATCTAGATTTCCTAAATAATGGAAATTTTCGAATTGTGATAATTTTTCTAAGATAGGTTCTTTGTATTGACCGTCACCTGCCCAATAGAAATGAACGTTAGGCATTTTTTTTACAACATCCTCTAAAACAAGCATTTCTTTTGTTTTTCCCCACCAATTTGCATCGTGTAACATTCCAACACAAGGATGTTTTAATTCCATACCCTGTTGTGGATACCACCTTGATGCATCCAATCCTTCTAAAAAGTGAAATGTTTTGGCATTTGGAATTTGTGCTTTAATGACTTTGTCTAGATAATCAGCTGTCATGAAAATTCCATTACATTTTGCAAACACTTGATTTGCAATCTGTTGTCTTTTATTTAGAACCCATTTCATAAGTGGACTTTTGTAAATAGTTTTTTTTGCCCATTCAACTTCAGACCAATAATTACCTCTTAGATATACATATGTTGGAATTTTTAATTTTATACTTTCTAATGCAAAATGTGATTGTCGATCTACAAAAACAACATCAGGATTAAATTCATTAATGAGATCATGAAATTTTTTTTTAGAAAACCAACCAGCTATGTTCTTACTAGGAAATCCAGAAACATAATCGTTTTCATATACGAGCTTATATTCAACATTTTTTCGTGATAAAGCCTCACCAAATTCTTTGAGATGAAAATATTTTCCAATTCGGCCTTTAGCAGTTCCACCAGCAGCTCCAGATGCAATTAATACCTTCATGTGTAATTTAGTCCAAATGTATTATTTGTAAACGTATTGAAAAACAGGTTTTGATAGTGTAAATTAAATAATTGAGTAATAACAAATTTCTATGAAATCAGGGGGATTAATTTTTAGATTTTGGTATTATTTTAGAATGGGTTGGTCCACTTATTTTGCATTCATCTTTGCTGCAGTCAATACACTAACAGTTACTTATTTTTTGGCGATCGATAATTATCCAATTCTAAAAGAAATTTTTCCATCATTTGCCCATTATATTGTTATTATAATCTCTATAGGAATTCCACTTCTTATTTTAATTGGATATACTCACTTTAAAAAAAGTAGAGCGTATAAAGCAGAAGCAGATATCTCTTTTGAGTCACATCCTCATTTAAAGAGAATTTATAAAAATACAGAATTTAATTTGAAAATGCAACAAGAATTATTCACTTTGTTTTTAAAAATGAATAAGGATAATCTTTCCAAAGATGAAATATCTAACATTGAAAAATCACAAAAAATAATTCAAGAATATATAGATGATAAATCAGATGGATTGAAACAATAATTAATAAAATCTTGTATACGGATTATTTTCAGATATATCAAAATATTTTATTAATTGATTATTAACAACTCGTGAAATATATTCGCTATAATTAAAAAATGGTTCTAATGAATTTGCAATAGTAATTTGGAATTTAATATTAGATGGTATATCATTTGTTGACTCAAAAATCATATTATTTACTAAAACATTGTTTAATTTTAAATTAGAAATCTCAGATTGCTCGAATTTTGCTTTTCTTAAATCTGAATCAGAAATTTCTAAATTTTTTAGATCTGAATTCATAAATTTACTTTCAATCAGAGTAGTGTCATCCAAATTAGAAGTGTTTAGATCTACATTATTAAAATATAAACTATCAATTAATGAATTGGAAAAGTTTGTGTTGTCCAAATGAGAAGTATCAATAACTACACTACTACCTTTAACATGTCGAAAAAAGGAATTTTTGAGATCAGTATTAATAAATTCTGATTGTTGAATAGTAGAACCTGAAAAGTCTGCATTTTGCAAATTTGTAGACAAAAATGTTGTATTAAGAAATTGAGAACCTAAAAATTTACTATTACTGAGATTTGTATTTTCAAAAACCACATTTTTGAAAATTGTTCCAGAGAAGTTTTTATCATCTAATGGAAGATTTGTAAAGTTTTTATTTAAAATTACTAAGCCGGATAAATCATTTTGACTAAAATCTATGTGTGATTCTTTTTCAGTGTTAATTCCATAATGAAAATATTTTAAGGAATTGCCTTTTTCAGTAAAAATTAATTTTGATTTATCAAGTGTTGGATATTTATCTAAAATTTCAGTTCCAAAAAAATTTGTATTTTGTATATTTGTTCCACTAAATTCAGAGTTATTTATTTTAGCCTGATAAAAATCTGCATTTTCAAGATTTGAATTTTTTAAATCAGTATTAATAATGGAGGCAAATCTCAAGCTTGAATCTTTTAAATTAGCACCATTTAACTTGGCATTATAGAGATTTGCTCCGTAAAAATTTAAATTTTCTAAATTTTGATTTTCCAGATTACTATTTGAAAGATCTGCACCGACAAAATTTGTATTAATGAAAATAGATGTTGAAAGATCTGCAAACATTAATTTTGCATTATGAAGATCAGTGTTTTGAAAAAGAGTATTTTCAAATTTCATATATGCCAAATATGCACCACAAAAATTTGTATCCGTTGCATCTGCATTAGAAAAATTAGTATTAATTAAATTAGATTTATACAATTCAACATTTTTTAAAATTGAATTTGACAAATTAGCATTTTCAAGATTTGCATCACGAAAAGTGGATCCATTTAATGTTGTATTAATAAATGAAGCATTTTTCAAATTTGTAGATTGTAAATTTGTACCATACATGAAGGCGTTATCAAAATTAGCATTTTCAAGATTTGAACCAAACAGATATGCGCCAGATAAATCAGCATTTTGGAAGTTTGCATTAGATAAATCTAATTCTTTTAATTCAATTCCAACTAAATTACAAAAAGAAAAATCACTAGTCATATATGGAAAAATGTCAGGTATTGAATCATTGTCACTATCTAATTGAGATGAGCAATTATTTTCTGTTTCAGCAAATGCACTTAAGGGTAAAAAAAATATTAATAAAAATAAAAATTTTAACATGCTAAAAATAATTAAGTAAAGGTTAAATCTTTAACGATTTTATCTCCAAAATTTAAATTTGATATTTTTTAGAAATGGTAATTTCTTTTCTAAATTGTAACGTCTCTCTCGTGTTGATTTATCTTCAGATCTATATTTTTGTAGAAATGTATCAATAGATTTTTCATCTAAATCAGAAAAGGGTGATTTCTTTGAATCGTATTCAAAATATATCATTTTTTGTATATCTTGATTTTCATCTTCTAAATTATCATTATCTAATTTGATTAATTTTATATCAAAATTGGGTTCAAGTTCTTGATCAACAAATGCTTTGACGCCATAAAATTCTCTATCAATATAATCATCAAATAAAACCGAGAATGAATCAGATGCATTTTTTAAAAATGAAAAGAAGTCATGTTTAGTGCCATCGTAGGTATGTACACCATCAATATAACAAAAATCAATATTTTTAAATTCTATATTATCCATTACAGTACCAGAATAACCCTGTATAGGAGTTATTTTTTTTATAATATCTAACGGACAAACATAGTTCCAAACTTCTTGATTACTAATTTTTGTTTTAATCGGCTTAGTTGAATCAGGTAATTGAATGAGTCTTTCTGTTTTTTCATTGTGAGCTATTCTGTCAATTGTGTAAATTTTTCCATCAATTTTAAAATCATGTAATGCTTTTGCCATACATAAAGTACTGAATCCACCACCGGTTCCAAATTCCAGAATTTTGTTAGGTTTTTCAAAACCAATTAAAGCATAAAGTAAAATTCCACGTTGAAAATTCATGTCAAGAGTTTGAGAATCAGGAATGAAAACATTAGAGGTGGCATTGGATAATTTACGAAAATCTTCTATACTATAATTTTGAAAATTTATATTTTTGAGAAAATTTTTTGTGCTTAAAATCTCCATTTCAAATATTTGAATATCTTACCTAAAAAGTATACGATATGCCAAGTTAAAATAAAAATAAATTTACTGCTAATGGATTTTTAATTAGTTCATCAAAACTAGGTTCAATTAATCCATTTTTTGTAATTTCTCTAATTTTATATTTTTCAATAAATTGAAAAAAATCTTTTAAATCAATTCCACTCTTTTTAATTTCTTCAGGATTAAATTCGATCATAATTTTATTAGGTAATTGTTTCATACCTTGTAATACATGTAATTCTTCTCCTTCAACATCAATTTTTGCAAAATCGATTTTATCTAAATTAATTTTTGACACATCAACCTCAATGAAATTATTATTTTGAAATCTATCAAAGTTTAATTTGTGTTCACCAGTTGTTTCATTGGATAAAAAGAGTTTTGAGGAACCTTCAAAATTTGAAACCGCTTTATTGTATAATGAAACATTAGAAATTAGATTATTTTCGAAAACATTTTTTTCTAATAATTTAAAATTATTTAATTCAGGTTCATAAGAATGAACATAAGCTCCAGATTTTGCCATTAATAGTGTATAATATCCAATATTAGCACCAATATCAACAACAATATCATCTTTCTTTACAGTAGATTTGACTAAAGCAGTTTCTGACGGTTCATAATCAAATAACGATATTTGCATATTGTCTTTTTCATCTAAAAACATTTTACAATTATTTACAAAAACTTCATTATTTTTTGAATTTTCAACAAGAAATTTTTTCACAGATTTTCCTATAGGATTTTTACTCAGACCTTTATTCCCTATCAGTCTAAAAGTTTTTTTAAAAAAATCATTTTTAATTTTATTTTTCCGCATATTATTCACTTTGCAAGATATTATTTAACAAGTAACATATTCTTTGAACAGATCAACTAACGAATTAGCTGCAGTATCATTTGTTAGATGATTCATTGTATAATTCCGTCCATTTTCGGCAATTTCAGCCCACTTTGAATTATTTGGATCATTAGTAAATTCTAGTAATTTATTTTCATAATTTTGATTG
>MDSW01013007.1_pt1 | contig 14860 bp, 15 predicted proteins | sample 811171 | NCBI WGS metagenome assembly MDSW01 (sample SAMN05326641, study PRJNA326480) | marine metagenome | isolation source: seawater | place: Atlantic Ocean: North West | collected 2012 | reverse complement strand
GTCGGGGTGCATTGAGGAGAGCGCGTCGATGAGGAGGGTCTCCTCGTCTGGGGTTATGGAGGGGTCAGTCACCTTGCCACCACTCCTCTGGTTCGTTATCATCGTGCTGCTGGTCGAAGGCGGCGGCCTCCTCTTCCTCGGATATCCGCCCGTCGCCGTCTGTGTCCAGGACCACTGCCTTTCCGAGCTTCTTCCTCCTGTACGCATTGATAGCGACCAACACAATGACTACCGCGAAGAGGAATGCGAACCCCATCGCCTCGGCCTCGAGGCGAGAGAACCCGAGGCCCATCAGGACCTGCACGGCTATCTCAAATAGCACGTGAAAGGCGATCCAGAATAATACTTCGAGAATGATTTCGAAGCAGACGTCCTCGACCACGGATTACTCCACCATCTTGCGCTGATGAGTTTGCGGATTTGGTCTTGTGGGGGGCGTCACCGGCTCCGCGATGCCACGTATTCGACGGCGTTCCTGAATATCGCCATGCCCTCTCCCTCGCCGTGCTCGACGTCCTCACGCGTCCACGTGGCCCCGAGCCATGTCGAGTGGTTGGCCTCGGGGTGGGGCATCAGGCCGAACACGAGGCCCGTTGGGTCGCAGACGCCTGCGACGTTCCTCCAGCTCTGGTTCGGCGAGACGGGATAGGGCAGGACCTCGTCGCTGGAGCCGGGGTATTCCGTGGATGGGTCGACGTACCTAGCCACGAGCTGCCCCGAGTCGGCCCACTTGTCCAGAAGCCCCCTGTCGTCCGTGACGAACTTGCCCTCGCCGTGCCTGACTGGCACCCTGATCCTCTCTATCCCCCTGGTCCAGACGCAGGGGCTGCTCTGGTCGAACTCGAGGGTGACCCACCTGTCGTCGTAGCGCCCGATGTCGTTGAGGGCGAGCGATGCGGTCTGAGTAAGGGACACCTCCTCGTCCCCGGGGAGGAGCCCCATCTTGACGAGGACCTGGAATCCGTTGCATATCCCTATGACGAGCTTGCCCGCTGTGACGAACGCCCTCACCTGATCGCGGAGGCCGAACCTCAGTCGGTTGCCCATCAGCCTCCCGCTGCCTAGGTGGTCCCCGAAGGAGAAGCCGCCCGGAACCGCCATGATGTCGTAGTCAGAGAGGTTCGCCTCGCCGTTGACCAGCCTATTGACGTGGATCCTGTCCGCCGTGGCCCCGGCCATCTCGAACACGGCCATGGTCTCCGTCTCGCAGTTGATCCCGAAGCCGGATAGGACAGCCACCCTGGGCTTGTCGCTCATCTCTCACCGCCCCCCAGTGCCCCCTTCCAGGACTTCCTGAGTTCGCTCATTGAGGCCGAGAGTATCTCCCTCTCGCCTCTGTTGATGGTTATTTGATCCCCCTCCGAGACGCGTCCTACATGGTAGCATGCATGGCCATGCATGGCCCTCTCAAATGCCGAGCAATCAGTCGGTCTGACGCTGACTAGTATCCTTCCGAGGCTCTCACCGAACAACGCGCCCCACTCGTCGAGGCTCTCGCAGTCGCCCCATATTTCCCCTATGTCGGTGGTCGCCCCTGAGTCCGCTCCGAAGCAGCACTCCGCGAGGGCCGTGGCCAGGCCGCCGTCGCTGCAGTCGTGAGCGCTCGCTACCAACCCGCCCCTCATAGAGCTGGTCAGGGACCTGTACATCGCTAGGTTCCTCTCGGCGTCTATCTCGGGTATCGCTCCGCCTATGCCGCTGCCTTCCTCGTCCCTGAGCATGAAGGCGAGCTCGCTGGCCCCGAGCTCCTGATGGGTCTCGCCGAGGAGATATATCGAGTCGCCGGGGCTCTTGAAGTCAGAGGAGACTGCTTTCCTTACGTCTGGGTGGTTGCCGACCAGGCTGAACAGTATGGTGGGCGGAACACTGATCTTCTCGCCATCCAGAGTGGCATCGTTCTTCATCGAGTCCTTGCCGCTGATGCAGGGGAGTCTGTAAGCCCTGCAGATGTCGTCTATGGCGCGATTAGCACGGACCAGCTGGGCCAGCTTGTAGCGTCCGTCGGGGGTCTTGGCGGACTCCACGGGGTCGGGCCAGCAGAAGTTGTCCAGGCCCGCTATCAGGTCTAGGTCGACGCCCACGCACACCGCGTTCCTCAGAGCCTCGTCGACGGAGGCAGCTGCCATCGCATAGGCGTCTATGTCGGAGTACCTGGGTACGATGCCATTGGATATCACGGCGCCCTGTGTGCCTCCCTGGATAGGTGCTATCACGGCAGCGTCCCCCGGTGCGTCGCTGTTCACGCCGCAGAAGGGCTTGATTACAGACTGGGCGATGACCTCGTGGTCGTAGGAGCGCACCCACCACTCCTTGGACGCTACGTTCGGCCTCGCCATCAGTCTCTTGAGGATCGCCCCCGCCCCCTTGGCGTCCGCTTCGGGGAATTCGGCTGGCATGTGGACGGGGGGCACCCACTCAGACTCCAGCTTCAGCTGCGGGCAGCCGTCATGGAGGAACTGGATTGGGAGGTGGGCGACTGGTTCCGTCCCATGAGTTACCACGAAAACGCCCGAGTCAGTGAAGGTCCCTACGGCAGTGGCCTCAACCTCGTGCAGGGCTGCGAGGCTCTCGAATGCAGAGCAGTCACTCGGTCTCACGCCCACGGTCATCCTCTCTTGGGACTCGGAAACGAGTATCTCCCAAGACGAGAGTCCTGCTTGCTTCAATGGGACCGTCCCGAGGTCTAGCTCGGCGCCCCCGGTCAGCTCGGCCATCTCGCCCACGCTGCTCGACAGGCCTCCTGCTCCGTTGTCGGTGATGACCTGGATCAACCCGGCGTCCCGGGCCTCGAGTAGCATGTCGATCATCTTCTTCTGGGTGATCGGGTCCCCTATCTGTACGGCTGAGCTCGGGCTCTCCTCGGTCAGCTCCAGGCTGGAGAAGGTGGCCCCATGAATTCCATCGTAACCGACCCTCCCCCCGACCATGTACACGACATCGCCCGGCTCTGGGGTCTTGATGTGGCTCTCCCTGCCGTCCGGGAGGGTCCTGGGCATTATTCCGAGCGTCCCGCAGTAGACTAGCGGCTTTCCGATGTATCTCTCATCGAACACTATCGCCCCATTGACCGTCGGGATGCCTGACTCGTTTCCTCCCGCACGCACGCCGGCGTGGACCCCCCTGAATACCCTAGAAGGATGGAAAAGCCCCTCAGGGAGTCTTTCCTGGTAGTCAGGAGGGCCGAAGCAGAACACGTCCGTGTTCGCGATCGGCCTAGCGCCGAGGCCTGTTCCGACGATGTCCCTGTTCACGCCCACGATGCCTGTGATGGCGCCACCGAAGGGATCGAGCGCGCTTGGGGAGTTGTGGGTCTCCGCCTTGATACAAAGGCTCCATTCGTCGTTCCATGCGATAACTCCGGAGTTGTCATGGAATATGCTGAGGAGCCAGTCGACCTCCTTCTGGATATCTAGAGTGGGTTGCATGATGTGGGTCTTGAACAGGGAGTCCACCACGGAGTCCTCTCCTGTCTCCTTGTCGACGTGGTGTATCCTTGCTGCGAATATCTTGTGCGAGCAGTGCTCGGACCAGGTCTGTGCCAAGCACTCCAGCTCTGCGTCTGTGGGTGCGTTCGGCGGAAGCCCGAGGGTTTGCCTGGCGGATCTCACGTCCGGGTCTCTGTAGTGGCTCTGGATTGCTTGCATCTCCTCTAAATTAAGTGCCAAGAGTCCCTTTTCGCTGATGCTCACAAGCTCTGAGTCATCCACTTCGAGGTCTATCACGGCAGGGGGGCTGTATGGAATGGGGGGTCGCTCCGGGAATTCCAAAGAGGGCCATGCCCCCTCGGCACACCGGTCCGGGTCCGCTATCGCCGCCCTCTCTATCATGGAGTTGTGTAGCGCTTTGGAGATCGCCTCGGGGGAGGTTCCCTCTGGAACGCCCCAGAAGGCGTAGGTACGGGTCGTGGCGACCTGTGCACTGCCATGATGTGGGAAAATCGTGGTGAGGCCATCGAGGCCCGCTTGACCTGAGTTGTCCGTGACCCCAGGCTTGAATCCGACTTGGATCGCGATCTCGGGGGGCTCTGAGAACGATGATAGCAGCGACTCCCCCATTCTGCCCTTCTCTATTATGGGGTCTGCAAACAGGTCGTAGACGGTCCTCTCTGCCTCCTCCTCAGTCAGGTTACCAAGGACCTGGTACCCGAGTATGACGCGTACGCGACCTACGTGGATGCCGTGGTCCGATGCCAGCATCTCCCTAGTGCTGTTGCCCCTCGCGTCAGGCAGCCCCTCGAGGTCCCGGGTGGTTACTTCCACGAGGCGTACAGCTGCTTCCCCTGACATGCCCCTTCCCCTATGCGGGGGGGCGATGGCTCTACGTCCATGAACAAAGCGGCTGGAGGGAAGGCTTGAACAGGGGCCAGTGAGGACGAGGGCCGATGCAACCGGACGAGGCGTGGGGGGGGCGATGGCGCGCATGCGCTCACCCGCTGTCCCACAGGTTCATGGAAACGGCCTGCGAGAAGAAGTCCCTCGTAGTCCTCGCAGCAGACCTCCCCACCGTAGACGGGCTGGTGCAACTGATTGGCCAGGTGGGGCCGCACGTGACAGCTCTGAAGACCCATGTCGACATGGTCGAGTCGTTCAGCATGGACGACTGGATGAGGGTGGTGGATGCCGCTAAGTCACATGGTATGATGATCTTCGAGGACAGGAAGTTCGCTGACATCGGAAGGGTCAGCGAGACCCAGATGGGGGGCCTCTACGACATTCGCTCTTGGGCTGATCTCGTTACATCCCACAGCGTGAGCGGCCCCGACATAGTCGACGGTATCGCCGCGGCGTGGGACAGCGTCCAGAGGATTGGGGGTGTGCTGATGCTCGCTCAGATGTCGAGTCGGGGCAATCTGCTGGATGAATCCTACACAGACCGCACGATCGAGATCGGCACCTCCTCGCCCCACGTGGTTGGTTACATCGGCAACGGGAGCAGCCCGGACGAGATATCATCGCTCAGGGAGAAGGCCGGGGAGGGGAGGATGATATGGACCCCGGGAGTGAACCTATCAGCCGAGGAAGGGGTTCTGGGGCAGCGCTACGGGCATCCGTCCGATGCCATCATAGCTGGTTCGGACGCAGTGATCGTGGGAACAGGGATACACAAGTCGGAGGACCCCGCAGGCGCTGCGAAGGCGTATGCGGACGCCACCTGGGCGGCGTTGCTCAGTCGATGAGCCTCTACTCGGCCTCTGATGCGTGGGCGTCTTCGTACGCTAAGCATGCAGACAGTGTGAATATGCCGCCGGCGGCGAGGGCGAAGAGGAACTCCACTGGGCTCGAGTCGGCGACTGTGACCCACAGGTATGAGTCGACAAATACGGCACCCGAGAGTAATGCTCCGCCGTGCCATGGCCTCATGGGGCCTATCTGCATCCCGATGACCGCGGTGGCGATGAAGACGAGGACGCCGATCACCCCCATTGCGAACCCTGCTTGGGCAATCGTCTGTTCGGTGGATTCGACTGAGTATTCTACGACTGGTTCTTCCCCGTCATCCTGGAATTCGCCATCCAAAGCCGCGGGCATTACTACTGAGAACATGAAAAGCATCAGCAACATGAACACGGTGTACAGGACTTTCAGCCTCATATCCCTGCTTCCTTCATCGAGGCCGAGGGATGGCTCGCCCATGGCCAGGGCAGGGATATAGGACAATGATCCGACTATGATCAGCATGAAGAACGCCCATCCGGCCATTTCTGGTTCGCCCTGGGTTACGCCCATGACCACCATAACTATCGGAATTCCCAGGGTGGCGCCCATCCTGGCGTTTGGAACCGAGAGGAACAGCGCCAAACCAGCACTGAGCATCATGACAGGCCACACCCAGTCAATTGTGGCCTCGGCGTCTTCGTAGCCCCAGTAGGCGAAGACGCAGAAGAATCCCAGCTGCGCTAGCATCAGCAGGGACGCGGCTGAGAGGTCGATCGTTGGCATTTTGAACATGGGTGCTTCTTCCATGCTGGTCCAGTTGCTTATCCAGTAGATTATACTTGGGGAGGCGTTGCTGGGCCGTTCTCGCTAGCTCAGGACCCCGCAGGGGTGGTCAGTGCACAGCGAGCCGGTTGTCGAATCCTCGCCGACCGTGATGGACGCCTGGAGGAACAGTGGGGCGTTTGTCCTGTAGATGGAGTGGGTGCCGGTGACGAGGATGCTGATGGTATAGGTGCCGTCCACTATCTGGCCCGGCAGCCCGTCCGCAGTCGCGAATACCGACATGTTATCCCAGTTGTCGGAGTATGTCCAGAAGTCGTTGGTCAGAACCCTCACTGTGTCGTTCTCGGAAGCTGTCTCTATGGTGATGGTGGCGTACATGTCCGCGGCGATGGGGCAGTTGATGTCTGCGTCCCATGTTATGGCGAGGTTCCCGCTGTCGTTGGCCGCGGCGGGGTAGTATGACCACCAAGCGTCGTACATGACGATCGAGCAATCGTTCCAGGGGTTGGTGTAGGTGTCTTGGGCCAAGCCGGAACCGGGGGTGCCCGGGTTGAAGCCCTCGTTGCCGTTGGATATCACGGTCGGAGAACTGTCCGGGGCGTAGCTGGTCTCGAAGGCCCCAGAGAAGATGGCGATGACGAAAAAGAGGCCGAGAACGCCCTCTGTGATCCTCGCGCCGATTGACTTTTCTTCCGCTGCCTGCATGCGTATGTGGCTGTGTTCCTCTTCCTCTACGGGTTGTAGGGGGGGCGTGGCCAGCAGGGGAGCCCCCTCTGGCTGTTCCTCCCACCAGTTGGGGGCGTTGGCAGGCAGGATCGGGTCGTTGCCGCCCCTGTGCCTCTGGCACCACCCCTCCGACCTGAACTCGAGGGCGTTGCACCCCTCGGCGGCGCACCTGCGGTTTCCCATGCTTCCCGTTCTGCCCCACATGGGATGAATCTATGGACGGATTACTCCATCTCGTGGCCGTACGAGAAGAAGTTGTAGATGATGGGGACGGGCAAGAACAATACAGCGACGAGGTGCTCCATCCCCTCGGAGGTGAAATCTTGGTCAACCATCCAGTTCCAGGCGCCAATCAGATAGGTGGCAGCGACGATGTGCGCCACCGGGTTGAGGTTCTCGGTGCCGCGGGAGCCTCTGAGGGCCGGGCTCGGGGGGGCGGGGTCGACCAGTTCCCAGTCACCGGGGTCGAACAGGAAGTCGAGGAAAATGGGATTGCCGGGATAGCAGTCGTGGAGTCGGTAGTAGTGGGTGTCGATGGCGTGACCGAGCGAGTCCAGGTCGAGCCCGAGACTCACCTCGCCGTCTTCCAGATTCCCCTCGAGGTGCCTCTTGCGGTTTGCCTCCCAGTCGGGGAAGTGCCGCTCCATCTCGGTCAGTATGTACTCCTTGTCATCCACTTCCTGCAGCGCCCTGACCCTGGACTCGACGGTCCCCTCGGCCGGATCGATGAGCTGTATGTCACGATCTATGAGCGGCTCCAATACCTCGTCGAGCTTCTCGAGGACGGAGGGATGCGGGTCCCGTCCCATGTCCAGGAGGCGTGTGGCAGTGCGGTCGCCGAGGACCAGGGCTTGGAGGTGGGTGTCGTGGTCCACGACCTTCTTGCAGTGGAAGCATATCCCGTCGTAGGTATCGAACTCGTGGAACCCGGCCCTCTCGCACGTGAATCGGAAGTTGCCCCCCTCCTGCCTCTCCGTCCACCCCCTGCTCGCCCGGGTGCCCGATATCTGGGTCTGGAGCAGCTTGTGCTCTTCGAGGTTGTAGTTTGGGATTCTATCGGCGACTTCCTTCCCCCTGAATATGACAACCAGGGCGGCGAGGTATGCGAGGAGAAGCATGACGATGTTGGGGGAATGGTCGGGGTAGACAGGGGCGATGAGGGCTGAGGTGCTCGGGTCCCCGGTGTCGTACTGGACGGTGACGTTGCCGTTCGAGAAGGTGGGGCCCGTGGAGGTGTGGTTGATGGGGGCCTCGTATATCTCGATGGTCATGAGGTGTTTGCCCCTGCATTCGCTGACGTAAATCGGCTGTAAAAGGAGGCCGAGGGGGTCTGCCATTGGCACCCACTCCGTCGGGTTGGTCACCCGCACGGTATACTCCCCGGGGGCCATGGACAGGAGTGCGTGGGAGGTCCCCTGGACGGCTTTGAAGGAGGTGGTGCCCGAGCCCCATAGCGTGATGAGCACCGTGGCGTTCGTGGCTTTGGAACCCCCTGTGGATTGGATGTGCGCGTAGGCTATCTCGCCGGGCTCAAGGCTGAAACCGCGAGATTGGGAACACCCCCCATCGTAAGCCCGGTCTACGATAGAGATCTCCAATGTCTGCTTGGATTCGTTGTGCCATGGGAACACCAGCGGGTCGCCCGTGAACTCGGAGCCCCCCACCGTGTAGTTGTACGAGAGGGTGGCGTCTTCGGGGTCGAACGTGGCGGTGCCATCGGCCTCCCCCCATGGTGTCCTCGCTCGCTCGCTCACCATGTCCTGGCCGATCGGGATTAGCAACGCCAAGAGTGCCACTGTGGCCAACGCGGCCATGAGTTGCTTGGTCCTCGTCTCCCCCTCGTCCTCCTCCGTCCACCATAGGTCCTCGTCCTCGTCGACCACGGTTTCGACGGGGTGCTCGGGCCTGGTCGGAGGGGGGTCTGCGGGTTCTGAGCCGTGCTTGTGGCAGACGTCGCTGTTGTACGCGTGCTTGCGCCAGCAGCCTTGGACCGAGCATGGGCCGCCTACGCTCATGGAGCGGTTTTGGCATCATAGAGAATCAACCTTGCTGCGGAACGCGCTATTCGGCGCTATATCCCTGCGAGGTCCCTGATCTGGTCGATGTACTCGCTTAGGTCGACGAGTTCCGCGTAGTGCGCGCCTCCGGCGACCGCGACAGCGAGGATTGCGAGCAGGAGCAGCCTCCTCAGCCACCTGCGCTTCTTCCTGGGCGGCTCGGCCGGCTCATCGACTTCTGGGGCAGGGGGCATGACCGGCATGGGGGGCATGACCGGCATGGGGGGCATGACCGGGGCCTCGGGCTCCATCTCGGGGTACAGCTCGTCCAGGTCTGCGAGGCCGGGGGCACCCGGGACCTCGCCCATGATCGCGTCCCACATCTCGTCCACGTCGGCAGCGGTGACGGGGGTGACGAGGACCGCGGTCGCGCCTGCGGAGAAGGCAGCGTCCTCGGCTGTGTCGAGCCTGGTCCTGCTTGTCACGAACGCTATCCTCGCGTCGTAGTCGGTCTCCCTCATCTCCAGGGCGGCCAGATGGCCGTCGAGCCCGGGTATGTCGAGCGAGAGGAGGACCAGGTCGGGCTTGTGCTCGACGTACTCGTCGACGGCCTTGTCCCCGTTCTCGCAGATGATGGTCTCCCACTTTCTGCGGTAGAATATGCCCTTGAGTTGCCCCTCCGTCATGGGGTTGTCAGCGACGATCAGCACGGATTGCCTCTCCTCCCCCATGAGGCGTACACGACGAGGGTGATTCATGAACGACGCGGTAAGGTGATTGGATTGAGGGGGTTTTCAGAGTATTGAATCCAAGAGCCACTCTGGGTCGAAGGGGATGAGGTCCTCGTATCCCTGCCCTACCCCTGCTAGGACGATTGGCCTCCCTGTGGTGTGGGCTATCGACAGGGCTGCTCCCCCGTTGGCGTCGGTGTCCATCTTGCAGAGGACGGCCCCGTCGAACCTGAGCATGCTCTGGAACACCTTGGCCTGCTCGACCGCGTCGTTCCCCGCCAAGGCATCAGCCACGAATAGGACCAGGTGGGGCTTAGTGACTCGGTGCACCTTACTGAGCTCCTCCATGAGATTGGTCTTGTTCTGCATCCTGCCTGCGGTATCGATGATCACGATGTCGTCGCCCCTGGCTGCGGCCGACTCGACCGCGTCCCTGGAGATGGCTGCGGAGTCGCCCCCCCTCTGGCTGGATATGCAACGCACGCCTAATCGCTCGGCGTGGGTCTCGAGCTGGTCTATCGCCCCAGCTCTGAACGTGTCCGCCGCTGCGAGGACCACTGAGTAGCCGCCCTCGGTTAGCCTGTGGGCCATCTTGGCGGTGGTTGTGGTCTTGCCTGTACCGTTCACACCAACCACCATGATCACCACCGGGCCATCGCCTTCCGATAGTGACTCTATCGTCTTGTCGAAGTCCCAGTAGCCGGCCTCCAATAGCCTTCGGAGAGATGTCTTTAGAGCGTCGTCGACCACTTGTGCGAGGTCCTTCCTGGTGGTTATCCTGGAGCCTATTATCGTCGCCTTGAGGGCTTGGACCACCTCATCCACCGCCGTGTGGCCCATGTCCACCGATAGGAGGTCGGTCTCGAGCTCCTCGATTATTCCATCGAGCACCTCGCCACCCCTGATGATCATCCCACCGCGGGTAACCTCCGAATCAGAGAGGTCTACCTCTATCTTCGCCGGCTCTGTCGCTACTAGCTTGAAGCCTGTTGTGGTCTCCATCGGGTCAGCCTTCGGTGTCACGGTTTCGGGCTTGGGCTTCCCCTCAGCCTTCTTCCTCTCAGCCTTCTTCCTCTCCTTCTTGTCTAGGGGTTTCGAGAAGGGGGTCTCATCTGGCTCCTGCTCGTCCCACTCATCGTCCTTCTGCGTGGGTGGTGGCGCGGGCGCGGGCGCGGGCTTTCTGCTCTCGAGCTCCTTCATCAGCTTCCTCTTCTGGTAGAGGGCCTCCTCGGCCTCGACGGAGTCCTCTGTGGCGACGATGTCCTCGGTGCTCTCGGACTTCTTCATCATCTTCTTGAAGCGGTCGAAGAGGCCCATCCAATCACCTAGTCATCCAGAGTCAGGTCCGTGCCTCGCCTTCGTCGTGCCTTCTTGGGTGTGCTCTGTGGCTCGGGATCAGCGGCCTGTGGCTCGGGAGTCGGTAGTGAGGGGTCTCCCTCTATGGCGATCTTCTCGTTGAACTCATTGGCGAGCTGTATGGTCTTGGCCTCTATCTCGTCGAACTCTGACCTCATCCTGTCCATCAGAGCCTCGAGCTCTTCGTTCCTCTTGGTTAGGATGTCCTTCGCCTCCTCCCTGGTCCTCTCGACCTGTATCCCGCTGCCGATGTCCACCACGGCGCCTGCGCCCGCAGGAATGTCTGTGGCTATCTGAACGCCGGCGCCCAGGGGGACCATGGAGCCCTCGGTGCCCTCCTCCGGTATCGATTCGAGGGTGCTCAGGGCGCTCATCTGCTCCATTCTTACGGATTCGAGGCGCCTCATCTGCTGCTCCAGTGACTCCATCCTCTCCCTGTTAGTCTCCACCAGCATCGCGATTCTCTGGAGGTCCTCCCTCGCGTCGGCCACGCAACTGGCACCTAGGGGTCACCAATGAAGCCGTCGGGGGATTCGGGGGGCGTATCGTCTGTCTGCACGGCGGTGAACTCCTCGATGGATAGCTTGCCGTCACCATCGGAGTCTGCGTCCTTGAAGGTGGCTTCGAGCTCGGGAATGGGGTAGAGCCTGTTCCCGAGTGAGTGGGATATCCTGAGCAGTGTCTCCAGTATGACTAGCAGCGCCATGCTGGTGTAGAACGACTCGGCGAGGCCGGGAAGGTTGCCCACGAGATCCTCGAACTGGCTCCACTGAACCGATGTGGAATCCACGAGGAAGACGCCCAGTACTGCGAATGGGAGCATTTTGGCGACGTCTCGGGAGAGGTCCTCGGTCCAGTACGAGAGGATCCTCACGGCACCTACCACGGATGTTGCGATAAGCGCGTTCCTCGAGTGGTCGGCGCCGTCTGAGAGAAGGGTGAGTATTGTCGCTAGGACGAGCGTCCAGAACGATATGAGCAGGGGGATTAGAACGATGTACTGCACCAGGAAGAGGGTGGATCTGAGGAACTTCTGCATCTTTCCCTTGAAGTCATCCGCGTACTTGCTGAGGTCAAGAGTCACCAGGTCCCTCTTCGCGAGGATCCTGTAGAACATGAAGACGAAGCTGGAGTAGGCTGCGATGGAGAGTATGGCCATCAGTGTGGGGTAGGTGTCTATCGCGAAGTTCGTCAGCAGGGAGATCGCTTCCTCCTTGCTCTCGGGGAACTCCATGCTACTCTCCGTCCCAGATCCCCTCTGCGATCATGAACTCCATGACTCGTTCGGACACGTTGGCCCTATTGCCGCCCCTAACGCCCGTAGCCGAGACCGCGAACACCTCAGGGGGTATGTCGTCGGCCTCGCGGAGCTCGTAGCCCACCTTTCGACCGTATGAGATGGCTGCTATGTCTGGCATCACCCATGCCTCGACGTCCTCGCCGGCATACCTGTGCTCGATCATCCTCTTGCGGACGTCTGTGGAGAATGGATCGGATTCCGACACCGGTGTGTCCCTTATGCCGACAACTACCCTGTTGCCTGCGTCAAGCTCCCTCTGAATGAGCCATTCGTGGCCGACATGGAGAGGTTGCCAGCGTCCTGGCAGCAGGACCGCCTTCGGCTTCTCGAAGAGATGTGCCAGCTGATCGACCATGTCATCCACCGAGTTGCCCTCTGACCCGCTGGAGTCGAGGGTGATGTGAGCGCACCTGGGCTCGTCGAATGGGTCTGATATGCCTGTGAAGTTGGATATCTCTCCAGTTCTGGCCTTGGCGTAGAGCCCCTTCACGTCACGGTCCTCACAGACCTCCAGAGACGTGGAGACGTGGACCATCACCGCGTCATCGGGCAGTATGTCCAGTATCTTCTCGCGGACGTCCTCATAGGGTGTGATGAAAGAGCAGAGTACATCTGTGTGCTTGGACATCATCTTGGCCATCTTGGCTATCCCGAGAAGGTGCCTCTCGCGGCCCTCCCTGGAGAAGTCCCTATTGGCGAAGAAGTCCCTGATTGTGTCACCGTCGAGGACCTCGCAGCCATATCTATCGGCTGCAGCCATCGCTATGGTTGTCTTTCCCGCGCCCGAAAGCCCCGTGAACCAAACTATTCTGTTACCCAACCAAGCACCCTCCGGGTGCTGTGCGAGATAGGAGGCGTATATCACTGCGATGGAGGTCTGCACTATGCCTGCGAGTCGACCCAGTGGGGTGTCCATCTCTCATCGGACGTGACTAGGAAGTAGGGATTCAGCACGTCGTCGATGACGTCGTAGTCCAGGGTCTGTCCGTCGGGGCCCAGCACCGAGCCCCCCGCTGCTGACACCACCGCGTGTGCTGCCGCGATGTCCCAGCATGAGGTTGGGCCGAAGCGCGGGTAGAGGTCGGCATTGCCCTCTGCGACGACGCATGCCTTGAGGGAGGAGCCCATTCTCACTAGTTCGTGATTGCCTATTGCTTCGGCGAATGTCTCGTCCTTCGCTCCCCTATGGGTGCCGCTGGCCACGAGCCTCGTGGGTTCTTCGTCAGAGGAGGGTTTGACCATGATCAGCCCGCCTCCGTCCGGGCCGGTTCTCTCCGCGGGGACAGACGCGCCCCCTCTCCATGTGATGCGGGTTGCGGGGGCGTGCACCACGCCGAAGACTGGTTTCCACCTACTGGCAGACCTTCTCATGAGGGCTATGTTGACCGTGAACATCCCGTTTCTCTTGATGAACTCCTTCGTGCCGTCTAGGGGGTCCACCAACCAGCAGTAGGGGGCTTCCGCTGGGTTGCCTACGTTTCCCTCCTCCGATACCACTGGTATGTTGGGTTCGATGGCGAGCAATCTAGCGGTGATCACGTCATTGGCTGCCAGATCGGCCTCGGTGAGGGGAGACTCGTCGTCTTTCGTTTTGATGTCTATCTCGTCGCCTCTGTCGTAGACCTCCATGATGGCCTCGCCCGCCTCTATCGCGATGGTGGTCACCTCGTCGAAGTCCGGCATTGGCGCCCCTCTCAGAAGTCCTGGATCTCCTTGGAGGACTTGGTCAGTTCGTCCCTGGCCTCCTCTGAGAGGTGGGAGAAGAATGGGTCGTCATCACCGACGATGTTCTCGAGGGATGATACGGTTCTCGCCCATATCTCCTGTTGTGAGTTCCACTCAAGCCACCTGTCGACGAAGTCGCAGTGCCTCTGTACCTCCTCGTCTTCCGGATCCATCCTCCTGAGGATGGCGTTGGTCTGGGAGAGTATCACGCCGAATGGCGCATTCAACTTGTAGGTGGTGAACGGGTTCCTCTCCTGGACAACTGTGAGGTGCTCCCGCCAGAGGCCGAGGGATACGTCGTATGCCCATCCTATGGCGAGGACAGCGGAGAGGACGCCGGTGGCGATGCCCGCGAGGCCCCAGTACGTCATCGGGAGCCCTGCCAGCTCCGTCCCGGAGTCGAATCTCCAGCTCACGTATGGCCATGTGAGCAGAGTCAGCGTGGTTACCCAGAAACCCATTGAAATGAGTGTCTGGCTCTGCTGGATGCGCCAGTATTGCCTCATTACGGCCTTCTTCATCGTGCTTGTGGCCCGATGACTCTGCTTTCACCGTTACGCGTCCCGGACAGCGCCGAAGGCCGTTAGAAGGTGAGGGGTCATTTCCTAAAGTGGGAGACGACGCTTGGCTCGGTCGACTCCTCGGGCTTGATTCCATTGATTGAGTCTATGATTACGAATCTCCTTGGAACACCGTGCCTGCTGCCGAAGTTAGACAGGACCTTCTCCCTGGCTCCGTCCTCGTCCGCCGCTACCACGTCTAGCGTGAATGGCTGATTTCTCTTCCCGGCTCGGAAGGTGCCGATTGTCCTGAATGCCTTCATGGTGCCTGCGACCTAGGGTCCTGATTTAACTAAAACGGATAGTCTAGTTGCCCATGAGAACCAATATTCATGGACGTTGCCATGAGTGGTGTGTCGGGGATTCGGTGTTAGATACCTTGGTCGATTATGCGCATAGCGAGATCGTCGCGTACGCTGGCATGATTCTGATATTGAGTGCTTTCGTCCTTGAGACCAGGGGCATTCTCCAAAGCAAGGAGCTTCCCTACTTGGCCCTCATGGCCCTTGGCTCGGGGCTTCTGGCC